>RCMY010005132.1_pt1 | contig 11686 bp, 9 predicted proteins | sample 2041341 | NCBI WGS metagenome assembly RCMY01 (sample SAMN09708234, study PRJNA481090) | Marine sediment metagenome, whole genome shotgun sequencing project.
ATGCTCGAGCTTTGCGTGATCGCAGAGGAGCTAGGCCGCGTCCTCGCCCCCGTGCCTTTCGGGTCATCGGCCTTTTTCTTTGCCGAAGCACTGAAGCTGGCGGGTAGCGAAGAACAGAAGCTGGAGCTGCTGCCCAAGGTTGCCGACGGCAGTGTGGTCGGCTGTATCGCGGTCAGCGAAGGACCGGGCGAGATCAAAGTCGGCAATGTCGCCACCCGACTGAACGGCGGCACGATTTCGGGAAAAAAAATCCCGGTAACCGATGGCGATATCGCGACCCACGCGGTGGTGCTGGTCAAAGACGGCAGCAGCGAAAGCCTGGTCATTGTCGACCTCAATCAGGACGGCGTATCGCGCCAACCGATCAAGACGCTCGAACCCACCCGGAGCCATGCGATGATCAGCTTTGACGGCGCTGCGGCGCAGCTGCTCGGTGCCGCTGGCAATGGCATGGCGTTGCTCGACCAGATCAACGACCGCGCCGCCGTGTTGATCGCTTTTGAACAATTGGGCGGGGCCTCGCGCTGTCTCGAAATGGCCAATGCCTATGCCAAGGAACGCCATGCCTTCGGGCGGCCGATTGGTGGCAATCAGGCGATCAAGCACAAGCTCGCCGATGTCAAAAATGAAGTCGCCCGGTCCAATGCCTATTATGGCGCATGGGCGCTGTCGAGCGACGCAGCGGAACTTCCGGAAGCGGCAGCGGCGGCGCGGGTCGCGGCATCGGAGGCCTTCTGGTTTGCGTCCAAGGAAAATATCCAGACCCACGGCGGCATGGGCTTTACCTGGGAGGTGGACTGCCACCTCTTCTACCGCCGCGCCAAGTTGCTCTCGGTCCAGGCAGGTAGCCCTGCGGTCTGGAAAGAGAAGCTGGTTAGCGCGCTCGAAGCAAAGAATGATTGAATTTCGAGCCATGAGTGCCGTTCGTCCTGAGCCTGTCGAGCCGGAGGCGACCGAAGGTCAACGACAGCCTGACGTGCGCACTCGTACTTCGACAAGCTCAGCACGAACGGGCGTTCGTGCATGGGTCCAAAGAGCAAAGGAATAGACTATGGATTTCAATGACACCCCCGAAGAAGCAGAATTTCGCGCCGAGGCGCATGCCTTTCTTTCGCAGCATCTGAAGCCGAAAACGCCGGGCGCGCTGCGCTCCGGTGGCCGAGAGGATTTTCTTGCCCGTGCCAAGTCCTGGCAGAAGATCAAGGCCGAAGGCGGATTTGCGCAGATCACCTGGCCCAAGGAAATGGGCGGCCGCGGTGGCACCGTGATGCAGCAGGTGATCTGGGGACAGGAAGAGGCCAAATTTGACGCCCCCACCGGCCCCTTTGCGATCGGTCTTGGCATGTGTGTCCCGACCGTGATTGCTTTCGGATCCGACGAGCACAAGAAAAAATATGTGCGCAAAGCGCTGATGGGCGAGGAAATCTGGTGCCAGCTCTTCTCCGAACCGGCAGCCGGCTCCGATGTCGCGGGCCTCAAGACCAAAGCGGTCAAGGATGGGGACGAATGGGTGATCAACGGCCAGAAGGTCTGGACCTCCGGCGCCCATTATTCGGACTATGGCATCCTGCTGGTCCGCACCGACCCCAATGTGCCCAAGCACAAGGGCCTGACCATGTTCATCGTCGACATGAAACAGCCGGGTGTGGACGTGCGTCCGATCCATCAGGCGTCGGGCGGTAGCGAGTTTAACGAAGTCTATTTCACCGATGTCCGTATTCCAGACGCCGACCGGCTGGGCGAACCCGGCATGGGCTGGAAAGTGGCCTTGGTCACATTGATGAACGAGCGGCTGGCGGTTGGCGGATCCCCGGGACCCGACTGGAAGGAAATCATGGATTACGCCCGTTCGGCCGGCACCTTGTCCGATCAGGCGTTCCGTGCAAAACTGGCAGACTGGTACGTCGCCGCGCAGGGCTATAAGCTGACCAAGTTTCGTACCCAGACGGCCTTGTCCCGCGGCGAAACGCCGGGACCGGAAAATGCGATCGGCAAGATTATCAATGCCAACCATCTGCAGGACATTTGCAACAGCGCGATCGAGATGCAGGACCATTTCGGCATTATCGTCGACAAGGATGAAGCGCCATCCGATGCCATTTTCCAGGAAAGTTTCATGTGGGCTCCCGGCCTGCGGATCGCTGGCGGAACCGATGAAATCCTCAAGAATATCATCGCCGAACGGGTGCTCGGACTGCCACAGGATGTCCGCGTCGACAAAGACAAGACCTTCGCCGAAATGAACTAGGAACAACATAATGTCCGAACAGCCCGTCCATGTCGTCGCCAATTTCACCGTGCAGGATGCAGCCAAATATCGCGAATATGAAAAGGGATTTTTCCCTATCCTGAAAAAACATGGCGGGGAGTTCATTACCTTTGACGATAGCAGCGTTACCTTCGAAGGCTTTGCGCCGCCCGAAGGCCGGGTCGTATTGTTCAAATTCCCCAACGCGGATGCCGCAACCGCCTGGTATAATGATGCCGATTATCAGGCCTTGTCCGAACACCGCCGCGCGGGAACGACGCTGCAATTCCTGACCATGGTGAACAGCATCCCGCCGAGAAATTAGGCGACGCTCATAAATCCGCTTGCAGCGGACGCAGAAAAACTTGCGTGATCGGTTTGATTGCAAATGCTACCAGTCATCAGAAGCAAAAAAACAGGAGCTTTCCGATGTCCGAAAACAGTCCCGAGTATACACCCCCGAAAGTCTGGAAATGGGACAAGGAAAGCGGCGGTCGCTTTGCTAATATAAACCGGCCAATCGCCGGGGCGACGCATGAAAAGGAGCTGCCGGTAGGAAAGCATCCGCTGCAGCTCTACTCGCTTGGAACCCCCAATGGCATCAAGGTCACCATCATGCTCGAAGAGCTGCTGGCGCTTGGTCATGAAGGCGCTGAATATGATGCATGGCTCATCAATATTGGCGAAGGTGACCAGTTTGGAAGTGATTTTGTCGCGATCAATCCCAACAGCAAAATCCCGGCGATGATGGATCACAGCAGCAACCCGCCGATCCGTCTGTTCGAATCGGGATCAATCCTGATGCATCTGGCCGAGAAATTCGATGCCTTTTTGCCCCATGGCGGAAAAGCCCGGGCCGAAACCCTCAACTGGCTGTTCTGGCAGATGGGCAGCGCCCCGTTTCTCGGTGGTGGCTTTGGCCATTTCTATGCCTATGCCCCCGAGAAGTTCGAATATCCGATCAATCGCTACGCAATGGAAGTGAAGCGCCAGCTCGACGTACTCGACAAGCATTTTGCCGATCACAAATATTTTGCCGGCGACGAATATACGATCGCGGATATGGCCACCGTGCCCTGGTATGGCTCGCTGGTGATGGGTCTAGTCTATGATGCTGCAGAGTTCCTGCAGGTGCAGGATTACAAGAATGTCCTGCGCTGGACCGGTGACGTGTTCGCCCGCCCGGCGGTGCAGCGCGGTATCAAGGTCAACCGGACAACCGGCCCGCCAGAAATGCAGCTGCGCGAACGGCATGACGCCAGCGACTTCGAACTGCGCACGCAGGACAAGCTGGAACCGGAAACCGAAGCGGCGGAATAGGAAGTTATTTTTTTAGAATCCCGGCCATAATCAACTCGACCGTCTGCTCGCGATAGGCATCGCGCATTCGCTCGTCAAAATCCTCGCGGCCATAGCAATATTTCCAGACCAGCCGGCCGGTAAAGAACCGGTCTGCCGCGCCGGTAACAGCAGAATAGAAGAGATCGGGATCAACCGTGCGAAACACGCCCGACTTGATCCCTGCGCCGACAAAAGTCTTATAGGCCTCGGAAAGCGGTTTCAGATATTTGTCCGCGATATTGCGCGCGCCTTCCGGCGGCAATTCGCGAATCAGACGCATGGTCAGGCGGTTGAGATAGGGAAACTCGTAATAGGTATCGATCACCGCGCCGATATGATGGCGAAGCTTGTCCTCCGGCGGCATGTCCTTTTTGATCAGCAGGCCTACCTGTACCAGAATATTGTCCATATCACGCTCGAGAATTGCCTCGAGCAGGCCATCCTTGTTACCGAAATAATATTTGACGAGCGCGCTGTTGAGGCCCGACAGCACCGATAGCTCGCTGAAGGAAATATCGATCGTATCGCCCTCGCGCATGATCCGACTTGCGGTCTCGATCAGCTTGTCCCGCGCGCCTGCTTCATTTTCTTTAGCTACCAATTTGTCGACGCCCATTTGTCTTCCTCCCCGTGCACAACGTCACATTTTTGTCACTTATAAGCAGGTTCTTCCCACCATGGGAAGCTGTCTGGCAAGTCGCTCGACACTTTATCCGGATAGTTTGGACTGCGCTTCTCCAGAAAGCTCGCAATGCCTTCTTTCGCATCGGCGGATTTCGCGCGATTATAGATGATCCGGCTATCGATCTTGTGCGCTTCCATCGGGTGCGCGGCGGCGGGCAATTGCCACAGCATCTGCCGGGTCACGGCCACCGACACCGGCGCCGTATTGTCGACAATCTCGCGCGCCAGCGCATAGGCAGCGGGCAGCAGATCTGCAGGCTTGTGCAGCGAACGGACAAGCCCGCCGTTGATCGCTTCCTGCGCGTCAAAAACCCGGCCGGTCAGACACCATTCCAGGGCCTGTGCCCGGCCGACCAGATTGGGCAGGAACCAGCTCGCCGCGCCATCGGGTGCAATCCCGCGCCGGGCGAAGACAAAACCGAAGCGTGCAGTCTCGCTGGCCAGCCGCATGTCCATCGGAAGCAGCATGGTCGCACCAACACCCACGGCGACGCCGTTGATCGCACCGATAACCGGCTTCAGACACTGATAGATACGCAGGATCAGCAGGCCGCCGCCATCGCGGACACGGGGATCGGAATAATCCTCCACCGGCTCTTCGCTGGCGAAAGGCTTTCTGCCATCTTCCGGTGTCAGATCGGCACCGGCGCAAAAGGCGCGATCTCCTGCTCCGGTAACAACGACCGCTCGAACCGCATCATCGGCATCGATGCGATCAAAAGCGTCGGTCATTTCCTTGATCATCGTCCCGGTAAAGGCGTTCATCTTTTCCGGACGATTGATGGTGATCGTCGCGATATTGTCGGCGACGTCGTAGAGGATCTGCGTGTAATTCATGGGGAGTTCCTTCCTGCCATCCTCTCCCCTTGGGAGAGGCAAGTGAAACTTGCCAGCTTGCTGGCTAGTGGAACTCGGTGAGGGGTTGTAAACTTCTGATAGTCTAAACCCCTCACCGACTGCGACTAACCCCGAAATTAATCCGGGGAAGCCTTGTTGCCTCTCCCTCTGGGAGAGGATTAATTTTAGCGCGGTGCCATCCGGATACCGCCGTCCAGCCGCACATCTTCGCCGTTGAAATATTGCGTTTCGATCATGCACATGGCGAGCGCTGCATATTCGTCCGGTTGGCCCAGCCGCGGGGGATGCGGAACCATGGCGCCCAGGGCGTCGCGGACATTTTGCGGCGCGCCAGCCAGCAAGGGCGTATCAAATATGCCGGGCAGGATGGTGTTGAGGCGGATGCCTTCGCGGGACAGGTCGCGCGCAATCGGCAGCGTCATGCCGACCACACCGCCCTTGGAAGCCGAATAGGCCGCCTGGCCGATCTGACCGTCTTCTGCCGCAACCGAGGCTGTATTGACCATCGCGCCGCGATCACCGTCCGTCAGTGGCTCAAGGCTCATCATGCCCGCTGCCGATTTGGCGATGCAGCGGAAAGTTCCGACCAGATTCACCTGAATGACGAAGTTAAAGGCGTCCATCGGGAAATGCTTGATCGAGCCGTCTTCCTTGGAGCGGCTGGCGGTCTTGATCGCATTGCCGATTCCGGCGCAGTTGACCAGGATCCGTTCCTGCCCGTTCGCTGCCCGCGCCTTTTCAAAGCCCGCGTCGACGCTATCATCTTCGGTCACATTGACCTTGCAGAAGACACCGCCCAGTTCGGATGCCAGCGCTTCGCCCTTTTCCTCGTTGAGGTCGAACAGGGCGACTTTCACGCCCTTGGCGGCCAGACGGCGGGCTGTTGCCGCGCCGAGGCCAGAGGCACCACCGGTAATGACGGCCGAGATATTGCTATTGAGTTCCATAATCTTGTCTTTCCTTTTGTTCCTTACCGTTAGTGGTGAGCCTGTCGAACCACGCCTATCGAAGAGAGCCGTCCTTCGACAAGCTCAGGACTAACGGATATTCCTATCTACCAGCGATCAACCGAGACGCTCGATAATCGTGACGTTCGCCTGACCACCGCCTTCGCACATGGTTTGCAGGCCATATTTCGAACCGCGCGCTTCCATTGCATTGAGCAGGGTTGCCATCAATTTGCTGCCGGATGCGCCAAGCGGATGACCCAGAGCAATCGCTCCGCCATTGACGTTGATCCGGCTGCGATCCGCACCGACATGTTTCAACCATGCCAGCGGAACGGGCGCAAAAGCTTCGTTCACTTCATACAGATCGATATCACCGATCTTCATGCCAGCCCGCTGCAACGCGCGGTCGGTCGCGAAAAGCGGTTCTTCGAGCATGATCACCGGATCACCGGCGGTTACCGTCAGGTTCACGATCCGTGCACGCGGTGTCAGGCCATGATCTTTCAAAGCCTGTTCCGAACAGATCAGCACTGCGCTGGAACCGTCGCAAATCTGGCTGGCGTTGGCGGCGGTAATGGCACCGCCTTCTTGCAACAGCTTGACCGCGCCGATGCTTTCCCTGGTGGCGTCAAAGCGAATGCCTTCGTCTACTTTATGCAGTTCCTTGCCTTCAGCGGTCTCGATTTCGACAGCGACAATCTCATTGTCAAAAGCGCCGGATTCGGTCGCCTTGATTGCCTTCTGGTGACTTTCCAGTGCGAACTGGTCCAGATCATCACGGGTGAAGCCGTGCTTCTTGACCATCATTTCGGCGCCCATGAACTGGCTGAACTGAATACCGGGATAAGCCTCTTTGAGTCCGTCCGACATGTTGGTTCCGAGTCCGGCTTCCTTGAACAGCTTGAACGTCGAACCCATGGGTACGCGGGTCATGCTCTCGATACCGTGCGCCAGGACCATATCCTGGGTGCCGGACATGACGCCCTGCGCCGCGAAATGGATCGACTGTTGCGAGGAACCACACTGACGATCGATCGAAACCGACGGGATGCTGTCCGGCAGCTTCGACGCCAGAACCGCATTGCGGCCCACATCGCCGGATTGCTCTCCGCCCTGCATCACGCAACCGGTAATCACATCTTCGATGGCACTGACATCAAAATCATTGCGGTCGGCAATGGCGTTGAGCGTAGCAGCACCCAGATCCACCGGATGCACACCAGCCAGACGGCCGCCGCGACGACCACCAGCGGTGCGAACCGCGTCAACAATATAGGCTTCTGCCATAGTCTTGTTCCTTTAATTGGTTGAGAGTCGAATATTTAACTGACCGGTTAAACCGCACAAGCGCTAGCGTCAAATGAAAAAGCCGGCCATCACATTTGTGACAACCGGCCCCTTCTAATCATGGCATGCCGGCTTCAGGCAGGCACATTGTCTTTCTTGACCGTGATAACCTGCGGATAGGTAAATTCGAGCAAGCCTTCTTTACCATATTCAGCGCCAAAGCCGGACTGTTTATGGCCGCCAAACGGGGCAAAAGGTGACAGGTGGAGGAATTCATTGACCCACACGGTGCCGGTTTCAAGCTGTTCGGCTACCCGCACACCTTCATCAGGATCGGCGGTCCACACAGCCCCGGCAAGACCATATTCGCTAGCATTGGCGCGGCTGATCGCTTCGTCCGTAGTGCTGAATTTCATCAACGGCATAACCGGACCAAATTGCTCTTCAGCCACAATTCGCGCGTCTTCCGGCGGATTGTCGAGAATCGTGACCGGTACATAATAGCCCGGAATGCTCTCGTCCTGGGCATCGCCGCCAACCAGGAATTTATAGCCATTGTCCTTGGCATCCTTGATCAGTTCCAGCACCCGGTCATATTGCTTCTTGTTCTGGATCGGACCAACCGCCGTGCCCTGTTGCGCGCCGTCTCCGACCTTCACATTTTTGGCAAATTCGGCGATCGCGGTGCTGAGTTCGTCATAAATATCCTCATGGATATAGATGCGTTTCGCGGCAACGCAGATTTGTCCGGCATTGGTAAAGCTCGACCAGAACAGCTGTTCGGCGACCTTTTCGACATTAGCGTCGGGCAGCACGATCGAGGCATCATTACCGCCCAGTTCCAGCGTGATCCGCTTGAGATCCTTGGAAGCACCTTCCATGATCTTCTTGCCGGTCGCCGTCGAGCCGGTGAAAGTGATCTTGTCGATATCGGGATGCGAAGTCATCAACGGGCCGAGGCTGTCTTCGCCGGTAATGATATTGACGACGCCCGGAGGGGCCACGTCCTTGATCAGCTCCGCGAGACGCAAAGTGGTCAACGGCGTGAACGGCGATGGCTTGAGCACAATCGTGCAACCCGACAACAAGGCGGGGGCAATTTTCTGCACCGCCATCATCACCGGGAAATTCCACGGCACGATGCCGGCGACGACACCGACCGGCACGCGGCGGGTACGGCTCAGGCGCTGGTCTGAATCTTCGTTAATCTCGTCTTCAAGATCCAGCGTCGCCTGCGAACCGGCCATATAGGCCGCGCCTGCAATTTCACCCTGCGCCTGGGCATGGGGCTTGCCTTGCTCGGCGGTGAGCAGGCGAAACAGCTCGTCATTGTTTTCGTTAATCACGCCGGCGATCGCTTGCACCACCTTGCGGCGTTCCTCAATCGGCGTTTTCGACCAGGTCTTGAACGCGGCGCGCGCTGCGGCGACTGCGCTATTGAGTTCGGCTTCGCCGCTGGCAGGTACCTGCCCGATGACTTCTTCATTGGCCGGATTGACAACGTCCAGCACTTTCGAGGTGCCGACCATCTCGCCATTGATCAAATTTTTATATTGGGTAACCATTTCGCTCTCCTTTGGGGTCTGCCGTTCGATTCTATTTGAGTCGCTTATAGTGTATTACAAGGCCTTGCGCGCCATTCATTTTGATAGACTATATCGTATCGGCAGGGTTTTCAGCCCGCCGACAAAGGTCGATTTGGCGCGCTTGGGCTCTCCTGCCAGTTCCAGTGTCTCGATCCGGTCGAGCAGTTCGTTGAACAATATCCGCATTTCGAGCCGCGCCATATGCAGTCCGAGACATTGATGCGCGCCCGCTCCAAACGCCAGATGCCGGTTGGGAGAGCGTGTCGCGTCGAATTTACGTGGGTCGGGAAACACGCTCTCGTCATGATTGGCCGCAACATAGCTGATCATCAGCCAGTCATCCTTGGCAATCTTTTGCCCGCCAAGCTCGGTATCTTCAGCGGCCGTGCGCATGAAATGCTGCACCGGCGTCGTCCAGCGGATCGCTTCCTCGACAATTCCCGGGAGCAGGTCGCGGTCGGCCTTGAGCCGTGCAAATTGTTCGGGGTCTTCGGCCAGCGCCAACATTGCGCCTGCGGTGGATGCCGAGGTAGTGTCATGCCCGGCCGCAGCCAGAATGATATAATATCCCGCCATATCGCGGTCGCTGAGATAAGCGCCGTCCAATTTCGCATTGGCGATCACGCTCGCCACATCGTCCGTCGGGTTCGCGCGTTTTTCTTTGGTCAGCTTGGCAAAATAGGCCTCAAAGTCGGCGACGGCACCGACCACAAGCTGCATGATCTGTTCCGGTGTCATATTGGCCATACCGGACTTGTTGAGATCTTCATCCTGTCCGCCGAACATCTGCTGGGTGAGAAACAGCATGCGCTGCTCATCCGCTTCCGGCACGCCCAATATCTGCATCACGACATGGAGCGGGTAAGGCGCGGATACCAGAGGCACGAAATCGGCTTCATATTTACCGTCTTTTTGACTGCCCTCCAGCAGCCGGTCTACGGTAACCTTGGCAAGCGCCCTGATCTCGTCTTCCATCTTGCCGATATTCTTGGGCATGAACCAGTCTTGCGTCAGCCGGCGATATTTTGGGTGGGTCGGGGCATCAAGGGCGACCAGCGAACGCACCAGATTGGGATCACCACCAGTGATAGATTTCACAAAAGCACCACTGGATTTATCGCTAAACGTGACGCTGCGCGGACTGTTGAGGAAAAGCTTGTTATTCTTGCTGATCCGCATGACGTCATCATAGCTGGTGACCAGCCAGAAGGGATCGTGCACCTCGTCATTGACCACCCGCACAACCGGCGTTTCGCGGCGAAGCCGATCAAAGCGGTCGAGCAGTCTGTCCCAATCGACATAACTGGCGGGGTCAATAATCGCCAGCGCATCCTCGCCGGTCAACATTGGTTCTGTGTGGCTAGTCATCATACGTTCCCACTTTCCGTCTTGCCCCAATATTCGTCGCGCAGCAGGCGTTTATAGAGCTTGCCTGTCGCATGGCGTGGCAGTTCGCCGCGAAAGTCGATCCGACGCGGGATCTTCACGCCGGAGAGCGACTGGCGGAGAAAGGCTTCCAGTTCCTGTGCCAGCTCTGGTCCCGCATCGGCCATATCCATGGGCTGGACGATCGCCACGACTTTTTCGCCCATATCCTCGTCCGGCGCGCCGATAACCGCTGCATCCGCAATCTTGTCATGCGTGACCAGCAGATTTTCAATCTCCTGCGGGTAAATGTTCACCCCGCCCGAAATGATCATGAAACTCTTGCGGTCGGTCAGATAGAGAAAGCCGTCCTCATCCAGTTTCCCGACGTCGCCAAGCGATGTCCAGCCCTTGGGGTGGGTTGCCGCCTTGGTTTTTGCCGGATCATTGTGATATTCGAATTTTGAACCACCCTCGAAATAGATTTGGCCTTCTTCACCAACGGCCACTTCCTCGCCATTCTCATCAACGATATGCACCTGACAATTGACCGGCTGCCCCACCGTACCCTTGTGCGTCATCCAGTTTTCACTGTTGCAAAACACAAAGCCGTTGCCTTCGGTTCCGGCATAATATTCATTCAGCACCGGGCCCCACCATTTTATCATCGCTTCCTTGATCGGAATCGGCACAGGGGCTGCGGCGTGCACCGCGCTCTTCATCGAGGAAACGTCATATTTGGTGCGAATCTCTTCCGGCAATTTCAGCATCCGGACAAAATGAGTCGGCACGAATTGCCCGACATCGCATTTATATTTTTCGATCAGCCGCAGCGCTTCTTCAGGGTCAAACTTCTCCATCACAACGCTGGTGCCGCCGAGCGCCTGCACCGCGATGTTCCAGCGCAAAGGAGCCGCATGGTACAGCGGTGCCGGAGACAGGTAGACACAATCCTTGTGAAAACCGAAAATCATCTGGGCGAGCATTGCCAGGCCATTCGGTCCGGCGATATCTTCAACCTCCGGCAGGGGCAGCCTGATACCCTTGGGCGTTCCGGTCGTGCCAGACGAATAAAGCATGTCGACGCCAGCCCGTTCATCGGTGATCGGCGTAGTCGGCATGGCCTCGAGCACGGCTTCGATGTTCCGCTCGTCATCAGCTCCGAACACCAATTGACTGACCTCTGGATTCAGCGTCTGTATCTGATCCAGTATCGGCAGCATCTGTCGTGACCCGATCAGCATCTTGGCACCGGAATCTTTCAGGATATAGCTAACTTCATCGGCGGTCAGGCGGTTGGAGATGGCAACCTGGATCAGGCCCGAGCGCTGCGATCCCCATGTAACGGGAAAGAATTGCGGATTATT
>RCMY010004725.1_pt1 | contig 11684 bp, 9 predicted proteins | sample 2041341 | NCBI WGS metagenome assembly RCMY01 (sample SAMN09708234, study PRJNA481090) | Marine sediment metagenome, whole genome shotgun sequencing project.
AGATGGAATCTGGAAATATGAAAATGATGATGGACAAAAATCCCGAAATGAAAGAAAAAATGCAATCCCATATGCAGAAGATGATGGAAGAAAACCCAGAAATGAAGAAAAAAATGCAATCCAAAATGCTCGATAAAATGATGGAGAACGAAAAGGGCCGTAAAATGCTGATGGATAAAATCCATTCTAACGAAAAAATGAAAAAGGATATGAAAGCAAAGATGATGCAAATGATGGATCAAAACCCTGAGATGATGGAAGAAATGATGCAGAAGATGATGGACAAAAATCCTGAAATGATGAAGAAAATGAAAAACGGGGGATAATAAATTCCTGTTCTAACGATTAAGTTAACTACAAATAAAAATAATTAGTAACTATTAAAACTATTCAATTATGATGATGTGATGGTGGGTACTGATACTGGTCGTGCTTGTATTAGGTGTATTTCTGTACAATGGAAGAAATAGACAAAATACATTGAAGAGAGATAATCCTATGGATATTCTGGACAACCGGTTCGCCAAGGGCGAAATATATAAAGAACAAAAACGAACGTTGAGCACTAAAAATTAAAGCAATGAAGTATTATTTCAATAAAACCCTTCACGAAGATTTTGAAAAAGTCATCGATAGGGTCACGGAAGCACTAAAAAAAGAAGGGTTCGGTATACTGACGGAAATCGACATAAAAGAAACCCTGAAAAAGAAACTTAATGTGGATTTCAAGAAGTACAGAATTCTTGGTGCCTGTAATCCGCCTTATGCCTATAAGGCCCTACAGGCAGAAGATAAGATTGGAACTATGCTTCCCTGCAATGTAATCATACAGGAAATTGAAGATGGTCTTGTAGAGGTAGCCGTTGTAAATCCCATGGCATCCATGCAGGCAGTTGACAACGCCCAATTAGGAGAAATTGCCCAAGAAATTACGGCAAAGTTGGAAAACGTAATTGAAAAACTTTAAAAGCATGCATGGCATTGATATTCAAGGAACCCAAACCCAAGTATGACGGCTGCAAAAAGATTATCTGTGGTAATGTCGAAAAGGAGATATAATAGTTTAAAAGTGTTACATGGATAATTTTGGTATAGGAATTTTCATAATACCTACCATCGTTTTGTCTTTGGTAATGCTCCTATACTTTTATTTCAAAAGTAAGGTCAAGCATAGGAATCCATATCGGAAAATGGTAATATCCATCGCAGCGACGGCCTTTATGTTAAACCTGATTTGGGAAGTTGGGCAAGGGCCACTATATGAAGGATTTGAATACGATTGGCAACATGTTTCGTTTTGTGCACTGGCATCCATAGCCGATATGTTGATTGTACTTATCCTACTTTTCGGATTCGGACTGATATATCGTAATGTATTTTGGATAAATTTTTTAAGTCCCAAGTGGATATTACTATTAGTTATGGTAGGAACGGTCGGTGCAATAATAGCTGAAATGTGGCATACAACACAAGGCGATTGGACCTATGCGGAGGCTATGCCCATAGTGCCAGGGGTGGGGGTAGGATTGTCGCCGGTGATGCAATTTGCGGTGTTGCCCTACTTAATTTTTTTGATTGGCAAGAAGTTTATAAAGGAAAGGGATTTGAAAATGTAGAATCTGGGCTATTGAGAAATTTGTTTTTTATGTGTTAATTAATGGTAAGCCTGTAAACCTTTCCACGACCAGGCACAATTGGAAGGAAATAATGAAAGAATGTTGTAACAACTGCGGAGAAAATAAAAAGACAAAATCCAAAACTAAAAAGGGTTTTGGCTATTTTTTGTATGGGATGATTGCGGCCATAATTGTAATTACCATTATATATCAAATATTGGGAAAACCATTTTAACCAAGTAGAAAAACAACAAGGGAGAAACGAGTGGCTTTCATGATAGCATAGGTAATAGGTTTTTCTTAAAAGGAACAATCGAACACGTAGAGGGATTGGTCTTTATGTCGTATTAACCAAAAATTGGATATATTTATACTATCAGAAAGTAAAGCATTTTACTTTAAGTTCATTTATAATATGGTCAACAAATCGGCTAACAGTTTGTTTTTTTAATATGTAACTGATTGATATATAATGCATTGTGGGGTAGGGGTATAACCCTGCCACCCCGACAAACCGCCTTTTAGGGCGGATTAAAACCCTGCTAATCTATTGATTTGCAGGGTTTTTCATTTTCCTTGCATTTTTATGATATACTTTGAAACCACCTTTCTGGTGTGCAAAGCAATACTCATTTTGTTGTAAATTTAAGTAGCATTTAGGCCATTTAGATGTAGTCTTTAAACAAAAGATGTTTAACTAAAAAGACTTGCAATATGCATACAAACAACACTTTAGGAGTTATTTTCATCACTAGGAAAAAACGGAACAACCCCGTAAGATTGGATATAGTTTTGTTGGTGACATGATGACAAAGGTGCCTACTGAGATAACCGTTAACATTAGAGCCGGAAGAAAAATAGAAGACCCAAAATTTAATACCCTGTCAAAATTGACTCGTACACATACAGTAACATATGGAAATGTTTCGCAATAAGAAATAGATGTGTTCTTAGGCGTTGGATATACTGAATCTCATGTGTTGGGCATTCTTTCATGGATAGCTGTAAAAACCATGAGCATTTATTCAAATGATATTACACATCCTGAAGTTGATATTCAATTTTCTGTAGGGTTTGGACGAAACAATGATTTAAAGATATATACCAGCGGTTTATTGATTTTCTCCGGTATTGTAGAAGTCCATTGTCTGTATATATTTTTCAATAGTTTCTGGATTCATATATCGCTGCTTAGTTACTTTTTTATCATTAGAAGAATAAAAGTCATCCGCCCCTCTCCATTCTGGTATATCCAAAGCCGACCTAACATACTGACTCCAGTCATAAAGTTGATAGCCCAACCCATGGTTAATACCAATACGGTCGGTGTTGAATTCAAATTCGTCGGTGTATTTGGAACTGAGCAATTTAAAAATCAAGGTTAGTAATTGTCCCGTATGCATCGTATCATACGCTGTAATATGCCCCAATTCATGACCTAACACCCCTATTTGCGCATTGTACGGAAGGTTAAAAAAAAGTATAGGGGCCAATTTTTTATTTGACTTGGTACTTATGGTAATCACGTACTTTCGATTTTTACTCTTTTTAAACGTACTAAGTATTTGAGGTCTCGAAGAGAGTGGTGTTCTTCGTTTACGAAAACGAAAGATAATATAGGTATTCTTTAGTTCAGGATAGAAAGATAAAGCACGAAGAGCCTGTGATTGAATCGACTAAGGAATATTCTTCTTCGAAATAAATTCGGAATATTGATTAACATCGAAAGCCTTCCCATCGAAATTCTTAATAGGAACTTGGGCTTTCCCATTTGAACTTGATATTAATACTACAGATAGAACCGGATTTACTGAGGCAGTTGAAGTAGCAAAAAATAAAGATGTTGTAATCATGGTTTTTGGAGAGCATGGTTTTCAATCTGGTGAAGGAAGAAGTAGAGCAAATTTAGATTTACCAGGGCTTTAACAAGAATTGCTGGAAGCTGTGTATGCCGTAAACAAAAACATTGTTCTTGTTTTAATGAACGGAAGACCATTGACCATCAATTGGGCAGATGAGAATATACCTGCTATAGTAGAAGCTTGGCAATTAGGTTCTACAAGCGGTGATGCTATTGCCAAGGTGCTTTATGGTGACTAAAACCCAAGTGGTAAGTTGCCAATGACATTCCCGAAAAATGTTGGTCAAGTGCCTTTATATTATAATTATTTAAGTACCGGAAGACCTAAATATCCAGGAGATGATCTTGTATTTTGGACCCATTATACAGATGAGGTAAATACGCCATTGTACGAATTTGGTTTTGGTTTAAGTTATACTGATTTTAATTATAGTGATTTAAAATTGAGTACCAAATCTCTTAGTAAAACAGGAGAATTGAATGTAAGTTTCAATTTATCCAATACAGGAAAATACGAGGGTAAAGAAGTGGTGCAATTATACATCCAAGATTTATTTGCAAGCAGGGCTAGACCAGTAAAAGAGTTAAAAGATTTTCAAATGATTTCTTTAAAACCTGGAGAAACCAAAGAAGTTAGTTTTACTGTCGATGCTAAAACATTGGAGTTTTACTCGGCAAATAATACATGGGAATCTGAAGAAGGTGATTTTAAGATTTTTATTGGAGGTAGCTCTAATACTGTTCTTGAGTCAGATTTTGTGTTGCAGGACTAAATGTCCAAAGCAGGACCAAAGCAATAATCAATATATTTTGGTATTCTTGTCTTCGCCAGAATATTTAAAGTTTATTACTAGAGTATTATTCTTGAAGAATCCTGTGCCTGTTTGTTCCTGATTGGTGTTTATGATCCATTTTGCTACAATTCTAGCATTTGAATCCAAAGATAAAATAAGCGTTCCTTTGTAAGAATGCTGTTCGGCATCTTGGTTGCTTCCTAAGAGTTTATATTCTCCAATTAAATCTTTAATGGTCATTTGGTTTTCAATAGATAACAAAAATAAGGTAGTTGGATATTATTTTGTCAATACTTTTTTAAAACTAACTAGGTTTTGCTTTTAAATCTTACTATATAATTTAAAAAGGATTTAACAACTTGTATTATAGTTTGGTATTGGCTACTAAGAAAACCATGTAATTAAACCTCTATAAAGAATATTTAAAACTCGAAAACAATAAAAAGCTTGGTTTAATATATCCTACTACTTCATAATTAAAATATTATTTTTATAGTAAGTGAATTAATAGTGCCTATTTTGAAACTGGTTCCAATTAATATTTTTAGCGTATTAATCGTAAGTATTTAATTTTACAATATAACAGTAACTTTAAAGTATATGAATATCTATATCACCATATTAATAGAGTTTTTACTGATATCGTCAAGTATACTTGTGATGTTTAAGTATAGAACTACACTTGGTTTAGCTCCACTTTATATGCTTTTGGGCTCTATACAATATTTACAAGCTCTTTCAGGTACCATGGTTAGTTTTAATTTATTTGGAGAATTTCCTTTTTATCCTGGCTCTGTTATTAGCTTTAGCGCTGTATTATTTGCATTATTATTAATTTATATAAAAGAAGGGGTGGCTAGTGCAAGAACCCTTATTATTGGCGTTATACTTTCAAATATTATTTTATCAGCATTGTTTGGTATTACTTATGTGCAAGAAAACGCAATGCAAATTATTAGTGTTGAAGATTCATCGTCTGTTTTTCAAATAAATTACGAGTACTTTATTACGGGAACACTGATATTACTGTTAGATTTTATTTTACTGGTAACTATATACCAGTTTTTAATTTCTAAAATTAGTAGGCTATATTTCTTTTTAGTGCTCTGTATTTCTTTGTTTTCTGTTTTAGTTTTTGATTCATTTGCCTTTAATTATATTCTTAAATATGGTACACCAAATTTCACTTCTTCATTAATTGGTCATATAATCGGTAAATCTTTTTCAGCTGTTATATTTTCTGTTATACTTTACATTTATTTAAAGTTTATAGATAGAGAGGAAGATAATGCTAGTTTTATTGCGACGCAAGACAGAGAAATTTTTTCAATAATCACCTATAGAAAAAAATATTTAGATCTTAAAGTTGAGAAACAGAAAGTAGAGAAAAAATTTGTTTCACAAATTGAATCTACATTAAATCAAATTTCTGATGGTTTTGTGTCGCTAGATAACGATTGGTGCTATACCTATGTAAATGATAAAGCAGGGGAGCTTTTAGGTAGGTCTCCCGAAATTTTACTAGGTAAGTATATTTGGACTGAATTCCCAGAAGGTGTTGGTTTACCTTTTTACCATGCCTATCACAAAGCCCTTAAAACTCAAAAAACGCAGTACTTAATAGAATATTACGAACCTTTTGATAAATGGTTTGAAAATAGAATTTATCCTTCTATAAATGGATTAACTATTTATTTTACAGATTTTACAGAACAAAAAAAGGCAGATATTGCCTTAAATGAAAGCGAAAAATATCTTGATAACATCATTAATAACATAGGGGATCCAGTATTTGTAAAGAATGATCAAAGTCATTTTCTCAAAGCAAATACTGCATTTTATAATTTGTTTGATCGTACTGAAAAAGAAATACTTGGTAAAGATTTTGCTGATGACGTTCCGCAAGAAGTAAGAGAAAGATATTTAAGAATTGATGAACAAGTAATTTCCACGGGGATTGAGAACATTGATGAAGATAGTATACAAACCAAAGGAAAAGTAAAACGATTTATTTCAACCAAAAAATCGAGGTTTATCGATGGTAGTGGTAATAAATTTCTTATTGGGACAATAAGAGACATTACTACAGCAAAAATTGCGGAAGAAGAATTAATAAAAAGTAAAATATACCTTGATAATATAATTAACAATATTGGTGACCCCGTATTTGTAAAAGATGCTAACAGTAGATTATTAATAGTAAATGATGCTTTTTGTTTATTATTTAATCTTTCCAGAGCAGAAGTATTAGGGAAAACTTTAGCTGAAAACGTATCACCTGAAGAAAGAGAGAGCTTTCTAAGAATAGATAAACAAATTATTTTAACAGGCGTTGAAAATGTTAATGAAGAGACTTTGACCTTAAGTGAAAAGGAAACAAAGATAGTTTCTACTAAAAAAACTCGATTTGTTGATAGTAGTAATAATATATTTTTGATTGGAGTAATTAGAGATATTACGGATCGTAAAAAAGCAGAAATTGAATTAGAAAAACATAGAAATAACTTGAAAGAATTAGTTGAGCTAAGAACAAATCAATTAGAAAAAGAAAAAGTAAAAGCACAATCTGCCGATTTAATGAAGTCTGCATTTTTGGCAACCATGTCGCATGAATTAAGAACTCCTATGAACTCTATTATTGGTTTTACAGGCATTCTATTAAAAGAATTAGCTGGGCCTTTAAATGATGAGCAAAAAAGGCAACTAGGTATGGTCAAGAATAGTGGGCAACATTTATTGGGTTTAATTAATGATGTTTTAGATATCTCTAAAATTGAAGCCGGTAAATTAAAGGTATCAATTTATCATTTTAACTATTTAACAACGCTAGAAAAAACAATCGATTTCTTATTGCCACAGGCATCTAAAAAAGAACTTCAAATACTTTCAGAAATTTCTGAACTTAACTTAATTTTAAATAGTGATGAGCGAAGAGTAGAGCAAATATTACTCAATTTGCTCTCAAATGCTATTAAGTTTTCTAACCATGGTACAATTACAGTAAAAGTAGATATTGTTGATAGTTTAGTCGTAACACAAGTAATTGACCAAGGCATTGGTATGAGTAAAAAGGATCTTAATAAATTATTTATGCCATTTATTCAACTCGATGGGGGATTAAGTAGAACTCATGAAGGTACAGGGCTAGGACTAGCAATTTGTAAAAGTTTAATTGAAAAATTAGGAGGTACAATACAAGTGCAAAGTAACTTAAGTAAAGGAAGCAATTTTACTTTTACATTACCATTAGATTATAGTAATAAGAAGTAATTCATTAAACGTATAATGCAAAATTGTTTAACCAAGTTTAGTATATTTAAGAAATAACATTCTGACAGTAAAATATTTATGAATCAAACAATATTAATAATTGAAGATAACGAGCAAAATATGTACATGTTATCTTATCTGTTAGAGCAAAATAATTATACTATTATTAAAGCATATAATGGAAAAGATGGCTTGAAGTTGGCACATGAAAACCATCCAGAAATTATTTTAATAGATATTCAATTGCCAGATATGGATGGTTACGAAATATGCAATAAATTAAGTCATAATGGGCTGCCTAAAAGTACCGTAATTATTGCAGTAACTTCCTATGCCATGGGTGGCGATAAAGAAAAAGCTATAGAGGCTGGTGCAGATGGCTATTTAGAGAAACCAATAAACCCCGACACTTTTGTAAAGCAAATGGAAAGTATTGTAAATGAAAAATAAGGTATGAATAGTAAGACTATTTTAATAGTAGACGATACTTATGAAAACCTTTACTTGTTAAGAGTTATTCTTGAAGAAGCTGGTTTTGAGGTCATTGAAGCCAATAATGGAAGTGAAGGGCTTAAAAAACTACATGAAAATAGCAGTGTAAACCTTATTATATCAGATATATTAATGCCTATAATGGATGGGTATTTATTTTGTCAAGCATGTAAAAAAGATAAATTATTTCAAGAAATTCCGTTTGTTTTTTATACATCTACTTACACTGAAAAATTAGACGAAGATTTTGCGTTAACACTAGGTGCAACAAAATTTTTAAGAAAACCAATAGATCATGATGAAGTACTTTTTACAGTAAACGAAATTTTCAATTCTGTAAAAATTCAAGTAAAAACTCAATCAAAAAGCGTTGAAAATAATACCATTTCAGATGGAGAGGTTTTAAGACTTTATAGTGAACGACTTATTCATAAATTAGAGCAAAAGAGTTTAGATCTTGGTAATGAAGTTATAGAACGAAAAAAAGCAGAGCAATTACTAATTCATAAAAATGTAATTTTAGATTTAATTGCTGTAAACACACCTTTAAATAAGATTTTTGACCAATTACTATTAAATTATGAAGCTATTCATCCAGCGTATAATGGCGCTATAAGTTTACTAAATGAAGATCGTATACATCTTAATTTAATGTCTGCACCCTCAATGCCAAAAGCGTATAATTTAGCGATGAAGCAAGTTGCTATTGGTGAAAATGTTGGCTCTTGTGGTACTGCAGCATATATAAAAAAACCTATTATCGTTTCAGATATAAATAACGATAAGCGATGGGTGAATTGGAAAGACATTGCAATACAGCACAATTTAAAGTCCTGTTGGTCCTTACCTATTTTATCAAAAAATAATGTTGTTTTAGGGGCATTTGCAATTTATAGTAAAGCTTTAAATAAACCTTCGCTAGAGGAGATTCGTGAGCTTAATTTTACAGTAAGTTTGGCTGCCATTGCAATAGAAAAATCAAGAACAGTTGCTGAAATAAAAAAGAAAGATGAATCTTATAAAGCATTAGTAAATCAGGCAAGTGATGCTATCATGACGTATTCTTTAGATGGCACAATACATAATTTTAATAAGGCCTCTTATACAAGTTTAGGATATACCAAAGAGGAGTTTTCAAAATTGAAAATTCAAGATTTTCTTGTTGGCGAAATAATATTAAACCCAGACAATCATAAAAAATTACTTAAAGGAGATACTATAGTTTTTTTAAGAAAGTTTAAATGTAAAGACGAATCTTTAATTGATATGGAAATATCTGCAAAACTTCAAAATGACTATAAAATACTAGGTATTGCTCGAGATGTTACAAAACGTAAAAAAGCAGAAATAGATTTAAAACTTGCAAAAGAATTTACAGACAAACTTATTATGTCGATGCAAGAAGGATTATTGATTATTAATCTAGAAGGTGAAATTATAATGATTAATGATTCTACTTGCGAAATGCTTGGCTATTCTAAAGAAGAATTAATAGGGCTTAATCTTCCCTATCCATTTGCTGAAATAGATGATTTTGAGTTAATTTCAAAGACTAATCAAAAAGTCACAAAAGGAAAAGCTCCTTATTTTAATTTAGAGTTTATTCGGAAAAACGGTGAGAAATTTTTGGCTTCATTTTTAACAGGGAATATTAAAGATGATAAAGGAAAAGTAGTTGCGTTGTTTGGGACTATAAAAGATATTTCTGAAGAAGAAAAAGCAAAAAAAATACTAAAAGAAAACGCAGCTAAATCTAATCAGAAGAAAAATGTAATATTAGAATTAACTGCCCTAGTTGGTAGTGATTTTAAAACTACTTTAAAAAAAATAACGATGCTTACAGCAACTACATTAAATGTTGCACGTGTTGGGGTATGGGCATTTAATACTAATAAAAATGAAATTGAGTGTAAGAATTTATTTGATGTAAAAAATCAAAATTTTGAAAGTGGAGAAATACTTAAAAAAGTTAATAATCCAAAATATTTTGAAGCAATATTTAAAAACAAAATAGTAAGTATTAATGATGCCTTAAAAGATAAAGTCACAGAAAGTTTTACCGATAATTATCTTTTACCTTTAGGCATATCCTCTATGCTAGACGTGGTAATTCAAATGTCAAATGACTTATATGGGGTTTTGTGTTTTGAGCATGTAGGACCTAAACGCATATGGAGTAGAGATGAAGAAGAATTCGCAACTTCTATTGCCAATTTAGTGTCTTTAATGGTGGAGAGTACAGAACGTAAAGCAGCAGAAAAAAAGATAGTTTCTGCAAACGAAGAGTTGCGCAAAGCTAACGAAGAATTAATATTATTAAGAAATCAACTAGAACAAGAAAATGTTTATCTGAGAAACGAGCTAGATTTAGTCTTCAATTTTGAGGAAATGGTGTATGGTAGTGCAGTCTTTAGTAATGTGCTTTCAGATGTTGAAAAAGTTGCAACAACAAATGCGACTGTTTTATTATTAGGCGAATCTGGTACTGGAAAAGAATTATTGGCAAGGGCAGTTCATAACATTAGTCTGCGAAACAATAAGCCATTAATAAAAGTTAATTGTTCGGCCATACCTAGAGAATTAATTGAGAGTGAGTTATTTGGACATAAAAAAGGATCTTTTACGGGTGCATTTGGTGATAAAATCGGAAAATTTGAGTTAGCAGATGGGGGTACTTTATTTTTAGATGAAATAGGTGAATTACCGATAGATATGCAACCAAAAATACTAAGATTTTTACAAGAGGGCGAAATAGAAGTAGTAGGGGGTTTAGGAGTTAAGAAATTAGATGTAAGAGTAATTGCTGCAACGAATAGAAATTTAAAAGAAGAAATTGAAAAAAAACGATTTAGAGAAGATTTATTTTTTAGATTAAATGTTTTTCCAATAAATGTTCCATCCTTAAGAAAACGAACAGATGACATACCATTGCTGGTAGAACATTTTGTAGATAAGTTTAATAAAGCATATAACAAAGATATTAAATATATTTCTGATGATGCAATGGAAAAACTAAAATCGTACAATTGGCCAGGAAATATTAGAGAGTTAGAAAATTTAATTGAAAGAGCTTCCATTTTATCAAATGATGAAACTTTACTAATACCTGGTTTTGAGTCTGAGGTTCAAAAATCTAAAGTTTCAATAAAAGAGCATAATGAAAATGTTTCATTAGATGCTATTCAGCGTAATCATATATTATATATATTAGAGTCATGTAAATGGAAAATTTCTGGCGCAAATAGTGCTTCTGAATTGCTAGAATTAAAACCAAGTACGCTACGGGACAAAATGCGAAAACTTGGAATTAAAAAATAATTATCAGACACGGTATACCGTGGAATCGCCGTTGGAGTAAAATAGAAAACGGTAATCCGTTAATTTTGTAAGAATAATCTTCGGCTAGGTTTTTTTAAACATGTCGTTACATGTCTGATTTACAGAATGTTATAAGCATTCTTACTTCTAATTATATTTTTTGGCATATGTATTGAATTTAATTTTTCAAATAAATAAGTTTGATAAATACGATTCATATAAAAAATGCATTTTTTGGCGTAGACCAAGACACAGTTTATTGCTCTATAAATGAAGATTATGCTTATGAGACAATTAAGAGTCAGAATAATAAAAGAACTTTAGAGGTAATTC
>RCMY010004727.1_pt1 | contig 11683 bp, 11 predicted proteins | sample 2041341 | NCBI WGS metagenome assembly RCMY01 (sample SAMN09708234, study PRJNA481090) | Marine sediment metagenome, whole genome shotgun sequencing project.
TTCAACCTGGATGCCAACGAGTGCATCGCACTGCAACAAATCGAGAACGAGCAACTGGAACGCCGCAACTAGGTGCGGTGGGCTGCACCGGAAACGCTGGTTCACTGAGCGGCGTGCCCACCCTCCCCCGTCTTTGGCGGTTTGCTTTCCTGATCGTCACTCTCTCCCTCACCGGCTGCGCCAGCGCGATCCAACCAACAAACACCCAGATAACACCTGCGCAAACAACAACCACCCCAACAACCGCCGCCGGCCTGGAAGCGACCAGCGCACCCGGTGAGATCGACCCGAGCACGGCAACCTCCCTACCAACCAGCACTCCGTCCGCGCCGGGCGAAGCCATACTCTTCCCCGACGTGATCGATGCGTCCGCTAGCCAGGCCAACGACGGCACTTGGACGATTTCGGCCACGCTTTCTTCGCCATATGACAGTCCGGACCGCTATGCCGATGCATGGCGAGTGGTCGGTCCAGACGGAACCGTGTTCGGGGAGCGAATTCTCACCCACGACCACGCATCTGAGCAACCGTTCACTCGCTCACAGAACGGCATTACAATTCCCTCCCACGTGACCGTTGTCACGATCCAAGGTCGTGATCAACGGAGCGGTTGGGGCGGCATCGCATTCAAGCTATCGCTAGGGGAACAATGACCGAAGACGACCGGAGCACCGAAACCGACGCCGAAAACTCCGAGCTAATCGCAGCAATCGACATCGGCACCAACTCGGTCCATCTTGTTGTGGCCCGCACGCTCGGAACCTCAGGCTATGAGGTGGTTACCACTCAGAAGGAGGTGGTGCGGTTGGGCTCGGGCTCCGGCGACATGAAGCTGCTGGCTCCCGATGCTATCGACCGTGGCATCGCCGCCCTTTCACGGATGACCGACGTGGCGCACAGCCTCGGTGCCACGGTCCATGCCGTCGCAACCAGTGCCGTGCGCGAAGCCACCAACCGGAACGAGTTTCTGGACCGGGCCCGAGCCGAGGCCGGAATCGAAGTGGAGGTCATCAGCGGTTTCGAGGAAGCCCGGCTCATCCATTTGGGAATACTCAAGGCCCTGCCGGTCTTCGACAAACGCATCATGGCCTTCGATATCGGCGGAGGAAGCACCGAGATCGTGGCTGGCGAAGGTTCTGACTTGCTCGCCGCCCGCTCGTTCCGGCTGGGAGCGATCCGATTAACCGAGCGATTCTTCACAGACGGTGACGGTGCCAATGCAGAGGCAGTGGAGCGGTGCCGGGCTTTCGTGCGGCAAACGCTGGCGGGCGTAAGGGTGGAGTTCGTTGGCCACCAGCCTGAGCTGCTGATCGCCTCATCCGGGACCGCCGCAACGCTCACCGCTATGGCGGCGGCCCAAGAAGCCCTGGACCCTGCCAGCCTCAACGGAGCCACCGTCACTGCTGCGCAGCTGGATGATTTGGTGGAGCTCATCATCAAGACGCCCCCCGCCAAACGGGGGCGGATCCGAGGGCTGGACCGGAAGCGGAGCGACATCATTTTGGGCGGGGCCATCCTGGCTCAGCAGGTAGTGGAGCTCAGCGGCCTCGATGGTTTCACCTACAGTGCGCTGGCCCTGCGGGAAGGCGTCCTGGTAGACCGTTTGCCCGGCGCTGCCGCCGACCACCTCCACAATTTACGGCGTGCCAACGTGGAACGACTCGCCGAGCAGCTGGACCCCGATGTTCACCACGCCAAACACTGCACCACATTGGCGTTGCAACTGTTCGACCGTACGCAGTCGATTCACGGCCTCCTGCCGGCCGATCGTGAACTCCTCGAGATGGCCGGGCTGCTCCACAATGTTGGGCTCTTCATCAGCCACAGCGGCCACCACAAACACAGCTACTACGTGATCCGCAACAGTGAACAACTCACCGGTTTCAGCGACCGGGAAATTGGGCTGATCGCCCAGATTGCTCGCTATCACCGAAAGTCCCATCCCTCCTCCGGCCACCAGCCCTTCGTTGAGCTGTCCGAGAAAGACAAGGGTCGAGTACGGACCCTTGCGGGGCTGCTGCGCATCGCAATCGGGCTCGATCGGCGCCATGTTGGCGCAGTGGGCACAATCCGTGTTCTCCTCGGCGACGCCATAGAAATCGAACCTTTGCCCAGTTCAGACGAAGTGGACCTCTCGGTGGAAGTGCATGCGGCCATGGAACGTGTCAGCCTTCTCGCCGAAGCGTTGCAATGCAGCGTGCTGGTGTCGCTACCCTCCGCTGTGGCAATCACTTAGGTCGACGACACCCTCTGGCCGTTAACTACTACCTGGCCGTCAACTACTGCCTATTCCGTAACCACCGCCGGGCTGATAACCATGGCGTTCACTACTGTCCTCCGCCGCCGTCCCCCACTGCTGACAACCCAGGAGAAATCCAAATGAAGACCAGCTTTCGAAAGATCCTCGCCGTGAGTGCCCTGGCGCTGATCTGCGCAACCACTGCGCTGGTTGCTGCTCCGGCCCAGGCTGACAGCAACGCCGTTGGCCCGCTCAGCACTGAGGAACAGTTCGTGGCGCGCCAGTATGAGGACTTCCTGGGCCGCGCCCCGGATGCGGCCGGGCTCGGGTTCTGGAGCGGCCTACTCAACGGGGGCACCTCCGGTTCGGAGATCGTGGTTGCGCTCGCCAGTTCACCGGAATTCGAGGGTCGTGTCGCCCCCGTTGTGCGGCTGTATTACGCCTATTTCCGTCGATCCCCGGACTACAGCGGGCTGCGGTTCTGGGCGAACCAACTGGCCACCGGCTCCCGCCGAATCGCCGTCTCGCAGGCCTTCGCCGATGCTCCCGAGTTTGGGCTGACCTACGGGTCACTGTCCGATGAAGAATTCATCAACCTGGTCTATCAGAACGTTCTGGAGCGACCGGCCGACGCCAAGGGCCGGGCGTACTGGTTAGGTCTCATGGCCAAAGGCACCAACCGTGGCGAGGTCATGTTGGCCTTCAGCGAGTCCGCCGAATACCGGACCCGCATGGACCCTGTTGTGAAGGCCACCATGTTGTATGTGGGGCTGTTGCGCCGCCAGCCTGACACCGACGGCCTCAACTACTGGGCTTCGGTTCTCCGTGACGGCGGCTCCTACCGGGCGGTGGTAGGCGGCTTCCTCATCGGCAACGAATATCGCAGCCGAATGGAATCGATCTATCCGCAGAAACAACCTCTCACCGGGGAGCGGGTCACCACCGCCAGAACATCCCGAGCGATCGCGGTCAAGGTGGACAACAAGGATTCGGCTCGGCCGCAGAAGAACCTTCACCTCGCCGACATCGTGATCGAAGAAGAGGTGGAGTACCGCATCACTCGATTTATCGCCATCTATCACAGCGAGATCCCGCCAGTGGTGGGACCCACCCGATCGGTCCGAACCACCGATTTCGGGGTTCTGGGGGCATACAACACGCCGCTGTTGGTCACCAGTGGCGGCAACGCCACCGTCCTACAGATCCTTTCCGAGTTCGACGGCACCGCGGTCCTCAATCGAAACGAAAAGACCGTGCCGGCGGCCTACTTCCGAAACAACAGCCGGCAAGCGCCGCACAACCTGTACGCCCGGACCTCCACCATCCTGGGCAGTGCCCCGGCAGGAACGGCCCCCCAGCCGATCTTCCGGTATCGGGAACCCGGGGTTCGTTCCAGCGTGGGAAGCGCAACCAACGGGGTCCGGATCGACTTCGGCACCAACGACGTGAGCTACAAGTGGGACCCGTTCGCCAAGGGTTGGCAGCGGACCCAGAACGGCCGGGTACACAGCATGGATGACGGCACGATCATCGCTCCGGACAACGTGGTGGTTCAGGAAACGAAATACGTACCCAGCATTGCCGATGGCAATACCCCCGAGGCGATCAGCGCCGGTGGCGGACGGGTGCACGTCTACACCGATGGTAAGTACATCACCGGCACGTGGACCCGCCCAACGGTGGCGGATCCCACCAAGTTGACCGACGACAACGGCAATCCCATCCTGCTCACCCCCGGTGAGACTTGGGTTGCATTGGCACGGCCAGAGTTCGTCACGCAACGCTAGTCCGGCCGTGAACTGGATCGTCCGGGTTCGCTGTGCCACCGCGCTCAGCGAACCTGTAACAACCCTGGCGATCATTCACAACGGAACCGGCCAAGCGGAGACAGCAGCACCTCACCGGGAGGGACAGATAGAGATACTGGTGGGATTCGTCGGCTACGCCAACGCCGATCGCTTCGCGGCCGAGGTTGGTGATTTCGAAATCGAGAGCGTGTCGGTGGAGAAGGTGGAGAGCGCCGACTGGGCTCAGACCAACACCAGCAGGGTGACCTTCGGCGGCACCACTTTCCACCTCGAGGTGGGAACGGCGTTCGGTCACGGGGCCCACCCAACTACCGCCCTCGCCCTGGCGGCGCTGGCCGGGCTGACGGCGACACCGGCAGGCAACACCCTGTTCGACGTAGGCTGCGGCACCGGCGTGCTGAGTATCGCCGCCGCCTTCCAGGGCTTCACCGCCACCGGCTGCGACCTGGATCCCGAGGCCGTAGCGATCGCCACCCGCAACGCCCAGACCAACCACGTTGCCGAAATGGTGAGTTTTGTTGCTGCCTCGCCTACTCAACTGGCAACACCCCAGTGGCTTCGGAACTCGGCTGGCTTCAGTGTGATCGTTGCCAACACGCTGATAGGAGTGCACGAATCCGAAGCTCCGGCAATTCAAGCTCTGGCATCGCCAATCACCACGCTCATCATCACCGGCTTGTTGGCCGAGCATGCGATGCGAGCTCGCGTGGCCTATCCGTCATTCGAGTTAACCAGCGAAACGGCACGAGACCAGTGGGTTCTCTTACAGGGGACCCGCCGCTAACCCGCAAAACCGCTGGCAATGTCGAATGCGCTGGCGGCGAGGGCGTCGATCTGAATCTTGAATGCATCGAGATCTACCTCGTTGTCCAGAGCGCCCTTCATGTAGCGACTCATGACGCCCTCCACGATGGCGCCGAGACGCCAGAACTGGAACGACCGGTAGTAGTCGGCATTCTCTACGTCGAAGCCGGTCTTTTCGCCGTAGCGGGCAATCAATTCTTCCCGGGAGATGAACCCGCCGTCCGAAGTTGGAAACGAGGTGGCACCGGCGATCTGGTCTTCACCGGGCAGGATCCAGTTGTTCAGCAGGTAGCCCAGATCGGCGAGCGGGTCGCCAAGAGTGCACAACTCCCAGTCCAGCACGGCGGCAACCGCGCCGGTAGCCGGGGTTACCAGCATGTTGCCAAGCCGGTAGTCGCCGTGTACCACCGTGTTGTACTTCTCCTCCGGGAGTGCGTCCATCAACAGCTCGAAGGTCCGGTCCATCTCCGCCAGTTCCCGGGTCTTGGTTTTCTCCCACTGCCCTTGCCATCGTTTCAGCTGCCGCTCCAGGTAACCCGATCGCCTGCCAAGGTCGCCCAGGCCGATCTCATCGGGATCGGCACTGTGAAGGGCGGCCAGCGTGTCAACGACGGAATGACTCAAGGCCTTCCGTTGGCCCATCGGAATCGTCTCAGCGGTGATTTCGCGATCATGCAACACCACGCCGTCAACGAAGTCCATCACATAGAACGGAGCGCCGTTCACGGCGACATCGGTACACAAGCCAAACGTCTCAGGTGTCGCTACCTCCGTGGGGCCGAAGGCCGTGATCACGCGATACTCGCGCTCCATATCGTGAGCGGTAGCGAGGACGGCGGCGAGCGGCGGTCTCCGCAGGACAAGATTTCGCCCAGTGGCGTCGGTTACGGCAAAGGTCAAGTTGCTGTGTCCACCGGCGATCGGCGAAAAGGAAAAGGGGGCTTTCACGTCCGGGATCGACTCCACCATCCATGCGGTGACCGTGTCGATCTGGATACCGGGGATCTCCGACATGCTGTTCACAGGTGCTTTGGTAGCACAGCAACGTTCTCTGCGGCGAACGTTGGGCCGGAGAGAGTGGCGCTCACGCCAGGGCTGCGGCGAGCAGCTCCAACATGTTGGGCGGACCGCTGAGCATGAAGGTGGTGATGCAGGTCTTTCGCCATTCGGTGAGTTCTTCCTGAATCTTGGGAATCGGGCCCACGAGGGCCACGTCCTCCACCATCTTCAGCGGAACCGAAGCGATCGCTTCGTCCTTGCGCCCCGCCATGTAGAGCTCCTGGATCCTTGTTGCTTCGGCCTCGTAGCCCATCCGGGCGAACACATCGAAATGGAAGTTGACCTCTTTGGCCCCCATGCCACCGGCATAGAGGGCCAGGATGGGACGGATCCGATCCGCCGCCTTCTCAACATCATCATCAGGGGAAACCCACAATGGCGAACAGACCTCGAACCGATCGGCTTTGTCAGGATCACCCGCCGCCTCGAAACCGGTATTCAGCCGATCGCGATACCAGGAGTCCTCCTTCGGCGTGAAGAACAGCGGCAGCCAGCCATCGCAGATCTCGGCGGCCAGAGAAACGTTCTTTGGCCCCTCGGCGGCGAGGTAGATGGGAATGTCCGGCCGGTACGGGTGGAGGGTGGACTTGAGCGGCTTGCCCAGCCCGGTTCCCCCGTCCAAAGGCAATTGATAGTGCTTGCCGTTGAACTCCACCGGTCCTTGGCGAGCGAAGATGTCTCGCATGATCGCAACGTACTCACGGGTCCGGGCCAACGGTTTGGGGTAGGCCTGGCCGTACCAGCCCTCCACCACCTGAGGGCCGGACGCGCCGATGCCCAGGATCATGCGCCCACCGGAGAGATGGTCCATGGTCATGGCCGCCATGGCGGTGGCAGCGGGCGTTCGGGCCGACATCTGGGCGATGCCCGTTCCCAGCCTGACGTTCTTGGTGTTGGCTCCCCACCACGCCAGAGGGGTGAAACAGTCTGACCCGTAGGCCTCGGCGGTCCAGACCGAGTCGAAACCGAGTCGATCAGACTCCATTACGCCCTCGAAGGCGCCGTCGGGCGGCCCGGCACTCCAATACCCCACCGAGTAGGCCAACTTGATCTTCTTGTCCTGTGACGTCACGGGTCAAACAGTAGGCCGACCCGGCGGCGCTCGCCTAGTTTGCGAGCGAGGTCAATGCATCGAGGCAATCGGTCGCAATCACGGAGTTGAACTGCGGCCAAGATGCGAGATGTCGAGCCATCGAAAACGCCACGCTGCCGGCCCGCGTCTCGCTAGCTGAAGGCGTCGGACGCAAGGAGATTTGTACCGCTTGCGTGTCCGCATTTTGTCCAGTTGATGTCCACCTTGTGACCTCGACGGCACCAAATACGAAGAGACATACTCTGCAGAAATGAAGTCGCGCCGAGCGGGCCAACGAAAGACCACTTGACTCAAGATGCCAAGAATTTCCTCCCTCCTTATTGCACTTGCACTTGCTTCGGTTGCCATCTCGTGCGGGTCGACCAATGTGGTTGCCCAGTGGCAGGACGACGTATCTCGCGTGGAAGGCGAGACCCAGCGCAAAATCTTGCTCCCCAGCGAGGAGCCCCAAGACTTCTCCACCGTGTTTACGACAGTTGTTGATGGCAATGGATACTCGGTGGTGGTTGCTCACGCTGGCTACAACGCAGTCATCTGCAGCGCCACGGCACCCTGCTCAGACGGTGAACTGATCCGAACCCTTCAAGACTCCAAGGGCAACGATGTCACCATCTCCCTGCTAGCCCTGGATAAAGAGCAGCAGTCGCTCACGTTCGAAGAAGCCAAGGCGTATTGGTCGACGGTGCAACTCGTCGAGGGAACACCGAACTGGTAGTCCAGCCCGAACAAGATCTGGGCGTCGTCAGACACCGGAAACCACCCACCTCCCTTCGCGAGAAGGCGAACACACAAGAAAGTCAGAAATGAATCCTAAAGCCTCAGCCTTTGCGTGCGCTGCAATCGTTCTGGCAGCCCTCCCCGGCGTTTCGCCTTCACAGGCAGACACCCTTCAGACTGCGCCAGCGCAGAGGTTCTTACGACAACTGCCGAGCGAGTCACAAGGCTGGACATAGATACTGCCGCCGATGTCGAGTTCGGATTCCTAGCGCTCGCCTACGCCCCCAGCCAGGAATGGGAGCGATTCTTAGCCGCTCTCACGACCGATTCTCCGGACACTGGACTCCTGTCCGCGCTTTCAGACAATCTCTGGAACCGGACTGATGAGTTCGACATATCACCCGCATACCTTGCGTATCTGTCCGAAGTCTGTAGTGCCTACGTCGAATGGAACAACGTCAAGGAACCCGATGATGCAATAGGCCACGCTCTATGGAGCCTGCACAGACCTTGTGCCGGCTGGGAGCACATCAGCGCCGCAGTGGCCAGAGATGCCCCTCCCAAAGTCAGCTGCATTGGCTTCAGTCGCAAAGATCCAGTGTCCTCTGATGCAGTCGCAGAGCAGTGGATCATTTACGCAAACCCATTGTCGAAAGTCGTCACCGACGAGCCCGGCCACGACGGTACCCAAGCACTAGCAGAGTGTTTAGCGGTTGTTGGTTAGCCAAGGCAAGCCCCAATCCGATTGGTTGGTATCGACGATTGGGACGCGGATCGCTTCGAATCCGATAGGGCTGGCAACCTGATCGACCATTCATACGGACGCTACGAAGACTAAGCAACGTCGTCTCGATCAACACCATCTCCTCGTATCGATTTTTCATCCAAACGTGACAATGAACCAGCTATCACGGCTGTAATCTCTGCTGCAGTGGCGACAGCAGTGACAAGTACGTTGGTGGGTGTGGTTGGTGGGTCGGCCCCTTACCAGGAGGCTCTGACGGCCAAGTTGAACGCCGTTGGCTATCACGTGGCCGACGGTGACGATCGGGACGCTCTAATCATCACCGATGACCACTGGGCCCAAGCTGAGGATTCAGCACTTTGGACCCCAACGGTCATTGTGGTGTCTCAACTTGACTTCAACCTGTTTGCCAAAGCTCTGGCAGTCGGAGCCGGAGCTGTCCATGTTGACACCCCCACAGGCATCATGGTTGATGTGCTGCGCGCTGCGATGGCCGGTGAGGCGCTCCTCCCCTTGGCGATCACGCAAGCGCTCGGGATTTCGTTCACTTCACAAGCCCAGCCAGAACTGAACAGTCGGCCAAGGCTTAGAGGGATCGAAGTTGAGATCGCGGAGGGGCTCCTCGCTGAGCGCACGATTGTGCAGATCGCACGAGATCTCAGCTATAGCGACAGGACTATCCGTCGCAAGCTCCAAGGTATCTATCTCAAGCTTGGCGTCGCGGATCGAACAGCAGCGATCCAGTATCTTCAACAGTTCGGCCTATAGCAGGGATCCCGTGACGCCCGAGAATGCAGGGCGCCCTCAGACTTACTTGCCGGAAGCCGGGTGAATCCCTAACGAGGAAAAATCGATCGGTGATGCCATATCGGAGATGGCCCGGAGATGGCCTACCCAAGTGGCGGACAGGAAGCCATCGGCAACGGCGGCAACGTCGCTGCCGGGTTCGCCGGTCCATTTGGTTCCCCAGTTGATCTTGACCTCGAACGAATTTGAATGTCCGGCGATCGGGATCAGCTGGGCTGCGGTGCTTTCTTCCGGTGGGTGCTCGGCCACGGTGGTCCAGACCCATGTTCCGATTTCGGACAACGGCTTGTCCGGCACATTCAGGTTCAGAACTCCGGGCGCTGCCATCGGCGCAGCGAGCAGCGCCTTCGTGGCCTCGGCCGCGACCGTGGCCGCCGTTGACCAGTTGATGGCGGCGATCGCCTCGTCCCATGCTTGACCGGTAGTGGTCCATTTCTGCAGGGCCTGACTGACCGCGATACCCGGGACACCGCCGTTGCGGCCGGTAAGGCAGGCACCCACGGTGCCCGAGTGGTAGACGCTGCGTCCAACGTTGGCGCCGGGGTTGATCCCGCTCACGATGAGGTCCGGTTGCATCGGGAACGCGCCCATCCTGGCGAACATGACGCAGAGTGCGGGCGGGCCGTTTACCGCCCAGACATTGTTGGATCCCGGGAGGTCGGGGATTTCTCGGCGATGGGCTTCGGGCTTGATGTCAAAGACTGAGCCGATCGCCGAGCTGGACCCACTGAACTCCTGATCCGGAGCCACCACAGTGACATCGCCGTGCTCGGCAACAGCACAGGCCAGGGCATGGAGACCGAGCGAGTCGATCCCATCATCATTGGTAACGAGAATCTGGGGTCGCCGTGACATAGCGGACCACGATACGCGGCCCAACCCTGGATGGGTTGTTGCCAGCTGCGCAAGGATGACCGGTGCCACCTGCATCGTGCTAGCCTCCGAGATGAATCGCCCAGCAATGTGGGAGAGAGCCGGTCCCAACCCAGCCGCCGAAGGAGCAACCACCCCGGAAACTCTCAGGCCCCCGTACCGCAATGTGATCGATTCCTCTGGAGAGCAACGGAGGGAGTAATCCCCAACCGTTCACCGACGGGGCAAACGCAAACACCACTTGCGTCCATCTCTCAGGTACCTGTGACAGAGGGGGTGTCCATCACACCTCTTCTTAAGGTACGCCCGCCATGCCAGACACCAGCCCTCAACCGGAGAACCTCCGCACCACCCCGCTGCATGATTTGCACGTTGAGCTCGGCGCTCGCCTCGTGCCCTTCGCCGGTTGGGAAATGCCCATCCAATTCGAGGGTGTGGTGTCCGAACACAACCAGGTCCGCTCCTCGGCTGGACTTTTCGACGTAGCCCATATGGCCGTGGTGGAGCTGTGGGGCGACAACCCCGCTCTCGCTTTGGAATCGGTCACGCCGGCCGGTTACACCACCCTCGCTGAGGGGAAACAGCGGTACGGCCTCTTCACCAATGACACCGGTGGAGTGATCGATGACTTCATGGGCATCAACTGGGGAGACCATTTCACGCTCGTAGTGAACGCTTCCCGGGCCGAGGTGGACATCACCCATCTAAAAACAAGTCTCGGCCCGCTCGGCATCGATGTTGTTCCGAAGCCCGGAATCTCGTTGCTTGCGCTGCAGGGACCCGAGGCCGCCTCGGTGATCATTGAAATGGACCAATCGCTGGAGGACACGGTCTTCCTGGATGCTCGCATGGCCACCGTCGGAGGTATACAAGTGGCCGCATTTCGGGCCGGGTACACCGGCGAAGACGGTTTCGAGCTTGCTGTTGCTTCAGAACATGCCGACGCTCTTGCCCGTCTCCTGCTGGCGGACCCACGGGTCAAGCCCGCCGGCCTCGGCGCCCGCGACACCCTTCGTCTCGAGGCTGGTCTGTGCCTCTATGGCAACGATCTCGACGAGACCACCTCGCCGGTGGAAGCCGATCTCAAATGGACGATCCCCAAGCGCCGCCGCGAAGAAGCCAACTTTCCTGGCGCCGCCCGGATTTTCCAAGAATGGGAAACCGGACCCAGCCGCATCCGAGTTGGTCTGAAGCCGGTAGGCCGCCGACCGGTTCGAGACCACGCAACCCTCCGCCATGGCAGCGAGCCTGATGCCGTGGGCGTTGTGACCAGCGGGGGCTTCGGGCCCACGGTTGAGGCGCCGGTTGCGATGGGCTACGTCCCACCGGCGCTGGCGGAGATCGGAACCGAATTCATCGCCGATGTGCGAGGCAACGATGTTGTCTGTCACGTGGCTCCACTGCCCTTTGCTCCCCACCGATTTCATCGAGGTAACTGACATGAACCCCACACGCACATTCGCCGATCGTCACGTCTCCCTGACCCCAGAAGAACAACAGAAGATGCTGGCCACACTGGGGTATGCCACTGCCAGCGA
>RCMY010004729.1_pt1 | contig 11678 bp, 11 predicted proteins | sample 2041341 | NCBI WGS metagenome assembly RCMY01 (sample SAMN09708234, study PRJNA481090) | Marine sediment metagenome, whole genome shotgun sequencing project.
TCATAGGTCCCTCCTCAGGATCATCAGATCTCACGAACATGAGAGGTGATTCACCTCATACTTACAAACGGGTGGCCCCCTGTCAATGATCGACACGAAACGGTTTTATTTTTGCTTCGGGCGCGCCACTTCGGAACCAAGCCGCAGGGGGCTAAGTCCCTGGGTCCAGGGGCCGATGATCGCCGCTGGGCCCCGGTGTGAGGTGGATAAGCTGCGTCTCCTCGAGAAGCTCGACCTTGTGCCACTCGCCCTTTTGGACGATGCACAGCTCACCTGTGCGCACCACGACCGGTGCATCGGGCGCCGACTCACCCATGACCCGAATGCTGCCCGAAACCACATAAAGGATCTCGTCGCCGTCAGGATGCTGTTCGCCGCCGTGAGGCGCATTCTGACTGGTCGTGATGACACCCATCGTCATTCCGTCCACGCGCTGGGGCGGGCCAGAGGGCAGAGGGCGGGTCGTGACCGTCCAGTCGGAGCAGATGTCTATCAAAACGCCGGCCGGATCGATCTTTGTTATCTTCGCCATGTTCGAAATCTTAGACAGCCGAGCGCCAACGTAGCTTCGTCTGGCGGGGTCAGGCGTTCGCACTACGACTCAGCAATTCGCTCTACACAGGATCGTGAATGGGTGCCCGCTTCAGGTTTCGGGCCGATCGGTCGATGACGCTGTGTGTCGCCAGAATCCCCTACGGACGGGCAGTCCGCTGGCCTCAGCGACGCGCTGCTCCTGCGGGCAGTGGCAGGTGACGAAGCTGCAATCTCGGCAATCTGGACGCACTGGAATCCTCGACTTCTACGGTTCTTCCAGTCGAGACGCATTAACGAGCCCCACGACCTCGCTGCCACGGTGTGGCTGGAAATCGCAGGGAAACTCCCCGAGTTCAAGGGAAACCTTCCAGCGTTTCGACGCTGGTTATTCACCGTCGCTCACCGAAGGATGTTCGATGCGGCGAGGAAAGCGGCTCGCACCCCGACGATGGTCGGGCTGGATTCGTATCCACCGCGCCGCGCCGCGGCGCCGCCCCCCGTTCTAGAGGACCTCGACTGGGCGCTCGGGCTCCTGCAACGGCTTCCTGCCGATCAGAGCACTGCTGTCGCCCTACGAATTCTTGCCGAAATGGATGTCATTGACGTCGCTGAAGTCATGCGCAAGAGCCCGACGAACGTGCGCGTGCTGACCCATCGGGGCCTCCGGCGGTTAGCCCAGTTGATCGAGAATCCAAACTATTCCAAACCTTCTGTAACGCCGACCAGCGTCGGAACGTTAACCCCCTCCGAATGACTCCCAGGGATCCGCTTTCTGCCCTCACCGAGGCTCTTACCTCTCCAGCTCAGGCTTCTGAACTGACGGAGGGAGCCAACGTGATGACCCAGATGGCATCGATCGCAGGGAGTGCCGCTGCAGCTAGCGCCGCAGTGGCTGCCACATCAACTACTTCAGGAGCACTACCTATGTTGAAACTTATACTCGCCAACAAGCTCGCCGCAATCATCGCCAGCCTCATGTTGGGCACCGCCACCGCAGCGGCTGCCACCGGCAACCTCCCCGTCCTTCAAGAACCCACTGAGGAGATACCCGCCGAAGTCACCGATGTCGAAGCGGACGATGTAGAAGACCTGATCGTTGATGCCGAGGTTCCCGGCGAAACCGACGCCGGCCTTGAGGTCGATGCCGGTGCCGAGTCCGGAGAAGTTGACCCAGGGGAGCAGCCGTTGGCTCCTGCACCTGTCGATGAAGACGAAGACGAGGACGGCGACGACCTGGAAGATGCGTGCGAAGACGCTGAGAACCACGGCGAGTACGTCTCGTCCGTCGCCCAAGACGACTCGATCGAGGAGAACCCAGGCGCTGCTGTGAGCGAAGCAGCCCAGACCGACTGCGGGAAAGACGACCACGATTCCGACGATGACGACGAGGACTCTGACGACGATGACGAGTCCGATGACGATGACGATGACGATCATGACGACGATGACGACGATGATGACGATCATGACGATGATGACGACGACGACGATCATGACGATGATGACGACGACGATGATGACGATGATGACGATGATGACGACGGCGATGACGACTAGGAGTCGAAGAAGGACATGTAGCGCGTAGGTTCGCCCCTCGCAGCTCTGAACCTGCGCCGGAAGTGTTGCTCAGCAACACTTCCGGCGCAGGGTCGCGTTAGGTCAGCAACGGGTCGGCGCTGCCGAGCTCGAATCGGAAGAAACGTCCCTTCGACCTCTAATCTGGTCATCCCATCCGATAGTTCCGCTTCAGCGAGGCGAACACCGCTGGGCGTGGCGAGCTCGCCCGTACTGCTGTTTGCGATATATCGGCGGGCGATGTATAGTCAAGGAGATGCGGGAGCCGACGTATTTCTTGTTGCTGGCGTTGAGCGACGGACCGCTCTACGGCTATGGCATCGCCAAACGAGCCGAAGAGTTATCCGATGGGAGCGTGAAGTTAACGGCTGGGACGCTGTACGGCGCGCTCGACCGACTCGTTGCCGGTGGTCAGATCGTGGTCGATCATGAGGAAGTCATCGAAGGTAGAAGGCGGCGGTACTACAAGATGACCGCAAACGGCGACCACGAATTGATCGAAGAGGTTGCGCGCATGCGGGCAGCGGTTTCGGTAGCGGACCGCATCGTCGGGCCCGGAACCGCCGGGGCATCAGCATGAGACCATACCGATGGGTTATGTACGCCTACCCGCCCACGTACCGACGGGAGCACGAGCCCGAGCTCGTGGACACTGCCCTGGAAATGAACGACGGCACATGGTCGGCTCGACAGGCGCTGTCGTTCTTATTCGCCGGGTTTTTGCTGAGCCTGCGCATGCCTCGACGATGGTGGGGGATCGCAGTCGCTACCCCCGTTGCCTATGGCGGGACCCAGGTGTTGTACTTATGGGCTCGCGAGCGGGAAGACTTACTCCGCTATCACGACGCCCTAGAGATGGCCATCTGGCTGACCAAATTGGCGACGGTACCGGCCCTTCTATTGCTGATCATTCTCCTGGCTGAGCGTTTCGCAGAACGGCCAAGCCGGTGGCGCCAGGCGACCACCACCTGGGCGATCATCGGCGTCGCGACGGTCGCCCTCGGCACGATCGCTGGCTCCCGAATCGGGCGTCTCACGAGCGATGTCACCTACGCCCGAATCTGGCCGGGAGGTACGTCTGAGGTTGCGCTACGGCGGTATCAGGAGCTCGAGGGCCTGAGTGGGTCAGGGACGAGCTGGACGGTTGCCAACGTCCTCAGCCGGGAGCTCCTTGCAGTAGTCCTTATTGCGCTCGTTGCCGGAGTGGCTTTACGCCTGTGCTCGACATGGTCGCCGAAAGGGACTGCAGTTGTTGTCCCGGCGGTTGTCCTGGCCAGCCTGTTCCTCTACGGAATCGCTGCGCCCTGGTCCTTCATCGCCGACTACGACTTCTTCGTGGGAGATGCCGTGCTTGGCTCGGTGCGTTTCGAGCTGCTGTTCTTTTTTGTACCAGCCGACCCTCTGGGCGGGGTGGCGCTCGGCGTCGCTGCACTATCAATGGGAGGGCTACTCCTCGCCTGGGGCGGCGCAGTACCGGCGCCCATCCGGCAACCCGCGCCTGCCTTACGTAACACCACAGACGTAGCAGAACAGCATTGGGCCTAATTGGCGAGGCGGCCGACTAGGAGCAGCTAGGGCTCGGGAACGGCGACTATCTGAACGACGGCACCGTCACCGGTATGCGCAGGGCCCTCCATGACTGGCCGGACGATCTCTCTTCCGGATTCGATCCGCATCCCGGCAAGTTCCTGGCCAAGGCCAACCAGGGACATCATCAGCTCAGGCACCGGCGGTCCTCCCGTTCCCCGACCAATCTGGTCCGGCGTGTAGGCCTCGAGGATGAATCGGCCGGTCGGCCGCAGTGCCGTCGCGATCAAAGCATGGATTCGTGATCGGGTCCCGGGCGGCGTGTGGGCGAATATCGACACGATCATGTCCCACCGCTCCTCGCCAAGGTCATAGTCAACCAGGTCTGCGACAACGGTCGCCAACGCCACGCCGCGTTTGCTGGCCAGCGTCGATGCCCTCGCCATGCCGGTTTCGGTGAGGTCGACCGAGGTGACCCGATGGCCAATGGAGGCGAGGAACACGCCGTTGCGACCCTCCCCGTCGGCAAGACAAAGGACGTCGCCAGGGGGCAAGCCCGTCACTGCGCTAACGAGGAAATCATTGGGTTCGGTTCCATAGATGTAACTGCCAGCGTTGAAGCGAGCCTCCCACTCTTCCTTTGGCGTGGGGCTCATCGGTCCACCACCGAGTCGACAGGTGCGTTGACGGAACCGCCGGCCAACCAGTCAGAAGGAGACGCCGGACCTGCGGCGGGATGTGGATTGGCTGGCTGCATGATTCCCCGGTTCGGACTAATTGGATGGGCGGATGCATGGCAGCCGATTGCAGCCGGGGGCCACTGGCGGTGGACCGAGACTTGGTGGCTGGGTACAACCCCGACTCTTTGAACGTACATTCGAGGATTCATCAAGGCAACGCACTGGGGTCCTTGATTGCCGCCGGAAAAGGCCGTACATTTCGTGAGGCATGCCGGATCGCCGCCGCAGGTGCGGTTTAGGAGTCCGGACACCGAGAGAAGGGACGACCGCACGTGGCTCTATCGACTATCACGAGACCGCTGCTGTCTCTCGCGCTTGAGCTGGATCGGGGAGAGCGCTGTACATCTGGCTCTCCAGCGCCCGATCCAACAACGTGAAGTTCGTCGAGCGGCTGGTTCCCCCGGACCCCCGAAGTGTCGGCCAGGAGCCCGACTACCGATTCACCCTGGCGAACGAACGAACATTCCTCGCCTGGGTCCGGACCGCGCTAGCCCTCGCCGCGGGCGGTCTGGGCGTGATCAGTCTGCTGCGGGACCTGGCGGGCTCGGAGGTTCTCGGCGTACTGCTGCTTGCACTCAGCTTTGCCACGGCTGCTACCGCTTACCGGCGCTGGGCCAACAACGAGATGGCGATGCGTTTGGGTGAGTCGCTGCCGTCATCGAGGCTTCCCCAACTCATGGCTGCAAGCACGGCGCTCGTTGCGCTCATGGCTGCAGTGCTCTTCGTCATCGACCAGTTGTGAACCGCGAGGCCGGACCGCTGCCCCGTCCAGAGAACAGCATCGGCGGGGGCTTGCAGCACGAGCGGACGGCCCTGGCATGGGAACGAACGGCAATTGCCATCATGGTGGCCGGCATCGCATTAGCCCGCTACGCCGCTGTCGATGCCCACTACGTCCTCAGCTCAGCGGGAATCGCCCAAACTGCTTCCGGCGGCATCTTGCTGATGTGGGCCGGTAGGAACAACGACGCTCTTCACAGTCCGGATACACCCGTGGAGGCCGTGCCCCAGGTCGCGATCGCCCGGGTGGTGGGGCTAGGCACGGTGATCTTCACCGGCTTTGCCCTGACCCTGGCTGTCCTTGAAGTCCTCGCCCGCTAGCGAGCCTGAGAGGTGTAGGCGAGGGGTGGACCAGCTCTACTGGCCTGACGCTGACGAAACCTTGGCCATCGAGTCCACCAAGTCGGTGACGCTCTTGCGCACCTCGAGCTCCCGGATGGGCGAGGGCATCGAGATGTCTGCTTCTTTGAGCGCCTTGCCGATTGAGCGCACTACACGGTCCTGCACCCGTCGAACCTCGGCCTGCTCAGGCTGGGTCCAGTACCGCACGTCCATATTAGTGACGCTGGCGCCGAACTCGGTGAAGAATGCCTGCGGGGCAGGATCCGCCTCGACCCCGTCGATCCCTCGAACGGCCTCGAGGACCACTTCAGCGGCAGCGTCGAGGTCTTCCCAGTCGTCAAAGCCCACAACGATCGAAGTCCGCTTGGGGCCATAGGCGGTCTGGACTGTAATTACGCTCTGGTACACCTCAGCGTTGGGGATAATGACCTTTTCTCCATCGAAGGTCTTGATCTGAGTTTCTCGGATCGTGATGGCCTGCACTGTGCCCCGCTCGCCGTTTACTTCGATCTGGTCGCCGGCTTCGAAGGGCTGTCGTATCAGCAGCAGAATCCCGGCGAGCAGGTTGGACAGGATGTCTTGGAAGGCGAAGCCAATCGCTATCGAGAAGACTCCAAGGCTGGCAATGAGATCGACCGGCTTGATCGAGGGGAAAATGGCGGTGAAGCCGATTGCGAAGCCCGCCAACATGACGGTGTAGGAGATCAGTCGGGAGATCACCCGGCCGAAACTCTCCGAACGTCGAGCGGCCAGCTTGGGCTCGAGGACGCGGCGCAGAGCTTTGGCCGCAATCCAACTGATAAGGATGATGACCAGCCCAATGCCAATACGAGGCAGCGCCTCAAGGAACGATTCGATCAAATCCCTGGAGGACTCTGCGGCATTTCCGCTCACATCGGTTGCGCCCGTATCGTCGGTTTCGGATTCAGTCGCAACTTGGCGCAGGAATGCATTGATCATTTGGTTTCCTTCATGTTGTTCGTGCTGGCTCACGCGCCAACGAAACTTTGAGCGGGCAGCTCGAGGTCCGCTGGTGGGGTACCCGCCCGTCCAACGTTGAAACATTTTCCGATGGTTCTCACGGCTGTCCGCGTGAGTACTATTCGTTATAACTAGCGACCCGTAGCGGTATGAGGATGCAGACCCAACATCGTGTGCTGGGTAAATACTCCCGACGTGTACTAGTCAAAGTCACCCAAGCTGTGCCAGACTCTCGAACAGAAAAGGGCGACAGTTGCAACGGGATGCATCTCTCGGCGATAGGTAGCTTGCTGCCTCCGTCGTCGAGGTGGGGCCCCGTTTACGTCCAGGAACCTACCTACAACGAAGTCGGAGCCTCGAAATGTCCGTTGGCCACACTCCAATCGCACCATACCGATTCCTCGCAATCGCAATTTCTGTGGCCATGGCGGCCGCTCTGTTTGGAACCGCGGGTCCGGCATCGGCAGAGACGGACACGACCTTCACCGTCACGATCGAGAACGTTTCCACACCGGAAACGCTCACTACATCCACGGGCTCGGTGGCAGTGCCGCTCTCACCGGGAGCGTACGTGATTGGTCATGAGGGGCGGAACGCACTCTTGGACCCGCGCGATCACGCAACGGCAGCCCTCGAGGCATTGGCAGAGGATGGCAACCCAGCCGGGTTCCCCGATCAGGTGCCGGGGTCGCAGGTCTTTAACACGCCTGACGGAGCGAGCGAACCTGGCCCCATCTTGCCGGGAGGCTCCTACACCTTCTCCTTCACCGCCGAACCCGGTGATGAGCTGTCGCTGGTCACGATGTTCGTGCAGTCCAACGACTGGTTCTACTCCACCCTGTCCGATGAAAGGGGAGTCGCCCTGTTCGACGCAGCGGGTGTACCCCGAGCTGGGGACATCTCTGACCAGTTCAAGCTCTGGCAGTCAGGCACCGAGGTTGATGAGGAACCTGGTGTCGGTGCACATCAGGCCCCACGCCAGTCCGCCCCCAACCAAGGTACGGCCGAATCCCGCCAGGTAATTAGCTTGAGCACCCTGGGTATCCACGTACCCCTCAATGGACCGGTCATGAAGGTCACATTGAGCGCGAATGACCATTCCGACGCTCCCGACGATGGTGATAGTGACTCCGACGGTGGCGACAACGACGACGGTGACGACCTTCCCGACTTCCTCGAGGCACTGGCTGTCGACGGTCGCTTCACAACGCTTCTCGCCGCTCTCGAGGCCTCGTTCCTGGAGCCGCCATCGCCGGGCGAACAGTTCACGCTGTTTGCCCCCACGGACGATGCGTTCGCCCAGCTACCTGACGGCCTGCTTGAAGAGCTTCTTGCCGACCCGGGGAGGCTCACCGATGCGCTTGTCTACCACTTGGTGGAGGGCAATTTCGATGCCGCCACACTCCTAGGCCTCGACGGAGTCATCACGTTGCTCGGAGCCCCGGTCGCACTAAGCAACGACGGAGGCGAACTACGCCTGAACGGAACGACTGTGGTTGTGGACGCCGACATCGAGGTGAGCGAGGGCGTGATCCATGCGATCGATTCGGTGCTGCAACCGCCCGAATTCGTCGGCTTCCTCGCGGCCGATTTCGCCCGTGGCAGTACAGAGGTTCCCGGTCCCGGTGATCCGGGGTCGCTCACCCTCAATTTCGTCGACATAACGAAAACGGTCGATGGCGAGTACCTCTTCTGTTTCAACGCCACCACCACAGTGCCGGACCCAACTATCGCCCACATCCATCGTGGCGCCGCCGGTGTAGCCGGTGACGTGGTGGTGAATCCCGGTTTCGATGCCGAGTCCTGGGCTCCAGACGGGTTCAATCCTGCGGCCAACGTTGCTCAGGGATGCGCTGGCGTAGAACCCGACCTGGCCGAGGAAATCATTGCCGGGCCGGAGGCATTCTACTTCAACCTCCATTCCACTACGTTCCCTGCCGGAGCGAACCGGGAGCAGCTCATCGATGCAACCGATCTCAACGAATTTCCCCGGGCCTACACCGCCGCCCCAATGTTGGGTTCGAACGAAGTGCCCGGACCTGGTGATCCCGCTAGCGGCCGAGGCTTCGTGGACTTCAGCATTCCGACCACCGCCAATGGCGACCTGTGCTATCGGTCGACCATCTTCCGGACCGGGGAGATCACATCGGGACACATCCACACCGGTGCTGCCGGGGTAGCGGGCGACGTGCTGGTGGACCTGGAGATCGGGTCCGTATGGCCGGTCACCCCTCACGGGAGTGCCCAGGGCTGGAATCTGGAAGGATGTTCGCCAGCGGGGGATGACGCTCTTGCGGCAATAGCGGCCGATCCGGTTGGCCATTACGTGAATCTGCACAATGCGGAGTTCCCGGCCGGCGCGGTGCGTGCTCAGCTGGTGGCAGGCGTCGGCGAGACGGTGATCCTTGCCGAACTTGAGCCGTCTGACGGTGTCGAAGGCTTTGGTTTCATGAACCTCGCCGTCTTCCCCGAACAGGGACTGCTGTGTTGGGACACGCCCTTCGGCGGACCGTTGGAGCCCTCTGGGATCTCCCTTCAGGGGCCAGACGGGGCAGCGGTCACGATCGACTACGCCAGCCATCCCTTCCTACCGGACACCGGTAGCCCGGATGTCCAGTTCACCTCCTTCGGCTGCCAGAGCGTGGACGAGGCGACGCTGCTCTCAATAGTCGGTGAACCGGGGGAGTGGAACGCTATTGCCGACACCGTGGAACAGCCATCGGCATTCAGCGGACCCTTGTTCAACCCGTTCGGTCCGCCTCCCGGTCCCGACGCGGGAGACGATCTGGTGGAGCTGCAGATCCTGGCCATCAATGACTTCCACGGCAACATCGCCACTACCAGTAGCGCCTTTGGTGGTGTGGGTCGGGCCGATTTCCTCGCTGCGAACATGGCCGCAGCCGAGGCCGAGGCTGACAACTCCGTGATCGTGTCCGCCGGTGACCTCATTGGTGCCTCGCCGCTCATCTCGGCCCTCTTCCATGACGAGCCGACGATCGAAGCGATGAATCTCATAGGCCTCGATATCAACGCTGTCGGCAACCACGAGTTTGACGAAGGTGCCGAGGAACTCATCCGTATGCAGGAGGGCGGTAGCCATCCGATCGACGGTGACCTCGACGATGACGGCTTCGAGGGCGCTGACTTTGACTTCCTCGCCGCCAACGTGGTCGACGATGCCAGCGGCGAAACAATCTTCGCTCCCTACACCGTGAAGGAGTACGAGCGCGTTCCGGTCGCATTCATCGGTATGACCCTCGAAGGAACGCCGACCATCGTCACCCCTGCCGGAGTAGCTGGCCTGACCTTCAATGACGAAGTAGAAACGGTCAATGCCCTGATCCCGGAACTCAAGGCACAGGGCATCGAGGCCATCGTTGTGCTGCTCCATGAGGGAGGCCTCGCCTCTGAAGGTGGCGGCGACGGCGATGGGTGCGGAACCGTGTCGGGACCCCTGTTCGAGATCGTGACCGGTCTCGATGATGCGGTCGATCTGGTCATCGGGGGCCACAACAACCAACGGTTCGTCTGCCCCGACGTTGGCGGCAAGGCCGTCACGATGGCCTACCACTCTGGTCGGATGTTCACCGACATCGACACCACGCTCGATCCCGCCACCGGCGAGATGACAATCGTGGCCATCGACAACAAGGAGAACTTCCAGGAGGGCGTCACCCCGGACGCCACTCTCACGGCGCTCATCGATCGTTATGACGCCCTGTCCGCCCCGCTGGCAAATGCAGTGATCGGCTCAACTACGGGCGACATCCTCCGGGAAGGAAACGACGCTGGCGAGAGTCCGCTCGGCGACATAATCGCAGATGCCCAACTGGCGGCGACTGCAAGTGCCGGCACCGGGGAAGCTGTGGTTGCATTCATGAATCCCGGTGGGATCCGAGGCGACCTCCTAGCAGCGACGTCCGAAGGGGGTGAGGCAGCTGGTGAGGTGACCTTCGGCGAAGCGTTTGGAATCCAACCCTTCGGCAACAGCCTCGTGACCATGACCCTCACCGGCGAGCAGATCCACACGCTCCTCACCCAGCAGTGGGTAGGCCAGGAACCGGACAGGCCGAGAATTCTGCAGGTGTCCGAGGGCTTCTCCTACACATGGGATGCGGCGGCGGCAGATGAGGACAAGGTGGATGCGTCGTCGATCATGATTGACGGGGTAGCTGTTGAACCCACCGGGGAGTACCGGGTAACCGTGAACAGTTTCCTCTCCGATGGCGGCGACAACTTCGCAGTCCTAAGCGATGGAACCAACCGGCTCGGTGGCGATATTGACCTCGACGCCCTTGTGGACTACTTCCGGGCAAATACGCCGGTAGCCCCTGGCCCCCAGGACCGGATCTCGCTCCTGGGAGGCGCCGCCACCTAAGCAAGCCGGGATCCCCGATCCCGGAAAACCGGACTAGGAACTCTTCGTGGCCTTACCGGTCACGGAGAGTTTCACGTTCGTTCGGGCCGCGGGGAGCGACGTCGTTAGGCTCGGTGTCATGGCGCACGCGAAGTTGTTCGACGAAGACGATCCGTTCCTGGGCCACGTGCGAGAACTGGTCCACACACTTCCCGAGGTCGCCGAAAAGGTGTCGCACGGCCGACCCGCGTTCTACACCGGGAAGGTGTTCTGTTACTACGGCGGATCACTCAAGGTCGACGGGGAATGGATCCAACATCCCCACGCAGTCATGATCCTGCCCGATGCCGACGAGCGGCGAGCGTTGGCAGAGGATCCCCGGGTCTTCGTTCCCGCTTACCTCGGCCCATCGGGATGGCTTGGCTTCGATCTCGACGAACATACCGATTGGGCCGAGGTTGCCGAGCTGTTCGACATGTCGTACCGGCTGACCGCCCCCAAGCGTGCGGTCACCCAACTCGACGCTCAGGCGTGATCGGCAAGATCGCCACGATCGACCTCAAGTGGTGGGGAAGAGGTGGTCGGCATAGTAGGTACGCAATGTCGATTCGGCCAGGTACGCGTCGCCTGAAGCGTCCATTGACGGCCAAACCTTGAGCACCATCGGGAGCTCGGCGTTCGCCATTTTGCGACCGAGCTTGCGTTTAGTTTCCGAAACGTTGGTTTCCGACGCGACCGTGTCAAGAAAGGCGTTCAATTCTGACGCCTTGAACAGTGATATACGAATGGCACTACTAAATGATATCAAGACATTGTTGCCTGAAGGCCATAAAATCAAGGTA
>RCMY010004730.1_pt1 | contig 11677 bp, 11 predicted proteins | sample 2041341 | NCBI WGS metagenome assembly RCMY01 (sample SAMN09708234, study PRJNA481090) | Marine sediment metagenome, whole genome shotgun sequencing project.
CATCGCTGCGCTCGCCCCCGACGTCGTGCTGCTCGATCGTGAAGAGAACCGCAAGGAAGACGCCACAGCGATCGAGTCGCTGGGCATCGAGATCCTGGTCACCGACGTGTGCCGGCTCGATCAGGTCGCCGCCGAACTCGATCGGATCGCCGAGCGGGTCGGGCTCGCCTCGGGCACCGGCGACTGGGCGATCCCCACGCTCGTGGATGCGGCGGTTGTCGATACCACCAGGCGGGTCTTCGTCCCGATCTGGAGGCGACCCTGGATGACCATCGGCGCCGAGACCTACGGATCGACCCTGTTGGCAGCCCTCGGGTTCGAGAACATCTTCGCCGGGCCCGACGACGGCAACTATCCCGAGGTGACGCTCGAACAGGCGGCCGAGCGGTCGCCAGACCTCGTGCTGGCACCGTCGGAACCCTACGTGTTCGAGGCTCCCCATCTCGATGAGCTGCGAGCCGTCGCACCGGTGATCGAGGTCGATGGCCAGGACCTCTTCTGGTGGGGCACCCGGACGCCGGCAGCCATCGACCGGCTGCGTCTCGCCCTGCGCGCCTGAGAGCGCCGTGAGCCCCCACGTCGGGGTTCGGGGTTGGGGGATCCCCCCGATGGCGTCGAGGTCGATCGGCCTCATCATCACTCACATGACCACGACGACACTGATTCCCGCCACCACGACCACCACGACCACACCCACCACGACCGACACGAACACGAGCACACGCAGCACCACAAACCGTCCGCTGGTGTTGCCGGCAGTCATCACCAAGGGCTGGCACGCCGACCCGATGGCCATTCACAAGATGCGCTGGCACGACGGCGCCGAGTGGACCGAGCACGTCACCCACTTCGGTCCGGTTCCCTGCCTCCACTGCGAGCGCTGAATCCGAGCGCCGAATCCGAGCGCCGAATCGTGTCCAGAAATCGGGGTCTTCGCCGGTCGGGGGTTCTCGGCCGATAGCTTTCGTCCTCATGACCAAGCCCCCGGCAACGCAGTATTCGATCGCCATCGACGTCATTCTCGACAACGTTCCGGGAGTGCTCGGGCACCTCGCCACGAACATCGGTGAAGCCGGCGGAAACATCTACGCCGTCGATGCGTTCGTTGCGAAAGGCGCAACCGTCGAACGCACGATCGTGGTGAACTGTGTCGACGTCGAACACCAGCAGACCATCGTCGACGTCGTGGCCGCCACCGAGGGCATCACACTGGTCGAGTGGTACGACCGCACCTTCCGTATGCACGAGGGTGGCAAGATCGAAGTGCTGTCACTCTGCGCCGTCGGCGATGTCGACGACCTCTCGATGGCCTACACCCCGGGCGTCGCCCGAGTCTGCACCGCCATCGCCAACGACGAGACCCTGGCCGACGACTACACGATCCGCAAGAACACCGTCGCCATCGTGTCCGACGGAACCGCCGTCCTCGGACTCGGCAACATCGGTCCCAAGGGAGCCATGCCGGTCATGGAAGGCAAGGCGCTGCTCTTCAAGGAATTCGGTGGCGTCGACGCCTTCCCGATCTGCCTCGACGTGAGCTCACCCGAAGAGATCGTCGAGACCGTGCTGCGGCTGGCCCCGACCTTCGGCGGCATCAATCTCGAAGACATCGCCGCCCCGGGGGCGTTCTATGTCGAAGAGGAACTCAAGAAGCACCTCGACATCCCGATCTTCCACGATGACCAGCACGGCACGGCCGTGGTCACGCTGGCGGCACTCCAGAATGCGCTTCGCATCACCGGCAAGAAGATGGAAGACCTCGCCATCGTGATCTCCGGCGTCGGTGCGGCCGGTGTCGCCATCGGCAAGATCCTGCTCGGTGCCGGCGCGACCAACATCATCGGCGTCGACAGCCAGAGCGCCGTGCACATCGGACGAGACGGTCTCAACACCTGGAAGCAGTGGTTCGCCGAGAACACCAATCCCGATGATCGCGCCGGGTCGCTGTCCGAGGTGGTCGCCGGTGCCGACGTCTTCATCGGCGTGAGCGCACCCGACGTCCTCACGGTCGACGACGTCAAGTCGATGGCCCCCGACCCCATCGTCTTCGCCATGGCCAACCCCGATCCCGAGATCCGACCCGAGTTGATTCTCGATCTCGTGCGTGTGCTCGGCACCGGGCGCAGTGACTACCCGAACCAGATCAACAACGTCTTGGCCTTCCCGGGTATCTTCCGCGGCGCCCTCGATGCGAAGGCCACCGACATCACCGAGAACATGAAGCTCGCAGCGGCCCGAGCGATCGCCGAGTCGGTCTCCGACGACGAGCTCTGCGAAACCTTCATCATGCCCCCGGTCTTCGACAAGTCGGTCTCGATTCGTGTTGCCGAAGCCGTGGCCGCTGCCGCCGTCGCCGATGGGGTCACACGCTCCTGATCTGATCCGTTGGTCGGCCTCATGACGGCGGCTGCAGTTCCGAAGCTTGGATGAGGCTGTGGACGATCCGCGGCCGACGGGCGAAAGGACTGCATGCCGCCGACCAACGAATGCGCGCGGCTGCTCTCTCCACGGCAGCTCGCCGACACTCGCCTCCGACTCCCGATCATGGGAGCTCGAGCGTGACACCTCTTTTCGGGCGCGCCGATGGAGATCGCGCCGAACGGGTGAAGGCCGAGCGGGACCACCTCGCCTCGAAAGGTCGTCTGGCGCGCCATCACTGGGTCGCCATCGTGCTCTCGCTGACGCTCACGTTCGTTGCTGCGTTCGTCACTCGTAGCGAGAGCAACGCCAAGGCCGAGGCCGAGTTCGGCCGGGCGACCGACCGTAGCCTTGCGTTGCTCACCGAGCAGCTTCGTCACTACGAAGGTGCACTGTGGGGTGGCGTCGCGTCGATCCAGGCGAACGGCGGCCAGATGAGTGATGACCGTTGGGAGGTCTACGCCGACACCCTCGACGTCGTCGACAAGTATCCGGGGGCGACCGGCATCGGGATCATCTACTCGGTCGCCGACGATGATCTGGACGACTTCGTCGCAGCGGAACAGGTCGACCGACCGGACTTCACGGTCCACCCGCCGCACACCAACTCCGAGTTCTTGCCGATCACGTCGATCCAACCTGTCGAGACGAACTCGGCGGCTGTCGGACTCGACATGGCATTCGAGGCGAACCGGTACAGCGGCATCGACCGAGCTCGCGCCACGGGCGAAGCCAGGATGACCGGTCCGATCATCCTGGTGCAGGACCAGAACCAGACCCCCGGGTTCCTGTTCTATGCGCCGTGGTATGACGGCAACGACACCACTCGATATGACCGTGAGGCGAACTTCGTCGGTGCCGTGTATGCGCCCTTCGTGGTCGAGGACCTGGTGACCGGCGCCCTGCTGACGACCGAGCGAAAGGTCGGGCTCACCATCACCGATGGCGGCGAGCGACTTTTCGACGAGAACACGCCGGCTGATGCCGACCATGACGCCGACCCGATGTTCGAGCGCCAGACCGCGATCAACCTCTACGGACGCGAGTGGCTCGTCACCACCAGGACGACGCTCGGCTTTCGCGCTGCGTCATCCAACAACGAGCCGCTCATCATCCTCCTGGGAGGCTTGGTGATCGATGGCCTCCTGATCGCGATGTTCGCCGGCCTCAGCCGCTCCAACCGCAGAGCGCTGAAGTATGCCGACGACCTGACGTCGCAGCTCGTCAACGAATCGGCTCTGCTCGAACAGTCGAACATCGAACTCGAGCGGTTCGCCTACGTGGCCTCGCACGACCTGAAGACCCCCCTTCGTGGCATCGGGAACCTGGCCGAGTGGATCGAAGAGGACATCGATGAGCATTTCGACGGGGCCGATGGGGGCCTCGAGATCAAGACCAACCTGGGTCGCTTGCGCCATCAGTTGGAGCGTATGAACACGCTGATCGCCGGCCTGCTCGAGTACTCCCGAGTCGGCTACCTCGAATCGACCACGCCGACCTCGATCGATCTGGCCGATCACCTTCGCGACCTCCGGCTCGACCTCGGTCTGGACGGCCATCAGATCGTCCTCAGCGGACCTCCGGTCATCGAAGCCACCGGCGAGGTGTTGCTGCTGCAGGTCGTGTCGAACCTGGTCAACAATGCTGTACAACACCATCACTCGGTGCCCGATGTGAAGATCCACCTCGATGTGTCGGTGGGACCGAAACACGTGATGATCTCGATCGGTGACAACGGACCGGGGATCGAACCCGAATACCGCGAACGAGTGTTCGACGTGTTCCAGACGCTGGGCGGTGACGGGACCGGCATCGGACTGTCGGTCGTTCGAAAGATCGTCGACCGGCAGGGTGGCTCGATCCACCTGCTCTCGAGCGCCGGGTCGGGCGCAGTCTTCACGATCCACTGGCCGATTCGCCCCGTGGCCGAAGCCAGGAACGCATCGGACGCCTCGGCGGCGACAAAGGAGTTGGTACGCACATGACCAAAGTCATCGTGGTCGAAGACGACGATCTGGATGTCGAACGGATCGAACGGCAGCTCCGAAAACTCGGAGCCGACGATCTACTGATTCGCGCCCGCGACGGGCGCGAGGCACTCGACATTCTGACCGTTCCGCCGGGGACGTTCTTCGTCCCGCCGCCCTTCGTGATGGTCGTCGACCTGAACATGCCTCGAATGAACGGCTTCGAGTTGATCGATCATCTGCAGACGGTGCCTGGCTTCGAGCAGGTGCCGGTGTTCGTCTGCACGACGTCGGATCACCCTCGAGACATCAAGGACGCCACCGATCGAGGTGTCTGCGGCTACATCATCAAACCGATTCGGGCCGAGCAGGTCGGGCAGATCGTCGAACGAGCTCGGTCCTACGAGGTCGGAGGCCGACCTTCAGCCCGCTGAGCTGAAGGTCGGTGCTGTTCAACCCAGTGCTGTTCAGCCCAGTGCTGTTCAGCCCAGTGCGGCGATGGCGTCGGCGATGGCGAGCGTTCGTCGTGAGATCTCGACGTGGAGGTTCTCGATCATCTTGCCGTCGACGGTGATGACACCCTTGCCTTCGGCCGTCCCCTCTTCGAAGGCGGCGATGACCTTGCGGGCGTGCTCGACTTCGTCGTCGGAGGGAGCCCAGATGTCGTTGGTGGGTTCGACCTGGCTCGGATGGACGAGGGTCTTGCCGTCGAAGCCCATCTCGAACCCGTCGATCGCTTCGACCCGGAAGCCGTCGTCGTCTCGCACGTCGTTGTAGACGCCGTCGAGGATGGCCTTGCCGGCCTCACGGGCGGCGAGCAACGCCGTTGCCAGGTGTGAACGAATGGGACCACGACCGGTCACCATCTGCGCCCGAAGTTCGCGATAGAGGTCGTTCGTGCCCATCACGATGACCTCGACTCGTGGGTGGGCTGCGATGTGGCGAGCGTCGAGGATGGCGGTCGGGGTCTCGAACATGGCCCAGATCCTCATCTCGGCCGGCGCCCCGGCGGCATCGAGCGCCGCCGAGATTTCGTCGACGTAGGCGACCGAGCCGACCTTGGGGATCACCACGGCGGCGGCACCGGAACCGGCGGCAGCAGCAAGGTCGGCGGCGCCCCAGGGGGTGTCGAGACCGTTGCAGCGGATGGTGACCTCTCGGTGGCCGTACTCGCCCGATCGGGCGGCGGCGACTGCCTGTTCGCGGGCCTCGTCCTTGGCATCGGGAGCGACGGCATCTTCGAGGTCGAAGATCAGTGCGTCGCAGGCGATGGACTTGGCCTTTTCGAGGGCACGAGCGTTTGCGGCAGGCATGTAGAGCACGCTGCGACGAGGCCGCTGCGCGTGAGAGGTGTCAGCCATGGTGGTTCCTCAGAATCCGTATGTGGAGGCGAGTTCGGGATCTCGCTCGGACAGACGCTTCGCCAACTCGACGATGACGTGGCACTGCTTGACCGAGGCGTCGTCTTCCATCTTGCCATCGAGCATGAGGGCGCCGGTGCCGTCGCCCATGGCATCGATGACTCGCTGGGCATGAGCGACGTCGGCCGGGTCGGGAGAGAAGACCTTCTTGGCGACGTCGATCTGCACGGGGTGGAGACTCCATGCCCCGACACAGCCCAGCAGGTAGGCGTTGCGGAACTGGTCTTCGCAGGCGACGGTGTCTTTGATGTCGCCGAAGGGTCCGTAGAACGGAAGGATCCCGTGCATCACGCAGGCGTCGACCATTCGGGCGATCGTGTAGTGCCACAGGTCTTGCTGGTGGGTGTCACGCTGCTCGTGGATGTCGTCGCCGGTCGGGTCGTTTCGCACGAGGTAGCCGGGATGGCCGCCGCCGACACGGGTGGTCTTCATGCGGCGGTTGGCGGCGAGATCGGCGGGGCCGAGGGACAGGCCCTGCATGCGAGGCGAGGCGCCGCAGATCTCTTCGACGTTGGCGACACCGCGTGCGGTCTCGAGGATGGCGTGGACCAACAGTGGTTTGGTGAGACCCGCCTTGGCCTCGAGCTGGGCCAGGAGGCGGTCGACGTAGTGGATGTCTTCGGGACCCTCGACCTTGGGAATCATGATCACGTCGAGCTTGTCGCCGATCTCGGTGACCAGCGTGGTGAGGTCGTCGAGCGCCCAGGGCGAGTCGAGCGAGTTCACACGGGTCCAGAGCTGGGTGGTGCCCATGTCGACGGTCTTGCCCACCTGGACGAGCCCGGCGCGTGCCGCCTCTTTGTCGGTGGCGGGCACGCCGTCTTCGAGGTTGCCGAGGAGGATGTCGACCTTCGGTGCGATGTCGGGGACCTTCGCAACCATCTTCTCGTTCGACGGCGGGAAGAAGTGAATCATTCTCGATGGGGCGAATGGGATCTCACGGACCGGAGCCGGGGCACCGACGGCGAGAGGTTTGAAGAAGTCCTTGGAGCTACGCACAGCTCTGGAGAGTAGAGGCGCTGCGGCCCGGAGTCGAGACGGATGGGTGTGACACTCGACAGATTTCGTCGGCGGGATGCGGCGCGCTCAGACCGACAACTCGGTGAGTCGGGCCAGGATCTGGTCTTGCTGGCCGATGGCGACCGTGAACGACAGAACGGCAAGGGTGAGGACACCGACCACCAGCATGACGGGCCGGAGGGGGAGGGTCACCACGTCGGGGAGATAGTGCAGGACCACCCCGACGCCGATCATCGGGGTGACGACACCGATCAGGTAGATGCTGAACCGGAGCAGCCCGAGCGCGCCACTGCTCGGGAGGTCGTCGAGGAGTCCACCGAAGGCTGCGCCGACGCAAGGCTCCCAGAGCGCGGCAGCGGCGACGCCGACCAGCAGGCCGCCGAGCGCCGAGATGACGTCGAGCCGACGGATGACCGGGAGTACGAGAATGACGGTTCCGGCGCCCATCAGGCCGGCGATGGTCAGCGGCGTCAGCTCGGCGGAGCGATCGGAGAAGCGCAGCCACGAGGAACCGAGCAGCGCCGCCCCGTACCCGAGCAGCCCGGCGGTCGATTCGGTGCGAGACGCGAGCGCGACCGCAAGCGCCGGAATCGCCAGCGTGAGCGAACAGGGGAGCAACGCCGACGACACCCCCTCGATGAACAGTTGGATCATGTGGTCGCTTCCGGTGGGTTGGCGAGCAGCCAGTCGACGGTGGCGGCCAGTTCGTCGTAGTCGCCCTCACCGATGTGATCGAAACGAAGCTGGTCGTTCTGGTCGATCACGTAGGTTCGTGGCCAGAACCGGCGGTTGCCCTGCCACGATCGAAAGTTGACCTTCTCGGTGTCGAGCGCGATCGGCCAGCTGACGCCGAGCTCGACGGCGGCCGCCGCGATCGCCTCGGGATCACGTTCTCGATCGAACTCCGGTGCGTGGACACCGATGATCTCGAGACCACGTGGGCCGGCGTCGGCATAGATCTTCTGGAGGTGGGGGATCGTCGCCTTGCAGTTGGAACAGGTGAAGGTCCAGAACTGCACGATGCGAACGCGGCCGTCGAAGTCGTCGAAGGTCTGGGCCTCGGTCTGGAGCCACCCGTCGAGATCGACGAGCTCGGGAACCGGGCCGAGCATCGGTGGTGCTTCGCTCAGCTCGGCGGCGGACTCCGAGCCGTCGGCGCCCTCGGCGGTCGTCTCCGCATCATCCGACGCGAGGCCGCCGTCGCCGAGCATCGGGCCGAAGACGGCGAGCGCGGCAAGGGCCCCGAGCACCGGGGCGGCGATGGCGGCCCTGCTCATGGTCGGCTGCTCATGGTCGGGCGCTGCTCATGTCGGGCTCGTCTCGGTCGCCTGGTCGGGGGTGCGGCGCATCGGGAGATGCGGGATGCCGTCTTCGATGAACTCCGGTCCTGCCACCTGGTATCCCAGGCCTTCGTAGAAGCCCCGGAGGTGGCTCTGCCCGTCGAGGACGGTGACGGTGGAACCGACGTGATCGTGGGCCCATTCCATGAGCGACTTCGCCAGGCCGCGCCCGCGTCGATCTGCCCGGGTCACGACTCGCCCGATTCGGCATCCCTCGGGATCGGCGAGGAGCCGGACCGAGGCGTAGGGCCCGTCGTCGTCGGCCACCCAGAGATGCTCGGTCGATTCGAGCAGATCCCGGCCGTCGATCTCGGGGTAGGCGCACTCCTGCTCGACGACGAAGATGTCGACGCGGAGCTTGAGCAGATCGTGGAGTTGGCGGGCCGAGAGGTCGGGTCCGCCGAGGATGGTCGGCGAGAGTGCGGAAGCGATTCGATCAGTCACGAAGGACCAGTGTTGCTCACCGCGACCCAAAGCCCACCGCGACCGATGGACACCTCGAGCGGTGGACACCGAACGGCAAGCGGGGCCAGGATGATGTGATGACGGAACCCCGTGACGCCACGCCCACCCAGACCGACCCCGACGGAGTCCCCGGCGCCTGGGCCCGCAACGGCGATGTCGACATCTGGTACCAACGGTTCGTCGGCGCCCACGACGCCACCCCGTTGCTGTTGATCAACGGTCTCGGGTCGCCGTCGGTCGCCTACCAGCGTGGCTTCGTCGAAGAACTCCTGGCCGCAGGATTCGACGTGGTCAGGTTCGACAACCGAGACCTGGGCCGGTCTTCGCGCCTCACCGGAGGCACGCCCGACGACCCTGGTTACCGCCTCGCCGACATGGCTCGAGACGCCGTCGCCGTGCTCGACGCCGTCGGCTGGGATCGTGCGGTCGTGTTCGGCCAGTCGATGGGCGGCATGATCGCCCAGCAACTCGTGATCGACCACCCCGAGCGGGTGTCGGCCCTGGCGTCGGTGATGTCGACAACCGGCAATCGTGAGGTCGGCCATCCGAGCCCATCGGCCAGAGACGGCCTGATGAGTGTTCCGCCCAGCGATCGTGACGGATGGATCGCCAGTCGGGTCGAGACCGAGCGCTACTGGGCCTCGCCCGACCATTGGGATCCCGAGTGGGTCGCCTCGAAGGGGGCGGAGATGTTCGATCACGGTGTCGACCCCAAGGGGACGGCTCGGCAATATCGGGCGGTGGTGGCCAGCGACGCTCGAGACGAGGGACTCGCGAACGTCGACGTCCCGACCGTCGTGATCCACGGATCGGCCGACACGCTGATCGATCCCTCCGGCGGTCGTCACACGGCCTCGTGTGTGCCCGGCGCTCGCTATGTCGAGATCGAGGGCATGGGGCATGACCTTCCGCCGGCTCTGTGGTCTCGACTCGCAGCCGAGACCGCATCGCTCCTGACTGGGTTGTCGTGACTGGGTTGTCGTGACCACTTTGTCCTGACCGCACGGGCGTTCTACGTTTGCGGTGTTCGCCGCTACCAGGAGCAAATCATGGGTCCATTGCAGGGTGTCAAGATCATCGAACTCGCCGGCATCGGGCCGGGGCCGTTTGCCGCAATGATGCTGTCCGACATGGGTGCCGAGGTGATCCGTGTCGAGCGATCCTCCGCCGTGAACGGTGGCGACCCGGCCAACCCGCCGAAAGACGCCCTGACCCGCGGGCGGCGTTCGATCGGCGTCGACCTCAAGAACCCCGAGGGCGTCGAAGCCGTGCTCAAGCTCATCGAGCAGGCCGACGGCCTCATCGAAGGATTCCGACCCGGCGTCACCGAGCGGATGGGTCTCGGTCCCGACGACTGTCTCGCCCGGAACCCGAAGCTCGTCTACGGCCGCATGACCGGCTGGGGCCAGGAAGGTCCGTACTCGCTGGCCGCCGGCCACGACATCAACTACATCGCGTTGGCCGGGGCACTCGAACCCATCGGTCGGGCCGGTCAGGCACCGGTGCCGCCGCTCAACCTCGTCGGCGATTTCGGCGGCGGCGGCATGCTCTTGGCCTTCGGGCTCGCCTGCGGCATCATCTCGGCCCGTTCGACGGGTGAAGGCCAGGTCGTCGATGCGGCGATGGTCGACGGTGCCGCGGCCCTCATGAACATGTTCTGGGGCATGCGAGCCAGCGGATTCTGGAACGACGAGCGGGGCACCAACATGCTCGACACCGGCGCACCGTTCTACGACGTCTACGAGACATCCGACGGGCTCTACATCTCGATCGGGTCGATCGAGCCCCAGTTCTACGCCGAACTGCTGCGACTCTCCGGTCTCGGTGAGCGCGAGGACTTCCCGCCGCAGCACAGCCGGAGCGAGTGGCCCGCCATGAAGGAGACCGTCGCCGAACTGTTCAAGACCAAGACTCGCGACGAGTGGTGCGAGCTCATGGAGCACACCGACGTCTGCTTCGCTCCGGTGCTGTCGATGGACGACGCCGCCAAGCATCCTCACAACGTCGAGCGTGGCACCTTCATCGAGGTCGGTGGTCTCACCCAGGCCGGACCGGCCCCCCGATTCTCCAAGACGTCACCGGCGACGCCGGCGCCTGCGGCCCACCCCGGTCAGCACACCGACGATGTCCTCGCCGACTTCGGTTTCGACGCCGACACGATCGCCGGCCTGCGTGCCTCGGGAGCGATCGCCTGACGACGGTGCCCTGAGTGGTGCCCTGAACATGCGAACACTCCCGGAGCTGCGTAGCCTCGGAAGTCATGTCGACATTGGTCTGCTTTCACGCCCACCCCGACGATGAGGCGATCGGAACCGGCGGCCTGATGGCCAAGGCCTCAGCCGCCGGACACCGGGTGGTGCTCATCACCGCGACCAACGGTGAGCAGGGCGAGCCCCAGCCGGGCGTACTCGACGAAGGCGAAGCGCTTGCCGATCGGCGCCTGGTCGAGTTGGCGCGCTCGGCGAAGATCCTCGGCGCCGAGCTCGTGCTTCTCGGCTACGAAGACTCCGGGATGATGGGCGAGGCGACGAACGAGAATCCGTCGTGCTTCTGGCAGGCCGACACCGAAGAAGCAGCAGTTCGCCTCGCGGCCCAGCTGGTCGATCTCGGGACCGACGTGCTCACCGTCTACGACCCCCACGGGTTGTATGGCCACCCCGATCACATCAAGGTCCATCAGGTCGGGACTCGAGCAGCCGAGATCGCCTCGATCTCCCAGGTCTACATGGGAACGGTGAATCGTGATCGGGCCCTCGCCGGCTTCGAGGCGATGCGTGAACAGATGGGTCCTGATGTCGACCTGCCGAACCCCGACGACTTCAGCGAGTTCGGGATGCCCGAGGCTGATCTGTCGTTCCAGCTCGACGTCTCGGACTATCTCGACATCAAGCGTGAGGCGCTGGCCCAACACCGCTCCCAGGTCTCGCCCGACGACTTCTTCCTCGCCATGCCCGACGAGGCGTTCCGGGCGATGTTCGGCACGGAGAACTACGCGATTCCCGGCCTGACCGACACCGGCGGGCCGGTCGACATCGACATGCTCCCC
>RCMY010004731.1_pt1 | contig 11677 bp, 8 predicted proteins | sample 2041341 | NCBI WGS metagenome assembly RCMY01 (sample SAMN09708234, study PRJNA481090) | Marine sediment metagenome, whole genome shotgun sequencing project.
ACATTGTGGATGAATCGAACCTGATACTGGCCGGTGCCTCGGGAGCGGTCGGGGCCTTGGGCGGCATGATCGGCGCAGTTTGGCTGAACTACACGACCCGCCACACTCAGGAATACATTGCCCTCCAGGAACACCAAGCCAATCACGATCCGCTCACCGGATTGTTCAACCGCAACGCACTCTTCACCGAGCTGGAGAAATCGATCGCCCGGGCCCAGGCAACCGACACCGTGCTGGGCGTCCTCTTCCTCGATCTCGACCGGTTCAAGGTCATCAACGACTCGATGGGGCACGAGGCGGGCGATGAACTCCTCCGCATCGTCGCCGAACGCCTTCAAGGCACCGTCCGCGGCGGGGACCTTGTGGCTCCCTTCGGGGGGGATGAATTCGTGATCGTTTGCCGTGACCTCCTCTCCGAGCAGTCCGTCCTGGCCGTCGCCAACCAGATCCTCAAATCGTTCACACTTCCCGTTTCGCTTTACGGCGGTGCCCAGGTGGTGTCAACCAGCATCGGTATCGCCATCGCCCGTCCTGACGACACCCGCCGGAGCGATGACCTCGTGCGCGACGCCGATGCCGCCATGTACAAGGCCAAACGATCCAAGTCCGGATTTGCCGTATTCGACGAGGTCCAGCGGCTCCAGGTAATCGATCGCCTCGATATCGAACGCGATCTTGTCCAGGCTTTGGAGCAGGAGCAGTTGGTTGTCTACTACCAGCCGCTCATCGACGTGAAGGCCCAACGGCTCTACGGCTTCGAGGCCCTGGTGCGCTGGAACCACCCGATCCGGGGCATCATTGGACCAGGCGATTTCCTGGACGTAGCCGAAGAAACCGGCATGATGGCCCGCATAGGCGAGCTCGTCCTGCGTGAAGCATGCGCCCAAGCGGCGGTTTGGAACCATCTCACGCCCGATGCGCAGGGCGTCAAGATGGGTGTCAACATCGCCGAGCAGCAGCTTCTCGATGGAAACTTCCCCTACCTAGTCGCCGATGTCCTCGAGTGGTCTGGCCTCCCGGCCAACCAACTGGTCCTGGAAATCACCGAGAATGTGATCGTGGACCACCTCGCGGGGCTGTCCAGCCTCCGGGACATTCGTGATCTGGGTGTGAACCTCGCTATCGACGATTTCGGTACTGGCCAGAGTTCACTCAGCTACATCAAACAGTTCGACATGGTCTCAACGCTGAAGGTCGACAAGACCTTCGTTGACGACATGAGCAGCGGCGTCAACCGCGCCATCATCGAAGCGGTGGTGGCGATGGCCAGGGCGCTGGACATGAAGGTGGTGGCCGAAGGTGTGGAGAGCGAGCACCAGGTCAAGGAGCTGCTGGACTTCGGCGTAAGCATCATGCAGGGCTATCTCTTTAACAAGCCCGTTGCCGGTGATGTGATCGATCCCGCCTCCTGGTTCCTGGCCCGCGACAGCAATGGCCTGCGGCCCGATAAAGCCGAGGTCCCGGGGCTTTCCTCGACCGAGGTCAGCCGAGCGTTGGCTCGTAATCGCGACCATTCGCTGCCGCGACCCAAACGGCTCGGCTAGATCCGCCGCCGGCCCGCCTGTATGGCCGGAGCAGGAGGGCTCGTTCTAGGCTTAGGGTTGTGAGATTTCGTTCACTCCCCCTCGGCAGAGTTGCCGGTATCCCCGTCACGGTTAGTTGGACCGTGGTGGGTGCGGCCGCCTTGGGATCGATCCTGCTAGCCCGCAATCTTCTTCCGGCTGTCGATGCAGACATCTCCCTGACCCGCCGCCTGCTGCTTGCAGCTGGCGCGATAACGCTCTTTCTAGGTTCGATCCTGGCCCATGAGTTTGGTCACGCCCTGACGGCTCGGCGTCACGGAATCAGTACCAGTTCTATCAAGCTTTGGATTTTCGGCGGTGTGGCAGCACTCTCCAGTCCTGCTCGCAGCCCGAAGGCTGAGTTCCAGATCGCCGCAGCTGGCCCGATGGTCAACGGCATGCTCGCCGTGGCCTTCGGCGGTCTCACCGCAATCGTCTCTCGATCCGGCGGGCCTGATGCAATCACGCTCATAGGTACCGGTCTCACCGTCCTGAATGCGCTGCTAGCGATTACCAACCTTCTTCCGGCAGCACCCTTGGATGGCGGCCGAGTTCTGACCGCCCTGCTCTGGGCACGGACGGGCCGCCCCGAATGGGCTCGCCTCATCAGCGCCCGCTGCGGCCTGGTCCTCAGTGCTGCCGCCACCACCTTCGGCCTCGTCGAACTTCTGATCTGGGAGCGCGCCAGCGGACTCTACACCCTGGCAATCGCCATGTTTCTCGGCACGGCCGCCCGATCCGATGTGGTCACGGCGGCCATTCGGGGCCGACTGGCGGCGGTCAACGTGGGAGAAGTCCTCACCACCCATCCAACTGCGGTGGCCGATGGGGTAACACTGACCCAGCTGGCCCGCCTGCGGCCACTCGGATCAGCGCAGGTCTCGTTGCCCGTCCAACGCTGGCAGCACCAGACGATCGGCTACTTTTCCACCGCCCAAATCGAACAAATACCCCCGGAGCAGCGCTCCTGGACAACGGTCTCCCAAATCATGACCGTCCCGGAAATGGTTCCCTCCGCGTGGACGACCGAACCGCTGCTTACTGCCCTGGAGCGCCACGGTACCGAATCACCCCAGATACTCGGGATCGACCCAACGTCGGGCCGGGTGGTGGGGACGGCAACGCCAGACCAATTCCGCGCCTTGATGGCGCGTCCCACCTTTTGGGGCAACGATCGAGCACAGAGGCTGCCAGTCCCTCCTCCCCCTCCGCCGACTCTTCGCCCCAAAGCTATTCTGGCCGGAACAATTCCCGCCTCACCCGGGTTAAAGCCGTCATGACCTCATCCGCATCGTCGCAAGATCCGCAGATCGATGTGTACTGGCGACCCGGTTGCCCGTTCTGCATGAACCTTGAGCGCCAACTGTCGAAGCTGAACGTGCCCTATCAGAAGCACAACATCTGGGAGAACCCGGCGGACTCTGCCTATGTCAGGTCGGTTGCCGACGGCAATGAGGTAGTGCCCACGGTCAGAGTTGGTGGGATTGCGTTGGTGAACCCGTCGGGGCAGCAGGTTCTCACCGCCGTCCAGACAGAGTTCCCGGGCTTCCTCCCCGATTCGGCCCCGTCTAAAACAGGCTTGCGGAATGTGTTGCGTCGTAGATGATTTTCTGATTCAATTCGGAACGACCCTCTGCGACATTCCGGCTTCTCCAAGTCGGTACCCCCCGGAGGTCACCGCCGCAAGCATTGAATGAGGAAGATTTGTCCAAAGACTCAAGCCGCAAGGCTCTGCACGCCTATGTCTCCGACGGCGCTCACGACCAATGGCATGGATTTGCCGCTGAGCAGGGCGTTAGCGTGAGTGCAATCCTAGAGGCGCTGGCCCCCAGCCTGGAGGAGCAGGACTCCGCCGGCCTGTCCCTAGACGTAAAACTGGTGATTACCGAGGCTCGCCGCATCGACGCCAAGCGCCGCCGCCGGCGCCGCTGAACCCACCGGGACGCTTCCGTGTCACCCACTGCGCCCCTTCCGACCAGCGGCGATCTCCGGATCCGGTCGACCGCACCACCTATTCGTTGTAGCGTGGAGTCAATGGATACAACCGATGTCACAAGTGCCGATGGCAGTGACGAGCGAATGTTTTCGCTGGCTGAGGTAGCCGCGCTTCAGGGTGTCCATTACATGACCGTGTACCGTCATGTGCGTACCGGAAAGCTAAACGCCACCAAAAAGAACGGCGAATGGCAGGTTCCGGAATCGGAGCTCTCGAAAGCTCGCATACCCAGCACCGGGAAGCCGGGGCGGGCGGATCTTGGGGGTCGAGAAGCCGCCTTTCGGAGCCGCCTGCTGGCTGCGGATGAACCCGGAGCGTGGTCCATCCTTGAGAATTGCCTCGCTGCAGGGGCCGACCCTGCGGACCTGCACCACGAACTGATCCTTCCGATCTTGGCGAAATTGGGCACCGAATGGGCGTCGGGAGATATTCGAGTTGCCGATGAACACACCGTGTCAGCAGTTCTCCAACGTCTAGTGGCCCGCCTGGGGCCAATGATGCGTACCAAGGGGCGGAGCCGGGGAACCATTGTCGTTGGAGCGGTCGCCGGGGACACGCACAGCCTGCCGGTGGCAATCGTCGCCGACCTTCTCCGCAACGGTGGCTACGACGTACTCGACCTCGGCGCCAACACGCCGCATGCCTCCTTCGCTGAAACCATTCGGGAGACGGATCGCTGCAGGGCAGTAGGCATCTCGACATCCCTCAGCCTTGATAGTGCCGTTCGTGAAGCCGTGGCCGCGGTGCGGGCCGAAGACGCTACTCTGAAGATCGTGGTTGGCGGTCATGGCATCAAAGGTCCGAGTCACGCCAAGGCCATGGGCGCTGACGGGACCGAGATAGATTCCCGGCTTATAGCCTCGACATTCGAGCTCCTCATAAGCACACCCAATGGGGTAGAACACTCGCAGCGATGACGGACCAATCACCGTCACCTCGTCCATTCAATCCCAATCACTACGCCTCGGATCTCATCCGGGCCGCTGATTACCGGACCGCCCTGCCTCCGCTCACAGCGGACCATCCAGAAGCCACGGTCGATGAGGCCTACGTTGTCCAGGTTGGTTCACTGGCCCAGCACATCCAGCGGAACGATCCCATGAGCGGTGCAAAGGTAACCGTCCACCAGCGCCGCCCGGTCCTTGGGCTTTACCCCCGATCGGCGATCATGGGCAGTTTCGAGGTCGCTGACCTTTCCCGCCTGATTGCACCGCGTGCTCAAGCGGTTCTCGTCTATCGCCTCTTTAAGGAGTTGTCCGGATCGGCAATTTCGGAGGAGCAGGTGCTGGATGCCACCGAAACCATCGTTGCTGGCATCGAAGTGGTCGATTACCGGATGGGGCCGGCGACCGACCTGCAGCACACCGACGTGGTGGCGGACAATGGCCACATCGCAAAAATCCTTATCGGTGAACATGGGCTGGACGTCAATCAGGAGGCTGGAACGTTGAGTTCCCTCACCGCACAGCTGACGGTGAACGGCGAAGTGGCCGGCCCCGCAGCCGAGGCGATCACGTCTCCGACCGCCGCCGTAGCCGCCCTTGCCAACCACCTGGGCGCCCAAGGCGGCAAGCTCGAGGACGACTGGTTTGTGGCGGTGGGGCCTCTCAGCGCTCCCGTTGCCCTTCGCGTCGGCTCGAGAGTCGAATTGCGGGTGGGACCCATGGCCCCAGTGATACTCCGCGCCAGGTAGCCGCAAAACTTAGCGACCTGTAGCGGAGCGACGCCCAGTGAGCAGTCCGAGCCGAGCTGGTTGATGCAGCTATTGCAGTACGGGAGGCGAGGCCTCCGTGGCCCGAACGGCCGCCGGAGGCGACAAGCAGAGGCATGCGTAACTCCGTCACAGCCACGTGGGAAGATTGGGCAGTGAACGCGGAGTTAAACACATGAGTGCGGAAAGTAGACCATTTGCCCGTGAAGTCTTGGACGTTCCGGTGTCGGAGGAGCTGGGTGAATCATTCCTCGCCTACTCTCTTTCGGTAATCCAGGCCCGGGCCATTCCTGACGTCCGTGACGGCTTAAAGCCGGTCCAAAGGCGCATTCTTTTTTCCATGCTGCGTATGGGGTTACGGCCGGATCGCCCGCATCGTAAGTGCGCGCACGTGGTTGGCGATGTCATGGGCAAGTACCACCCCCACGGCGACACCGCCCTCTACGACGCGCTGGTCCGGATGGGGCAGGACTTCTCCCGGAATATTACCCTTGTCGACCCGCAGGGAAATTTTGGTTCGCTCGACCATCCGCCAGCTGCCCAGCGCTACACCGAATGCAAGCTTGCCGAGGCCGCCATCGACCTCTTGGCCGAGATCGACGAGGAGACGGTTGACTTCCGGCCCACCTATGACGGTGAGAACCTGGAACCGATCTACCTCCCCGGTCTCTTGCCCAACCTCCTCGTCAATGGGACCAGCGGAATCGCCGTCGGCATGGCGACCAATATGGCTAGCCACAATCTCGGCGAGATCTATGAAGCGATCAAACTGGTGATGACCCAGCGCCGCCCAAAACCCACGATCGAGCAATTGATGGAATTGGTTCCCGGACCGGATTTCCCCAGCGGAGCGATCATCGTCAACGACGACATCCGGTCCGCCTATGAAACCGGCCGAGGCTCATTCCGGATTCGAGCCAAGGCGACCATCTTCGACGTCACCAAGGCCCGCCAGGGGATTGAAATCACCGAACTCCCCTACAACGTGGGGCCCGAACGGGTGGTCGCACGCATCACCGACCTAGTTCGGAATGAAAAGCTCAACCAGATTGCCGACGTGAAGAACCTTTCGGACCGCCACCACGGCTTGAAGCTGGTCATCGAGTGCAAGGCGGGGATCTCCGCCGAGCTCACCCTCCAGCAGCTCTACAAGATGACGCCCCTCGAGGACACGTTCAGCATCAATAACACGGTGCTCGTCAACGGTGTCCCGACGGTGCTGGGTCTGTATGACCTCTGCCAGCACTACATCGACCACCGCCTCGATGTGGTGGTCAAACGGACCGAGTTTCGCCTCCGCAAGGCTGGCGACAAGCTGCACCAGCTGCAGGGTTACCTCATCGCCATCGACAACATCGACCTCGTCGTTTCCATTATTCGCACCTCGGCCAATACACCGGTCGCCAGGGAGCGGCTGATGGAAGCGTTGGACCTCACAGCGGTGCAGGCGGATTACATCCTCGAGATGCGCCTACGGCGACTCACCGAGTTGGCCCGCGATGAAATCGTGGACGGCATCGCCGGCCTCGAAGCCGAGATCGCCGAGCTCACCAAGATTTTAAATTCCGAACAGCGCCAGCGCACAATCGTGATCCGAGAACTCGGCGAGCTGGTCAAGAAATACGGCCGCCCACGGCGCAGCGTGATCATCGGCGCCGAAGCGATTCCGGATCTGGAGGAGATCGAGCAGCTGGTCGTGGCCGATATCTCCGACGACCCGTGCGTAGTCAGCCTCGCAGCCTCAGGAGTCGTTGGGCGCGAACCCGCCGGTTCATCCAAGTCATTCACCGCAAGTCGCCACGACGTGGTCCAGTCCGTAGTGGTCACCACTCTGAAAAGCCCCGTGATGCTGGTGACCAACACCGGCCGTCTTCTACAGACAACGGCCCTCGATATTCCGGAGGTCGGCGGCCGCAGCCGCGGTCGCGACACTAGCGAAGTGTTCGGAGCGGAGAAGGGTGAGCAGCCGATATGCCTACTCAACCCGATGGGTCCGGATCTGGTGGTGGTGACGGCCGCCGGAATCATTAAACGACTAGAACGCTCGGCAATTGCGGATCTGAAGTCAGGTCGGACCCTCATCGCACTGGCCGATCGGGATCGTCTGGTCGCCTGTTGCGAGGCCGCCGACACTGACGACATCGTGATGATCAGTAGCGATGCCCAAGCATTGCGGACGCCGCTCTCAGCAATTCGCACACAGGGACCGGCCGCCAAGGGCGTGGCCGGTATGAGTCTGAAAGGAACTGCCAAAGTGGTGGGCGCAGGAATCGCCGGTGATGAACACGTGATCCTTGCCGTCTCCGACACCGGTTCGGCTAAGGCCACTTCGGTAGAAGAGATAGCTTCCAAGGGACGCAACGGCGGAGGGGTTCGGCTCACCAAGTTTGCTGACGAGCGCCGACTCGACTATGTGTGGGTCGGGGTGCCGGAACGGATCGTTGCCGAGGTCGGGACCGACGGAACCGCCAAGCCCGCAGCTGCGCCGGAGTCAGTAGCCCTTCGCCCCACCCGCCGTGATGGTGCCATGCGAGCCATGTCGTTCCGCATCCTGCAGATTGGATCGCTCCGGTGGTAGCAGGAAAGAAGGCCGTCCCCAAGAAGGCTGCTCCCAAGAAGGCCGGCGCCAAGAAGGTGGCTCCGAAGCGGACTGCCGCCAAACGCTCTTCGGGTAAGAGCAAATCGAACTACGGCGCCGACCAGATCCAGATCCTCGAGGGCTTAGCCGCAGTCCGCAAGCGGCCCGGCATGTACATCGGGGGAACCGGCAGCGAGGGGCTCCACCACCTCGCATGGGAGATCATCGACAACTGCGTCGACGAGGCCGCTGCCGGTTATGCGTCCCACATCGAGGTCATCCTTCAACGGGATGGTTCCATCGAAGTCTCCGACGACGGCCGGGGCATCCCAATCGAGAAAAAGGGTGACGGGCGGTCCGCTCTCGAGGTGGTCTTCACCGAGCTCCATGCGGGTGGGAAGTTCGGCTCTGGTGCTTACTCGGCCTCCGGGGGCCTCCACGGCGTGGGCGCTTCGGTGGTCAATGCGTTGTCGTCCAAGCTCGTCGCTGAAGTGGATCGAGATGGCCACACCTGGCGGCTGGTGTTCAACGAACGGTTGCCTGGCAACTACCTGAAGTCTGGCCAATTTAAGCCGGGCTCTGCACTTGCAAAGGTCAAAAAGATCCCCGCCAACCGATCGGGCACCCGGGTTCGCTACTGGCCTGACCTGGAACTATTCGATCCCGAAGCCGCCATTGACTACAACATGATCCGGGAGCACGTGGCCCGGGTCTGCTTCCTGGTGCCTGGCCTGCACGTCAAGCTCCATGATCGCCGTCGCAACGGTGCGGATCCGGAAGAGTTCGTCGCCGCAGGCGGTTTGGCGGACTACGTCGACCTGCTGAGCGTGGGCGAGAATGTCACCGACATCATCACCATCCATGTCGAAAGCACCTTCGAGGAGAAGGTGCCGGTCGACGGGAAGATGCAACTGGTCAAGCGGGACTGCGCGATCGATGTCGCGATGCGCTGGGTGAAGGGATACGAGCCCAATGTCGTCAGCTTTGTCAACACGATCCCAACTCGCGAGGGCGGCACCCATGTGGCTGGCTTCGAACAAGCGCTCAACTGGACCACTAACAACGTCCTGCTTCATGAGAACAAGAAGCTGAAAAAGCTGAAGGACAACGGCCGGGCCAGCACCAGCGACGCCCAGGAGGGACTGGTAGCGGCGGTGAAGGTCACTTTCGCCGAACCGCAGTTCAAGGGTCAGACCAAGCAGGAGCTGGGAACACCACCGGTGCGGAATCTGGTCTATGAAGCAATTAAGACGGGCCTGTCTGACTGGATGCAGGGAGGGGGTCGCAAGACCCAGATCAACGGGCTCCGCGACAAGATGGCCACGGCGGTTGTCAATCGGGTAGCGGCCAAACAACAACTGGAGAATCGCCGGAAGCTCAGCTCACTCTCCAGCACTGGCATGCCCGACAAGCTGGCAGATTGTCGCGAGCATGGCCCGGACTCCGAGCTTCTCATCGTAGAGGGCAACTCCGCCGCCGGCCCGGCGATCAATGGTCGAGACAGCCGCTATATGGCGGTACTACCCCTTCGTGGCAAGGTCGTGAACGCCGGGAAGGCCACACTGAAACAGGTGGTGGAGAATACCGAGGCTTCCGCTCTGATTACCGCCATCGGCGGCGGTTCCGGAGATGACTTCGATATCGACTCGTGCCGATATGGCCGAATCATCATCCTCTGCGACGCCGATGTGGACGGCAGTCACATTCGCTGCCTGCTCCTCACGCTCATCTTCAAACACATGCGGCCGCTGCTTGAAAACGGGATGGTATATGCCGCCCAACCACCGCTCTTCAGTATCAAGCACAAAGGCGAGATGGTGTATGCCTACACCGACGATGAGCGGGACAAGCTGCACAAGAAACTGAAGTTCGGCGAGGATCGGCGCTGGCAGCGATTCAAAGGCTTGGGCGAGATGAACGTCGATGAATTGGCCGACACAACCCTCAGCCCCGAGACCCGTGTACTCAAACGCATGGGAATGGGCGATGCAGAGGAGGCCATTCGAGCAACCGAGATGTTTCGCATCCTCATGGGCAGCGATGTTGCCGACCGCAAGGAATACATCATCTCCAACAGCGCCGCCCTCAACCCCGACATGCTCGACGTTTAGGTTTACGCGCCATCATCCCCAGTCATCGCCGAGGAACCCGCGGCGCTATCTGAGCTGGCAGCGTGATTGCTGTCGCCGCCGGAGGCCGTTCCGGGGCCACAGAGGCCCGCCAGCTCGGCGATGCACTAACTGCGTCGACGGGCTGAGCTCGGACTGCTCATCGAGCATCGCTCCGCTTATTTCCGGATCGTTTGCAAGCTCTCGCCGCTGGGACACACAGCGCGAAGCGTGGTTCAGAAGGCGCTGCCTTGTGTCGCAACAGTCTCTCGACTCTCGCGCAATTCTGGATCCATCTGACCGCCGAAGTCCTCGAACATGCTGGCTTGGCCGACATGCCACAGCAGGGTCGCAACAGCGCCAATGATGGAATTGACGAGAGTGGTCAACAGGAACAAACCCAGATTACCACCGAGGATATCTGCGATTCGGAACACCGTGTCGCCGGCCTCCACGGGTTCCGCCCCTCCCAGGGCAGCCACCGGACCAGTGACGAACGAGCCAGCAAGGCTGGCCGTTACAGCGATCAGAAAGAGCAGGAACGTTCGGCCTGTGGTGCCGGCGGTGTGCCCTCGGGTGGCGCGGTGCACCGCCAGCGGATTGCGGGATCCCGAGGCCGCCACGTAAGGCGTCGTGAAGGCCATCGCATAGCGGCCGAAGCCAAAGGTGAAGAGGGCGAGAAACAGGATGATTCCAACTAAAACCCCGAAAGGGCCAAGCAGTGCGGAGACTGCAAGGAGGATGGCAAATGCGACCACGAGAACAAATCCACCGACCAGCGTCCATCCGATCGACGGCAAAAGGCGTCGCAATCCCGACCCGAGGCTGTCCTCCCATGACATCGCAGGACCAAACCGTCCGCTTAGAGCGAGGCGGGTGGCACAAATGGCGAAGAGGAATGTGAATAGGAGGTTGGCGGCCAGACCCAAACCGGCAACGGGAAGCGACTCGGCGCCCTCTATCCGAAAGGGTTCAGCGCTGTTCTGCTCGTCAACGATGAGAACGAGATCGCGAATCCCAAACCAGATTGCAACCGCTGAAATCAGGGCGGCGGGGATCAACAGGATGACTGCGAGCGTGAAGAGACTTCCGGCGTTATTGATGATCAGCCGGAAGCTCTCGGTCATCCAATCGCTGATCGGACGCATGCCACCGGAAGCGGGTGCTCCAATGGGTGCCGCCATCGAGTCCGCCGGACGAACATCATTGGTCCATTCCCCGCCGTTCCACCACCGGAGCATCTGGGGCGATTGGGGATCCGGATACCACCCGGGCGGCGGATTCTGGCTGGGGTTGTCGATCATCTAACCGCCTCGAGGGTCCGGAAATGGTGCACGAATGTCCAGAGTAACCACAACGCCATAGTGGTCAGAGGGCAAGCGGCCCTCGTTGTCGGGCTCAGTACCGACCAGTTCGGCCCGGAGGGGATTAAGTGAGGGTTTCGGGCGGGGCCAACCCACCAGGACGTGATCGAGGCGACGGCGAGGGAAGGCGGCATCTTTACTGTTGGGGTTTTCGCGAGTCCATGTGTGGCCCAGCCCATCGCCCACCGCAGCCCATGCATCGGTGAACATTATCGGCACACCGCCGGGGCGGAAGACCGGGGCAAGTCCGGTCAGTCGGCGAAATTCATCGCTTTCGGGGACAGAATTGAGGTCCCCGAGGAGGACAGGTGTCCGCCCGGTCCCGCAGCGCTTTGCCAGCGCATCGGCGATGAGCTCC
>RCMY010004733.1_pt1 | contig 11675 bp, 11 predicted proteins | sample 2041341 | NCBI WGS metagenome assembly RCMY01 (sample SAMN09708234, study PRJNA481090) | Marine sediment metagenome, whole genome shotgun sequencing project.
GCCACCTCCACCGCCTACGGTCTCCTGGCCACAATTTCGTGCCTGCCCGGTTTGGCAGTGCTTTTGTTCACATGGTGGCGACGTGGTCAGGATTCATCGCCGCACTCCCATTAGGCTGTCGCCATGCACGAGATGAGCGATACCCCAGTGGCGAAGCCATGGCGGCTTCCCCTGCGCAAGGTCAACCACGAGCCCGCCCCCTGGGTGTACCGCCTGCTGGTGCGTGCTGTGCACGTGGTCGCACCTCTGCTGACCGAGCGCCACTGGGCGCGCCAGGACGTCGTCCCTGCTGAGGGCGGCGTGCTCCTCGTGGCCAACCACATCGGCAACTACGACGTGCTGGTGCTGGGGGAGTTCCTCATCTGGTCCGGCAGGTGGCCGCGGTTCCTGGGCAAGTCCGAGATCTTCAAGACGCCCGTTCTGGGGTGGGTGGCCAGGCAGTGCGGCCAGATTCCTGTGCTGCGCAACACCTCGGATGCCAAGCAGTCACTCGTATTCGCCCGGAAGGCGCTGGAGGACGGGAAGATGGTGGCCGTGTATCCGGAGGGCACCATCACGAAGGACCCCGAGGGTTGGCCCATGACGGCGCGTCGCGGGGCTGCACACCTGGCCCTCACCACGGGAGTCCCGGTGGTGCCCGTCGGGCAGATGGGTGCCGAGGAAGTGCTGGGCGGCCCCGTCATCACGTGGAGCAAATTGTTCAGCCTGCGCCGACGGCCCGTGTATGTCCTCGGGGGCGACCCGGTGGACCTGGACCGATTCCGTACCGATGGCAAGGACCCAAGCTCCGAGACGCTTGACCTGGCCACCGTCGCCATCATGGATGCAATCGTCGCGCTCGTGGAGAAACTCCGCCATGACACGGCACCGGAGGGTCGCTGGGACATGCGCACCCGCAGCAGGGTTCTGCCCAGGCGCTGACGCACACCCGGGCGGCAGTAGGCTGACGCCGGATCATTGCCAGATGTGCACGAGGAGAACCAGTGGAGAATTCGACGTCCGATGAGGCCCGCACGAATCAGAACCGAACGAAGGTCGCGCTGATCTTTGGCGGCCAGTCGCCGGAGCACGGCGTGTCCTGCCTGACGGCTGCCAGCGTCCTACAGGCCATGGATTCCTCCCGTTTCGACGTTGTTGCTGTGGGCATCACCAAGCGGGGACGCTGGACTCAGGTTCCGCTCAACGTGGTGACCAACTATCGCGTCGTGGATGGGCAGGTGCCCGCGGTTGCCGACGGTGATCGTGACGCCGTCTGGATGCTCGGCGCGTCCGGGTGTGAAGTTGCCTCACGTGACGGCGAATCACTCGTTGACGTCCACGGCGTGGACGTGGCCTTTGCTCTGCTCCACGGCCCCTACGGCGAGGACGGAACCATTCAGGGGCTGTTCGAGATGATGGGGATCCGCTACGTGGGATCCGGCGTTGCAGCCAGCGCCATCGGCATGGACAAGCACCACATGAAAGTGGCCTTCGAGGCTGCGGGACTGCCGGTGTGGCCCTACGTGGTGGCCACGGCACGGCGTTGGCAGGACGAGCGCGAAACGATCACGCAGGCGGTTTCGGAACTTCGATTCCCGGTGTTCGTCAAGCCCTGTCGTGGCGGATCATCCCTGGGCATCACACGGGTCACCGACATCTCGGGGCTCGAAGCTGCGATGATTGATGCACAGGCACACGATCCCAAAGTCATCATCGAACAGGGTTTCGTGGGTGCGCGGGAACTAGAATGCGCCGTGCTGGCCAACCCCGAGGCATCGGATGGATGCGAAGCGTCCACCATCGGTGAGGTCCGCGTCCTGGTCAAGGATGGTTTCTACGACTTCGAGGCCAAGTACATCGCCAATGACCAGGCTGCCCTGGACATCCCCGCTGTCATCTCCGCGGAACTCAGCGGACGCATTCAGGACGTGGCCAAGCAGGCCTTCACCGCTGTGGGTGCCGAAGGTCTGGCCCGTGTGGATGTCTTCGCGACCACCGACGGTGAGGTGTGGGTGAACGAGATCAACACCATGCCCGGTTTCACCGAGATCTCCATGTTCCCGAAGCTGATGCAGCACGACGGCATGACCTATGCCGATCTGGTCGCTTCGCTCATCGATCTTGCCATCACGCGTCCGGTGGGTCTGCGGTGACACCCTCTGGCGAGTTTGAACTGATCCGGGACATCACCGCGGATCTGGAGCAGTCGGCCACCACCATCCTCGGGCCGGGGGACGACGCTGCCGTGCTGCGGATGCAGGGCGACATGGTGGTCACCACGGATCTCCTGGTCGAGGGCGTCCACTTCCGACGCAACTGGACCCCTGCACACCAACTGGGTCGCAAGTCCGTTGCCGTCAACGTCTCAGACGTGGAGGCCATGGGTGCCGTGCCCACGAGCATCGTGGTTGCGCTGGCCTTCCCGACGACGCTTGAGGAGACCTGGATCACGCAGTTCTCGGCAGGAGTGCGGGATGAGTGTGCCAGGGCCGGCGTGAACCTGGTGGGGGGTGACCTCTCCAGCTCCGATCACATCGTGATCTGTGTGACGGCCATGGGGGAGATGCAGGGCGAAGCGCCGGTGACCCGGGCCGGAGCCCGCCCGGGCGACGTCGTGGCAATCTGTGGACGCCTCGGCTGGTCCTCGGCGGGTCTCACAGTGCTGCAGCGCGGGTTCGGATCCCCGAAAGAGCTTGTTCTCGAACACCAGTGCCCCACCGTGCCCTATGGGCAGGGCCGGGTGGCCGCCAGGAGCGGTGCAACCGCGATGATGGACGTCTCCGACGGGCTCCTGGCAGACCTCGCACACGTCGCCGCGAGTTCGCACGTGGCAATCGACGTGGACACCAACACCTTCACGGTGACCGACGCTGTGGCGCGCGTCAGCGCGGCCACCGGGAAATCACCGCTGGGATTCCTCCTCGCCGGTGGAGAGGATCATGCACTCGTCGCCACGTTTTCAGCCGACGCCACTCTTCCTGAGGGCTGGTACACGGTGGGCTCAGTCAGCGAGGGCGAAGGCGTGACCGTCGACGGACAACCGTGGGAGGGCTCCGCCGGCTGGGACCACTTCGCCCGCTGAGTCCACCCATTGCGCGGTGTGGGCTCCGGCCGATCATTGCGCCAGTGGGTTAGTCTGCCTTGCATGGCGTCCCGCGGATCTTCCCCAACGCGGAACTCCAGTACCACGACGAGTTCGTCGCGGGCTGCCAGTTCCTCGACCACCAAAAAAGCCCCGAGCAAGCAAGGGGCCACCAGCCGACCCCGGCCGGCGGCCAAGAAACCGGCTCCCAAGAAGCCCGTGCCCAAAAAGCCAGCGGCCAAAAAGCCAGCGGCGCGAAAGAGCAGCGGCGCCACCCGGACAACCAGGGTCCAGAAGCAGGCGCCGGCCAGACAAGCGCCCGCCAAGCGCCAAGGCCCCGGCGTGCTCGTCGTCGTGGGACGCGGTATCGCTGGCATGTGGAATGGGATTGCCAAGGGCATCGGCCACGTGGCTCGTGGATTCGGCGGAGCCCAGGACGGTGTCGAGGCGGGCCAGCGTCGAGATGGCGTGGGTCTGTTCATGCTCCTGCTGGGCGTCCTTGTGTCCGTACGCATGTGGTTTGCGCTTCCCGGATCCTTCGGCGATGCCATCGGTATCGCCACCACCACTATCTTCGGTTCACTGTCCATCGCCGTGCCGGCGGTTCTCCTGTTCGGTGCCTGGCGGGTCATGCGACACCCAAGCGAGGTGGACGTTGCGCCACGAACGTCCATGGGATGGATCCTCATACTCTTTGGCGTTCTGGGCCTGATCAACATCACCAGGGGACTGCCGCAGGCCGACGACATGCCGGCGCTGCGCGAGGCCGGCGGCATCATGGGCATGCTGTCCTCCACCCTGTTCGTCGAACTCGGCGGAAACTGGGTGGCGATACCGGTTCTGGTCTTCCTCGCGTTGGCAGGCAGCCTGCTGGTTATCGGCCGGCCGCTGCCCGAACTGGTACGGGGAATCCGTCGCGCCCTGAGCATGCTGGTGGAAAGGCCTGAGCCTGACTCCGAGCCCCTCAAACTGGGCGTTGACGTCCCCTACGACACTCCGCTGGTCGAGGACTCGGGTGACATGGCGGACGGCTGGAATCAGGACACTGAGCAGTTGACGGCCAAGCCGGCGGCACCTCCGGCCCGCAGAGTCCCTGCGGGAAAGCGCCTGGACGCTGGGGAACCAACACCACTGGAACCCCCTGCCCACACACCGGCGCCGGAGCGCGGCGAACAGATGCAGCTCACCGGCGATGTCATCTATCAACTTCCCTCGGACACCATGCTCGCGGCCGGCACGAAGCCCAAGAGCCGCACTGAGGCATCCGACCGCGTAGTGCAGCAACTCGCCCATACGCTGAACGAGTTCGAGATCGATGCGCGCGTCACCGGATACTCGCGCGGCCCCACTGTCACGCGCTACGAGGTCGAACTGGGCAGCGCCGTCAAGGTCAGCAAGGTCACCGGACTTGCTGACAACATCGCCTACGCAGTCGGCAGCAACGAAATCCGCATCCTGACGCCCATCCCGGGCAAGTCGGCCATCGGCATCGAGATCCCCAACGTGGACAAGGAAGTGGTGAGTCTGGGTGATGTCCTGCGTTCCAACAGGGCACGCAATGACTACCACCCTCTGACCGTCGGCCTGGGCAAGGACGTCGAGGGCGGCTTCGTCGTGGCCAACATGTCCAAGATGCCGCACCTCCTCGTGGCGGGCGCCACAGGCTCCGGCAAGTCCAGCTTCATCAACTCGTTGATCACCTCCGTCATCATGCGCGCCACTCCGGACGAGGTGCGCATGTTGCTGGTGGACCCCAAGCGTGTGGAGCTGAACCACTACGAGGGCATTCCCCACCTCGTGACGCCCATCATCACCAATCCCAAGAAGGCTGCCGAGGCACTGGCCTGGGTGGTGCGTGAGATGGACATGCGCTACGACGACCTCGCGGCGTTCGGCTATCGCCATGTGGACGATTTCAACAAGGCGGTCCGCGCTGGCCAGGTCAAGCTCCCCGAGGGCTCCGAGAGGGTTCTGAGTCCCTACCCGTACCTGCTCGTCGTGGTGGATGAGCTTGCAGACCTCATGATGGTGGCTCCGCGTGACGTGGAGGAATCCATCGTGCGCATCACACAGCTCGCCCGTGCGGCCGGCATTCACCTCGTGCTGGCCACCCAACGCCCGTCCACGGACGTCGTCACGGGTCTGATCAAGGCCAACGTCCCGTCGCGTCTGTCCTTCGCCACGTCGTCCATGACGGACTCCCGCGTCATCCTGGACCAGCCGGGTGCCGAGAAGCTGGTGGGCAAGGGCGATGCGCTGTTCCTTCCCATTGGGACCGGCAAGGCCGTTCGCGTGCAGGGCGCCTGGGTCAATGAGTCCGAGATTCGCGACATCGTTGCCCACGTCGCCCAGCAACTGCAGCCCACCTATCGCGAGGATGTCACTGCGCCCGCCGCTGAGAAGAGGGTGGTCGATGACATCGGTGATGACCTGGAGCTCGTCCTCGACGCAGCCAGGCTCATCGTGGAACTGCAACTGGGATCGACGTCCATGCTGCAGCGCAAACTGCGGGTGGGATTCGCCAAGGCCGGACGACTCATGGACATCCTGGAGAGCCGGGGCGTCGTGGGGCCATCGGAGGGATCCAAGGCACGCGACGTGTTGGTCAAACCGGACGCTCTGGACGATCTGTTGGCAAACCTTTCCGGCAGATAGCGGATACTGGTTGTCAACATGACTGTTACGCGCTCTCCCATTGCCACCAGCCCCATCAAGGTGCACATCACCACCCTCGGGTGTGCCCGCAACGACGTCGACTCCGAGGAGTTGGCCGCCCGCCTGGAACAGGGTGGCTTCGAGCTCGTCGATGAGGCCGCTGAAGCGGAGACGGTGGTGGTCAACACCTGTGGGTTCGTCGAGCAGGCCAAAAAGGATTCCATCGACACCCTGTTGGCCGCGGCGGACCTGAAGAACGAGGGAACGACCAAGGCTGTGGTGGCCGTCGGATGCATGGCCGAGCGCTATGGCGTCCAGCTGGCAGAAGAACTCCCCGAGGCAGACGCCGTGCTGGGCTTCGACGACTACACCGACATTGCCGACAAGCTGCGCGGGATCCTGGCGGGTCAGTCGCCGGAGGCACACATTCCTCGCGACCGTCGCAAGCTTCTGCCGCTGTCACCCTCGGCGCGACCCGCCGCTGCTGCCAGCGTCGCAGTGCCTGGTCACTCTGTGTCCGAGGGTGGTGCCCCCGCCAGTGGACCGCGCGTGTGGCGTCGCCGCATGGGCTCCGGGCCCAGCTCGCCCCTGAAAATCGCCTCCGGTTGCGACCGTCGGTGCGCGTTCTGCGCCATCCCCATGTTCCGCGGAAGCTATCTCTCCCGCCCCATGGACGACGTCGTCGCCGAAGCGCGCTGGCTTGTGGAGGAGGGCGTCAAGGAACTGTTCCTGGTGTCCGAGAACACATCCAGCTACGGCAAGGATCTGAGTGGGCAGGCGAGCCTCGAGGCGTTGCTGCCCAAACTGGCGCAGGTGGACGGGCTGGAATGGATTCGCGTCTCCTACCTGCAGCCCGCCGAGATCCGTCCCTCCATGCTGGAGGCAATGCTGAACACTGACAAGGTGGTGCCGTACTTCGACCTGTCGTTCCAGCATGCTTCGCCGCGCGTCCTGCGCAGCATGCGGCGTTTCGGGGATCCTGCATCCTTCCTGTCACTGATCGAGAAGATCCGCGCGGCGGCACCGGAGGCAGGCATCCGGAGCAACGTCATTGCCGGCTTCCCCGGCGAGACGGAGGAGGACGTCGAGACGCTGCGCCAGTTCATCATCGACGCCAACCTCGACGTGCTGGGTGTGTTCGCCTATTCGGATGAGGACGGCACTGAGGGCGAAAACCTGGCCGGACATCTGGACGCGGACGAGATCGAGCAGCGGCGCGCCATGCTGGCCGACGTCGCCATCGAGATGTGCGAATCGCGGGCAGCCGAGCGTGTGGGCGAGTCCGCCGTCGTACTCGTGGAGGATACTGCCGAGGACGGCGTCGTGGCCCGGGGTCCGCACCAAGGGCCTGAGACTGACGGAATCGTGACCATTGAGGACACAGACCTTGCGATCGGGGATTTGGTGCCCATCACCTATGTCGACGCGCTCGGCATTGACCTGAAGGCGGAACTGCAATGACCACTGAGAGCAAGCCCAGCAACCTGAACGTGCCAAATGCGCTCACGGTGTTGCGGATCGTCATGGTCCCGGCCTTCCTCGTCGTGTTGTTCAGCAACCCGGATGACTTCGGATGGCGCGTCGCCGCCACCGCAGTCTTCGTCGTGGCGATCCTCACGGACCTGGCCGACGGTTACATCGCCCGGAAGTACAACCTGGTCACGGACTTCGGCAAGCTGTGGGACCCGGTGGCGGACAAGGCGCTCACCGGTGCGGCGTTCATCGCCCTGGGCGTCCTCGGCGAGTTGAGCTGGATCATCATCGCTCTCATCCTCCTGCGGGAGTGGGGCATCACCTGGCTACGGGCCGCCATTGCCAAGCACGGCATCATGGCTGCGAACAAGGGCGGAAAACTCAAAACGGTGACGCAGTCCGTGGCGCTGGGTCTGTACCTCCTGGGGCTCCAGAATCTTCCGAACTGGCTGGCGGTGGTGGCATTCGTCATCATGCTCCTTGCTCTCGCACTGACGCTGCTGACGGGCATCACCTACATCTTCTCGGCACTGAAGATTCGTCGCGATGCCATTGCATCAGGCACCCGGCGGAAGTAGTCAACCACCGGGGTTGGAGTCACAAGGACGCAACCAGGCAACAACGAGGAGTCGAGCAGACATGGCATTGGAATCCGCTGAGAATCTGATCAAGAAGATGACCGAGAGGTCCGTGACACTTGCCACATGCGAATCCCTCACGGGTGGGGGATTGGGGGCAGCCATCACTGCCGTTCCCGGTGCCTCGGCCGTCTTCCGTGGAGCGCTGGTCACATATGCACGAGACCTCAAGACTGCGCTCGCCGGTGTCGATGAGGAGTTGGTTGACACCGAGGGCGTCGTGAATGAGCTGACAGCACTGCAGATGGCCGTCGGCGCCCAGAGCCAGTGTGGCGCCGACTGGGCCATCGCCACCACCGGTGTCGCAGGGCCGACGGAAACGGACGGCCAGAAGGTGGGAACCGTGTGGTTCGCGGTGGTGGGACCGAACGTGGGCATGTCTCCCAGGCCGCAGTACACCGAGCTGAAGCACTTCGAGGGTGACCGGGAGAGCATCCGGAGCGCCGCCATTGAGCACGCTTTGGAGATGCTTCTGCGCGTGCAGTGACTCACTCCGGACAACCGTGGAATAGTCCGGGGCTCTGGTTCGTTGTAGTCGGTGGAGCGGGCGCCGGATCCGCAGACTGGCAGGTGTGACGTGGCAACAATTCTGATTCGCAAGGCCATGGGTGAGATCCTTCGCACCCTGCGGCTCGAGGCAGGAATGACGCTGCGCGAGGTGTCAGTCACGAGCATGGTGAGCCTCGGCTACCTGAGTGAGATTGAGCGGGGCTGCAAGGAGGCATCAAGCGAGGTGCTGTTCTCGATCACGCAGGCACTCGGGGTGTCGCTCTCGGAGGCGCTGCATCTCGTGAGCAAGCGAGTCGCTGAGCAGGAGACCTCCCGCATGACGCCCCGCCGGATCGCCCTGGCAGCTTGATCAACTATCACCAGGCTGCATGCTCTAGTCCTAGTCGTCGTGTATCGACGCGGGGATAATGTGCACGTCCACGCCGGCATCCCTGATCCGTGCGATCTCAGCCGGCGAGGCCGCCGCGTCCGTGATGAGGACGTCGATCTCGCTGAGATCGCCCATCTTGGACAGGGTCACATGACCCACCTTGCTTGAATCCACGACGACGATGACGCGATGTGCGCGCTCGATCATCGTGTGGTTGGTGCGGGCCTCGATGTCGTCGTGAGTCGTCAGTCCGCCCACTGAGCTGACACCGTCGGCGCCGATGATGGCGGTACCGACGTTCACGAGACGCAGCGTCGACTCCGCCAGCGATCCCACCAGTTCCAGGGAATTGGGCCGCAGTACGCCGCCGGCGATGAGCACCCTGGCCTGACCTTGTTCCGCCGCTTCCATTCCGATACTCAATGAGTTCGTGATGATTGTGAGATCGTCACGGTGCGCCAGGGCGCGCAGAACTCCAGCCGCCGTTGTTCCGCCGGTGAGTCCGATCGAGTGCTTCCCTTCGGGGATCATGTTGGCCGCCGCCGCGGCGATGCGATACTTCGCCCCCTGATTGCGGCTTCCTCGCAACCTCTCGGGCAGTTCGTGGGTGCCTTTGGCAGGCCGGGCCCCGCCGTGCGTGCGATCCAGCAAGCCTTGCGAGGCGAGCACGGCAACGTCACGTCGGATCGTGGCCTCGGACGCGCAGAGCTGTGTGGCCAGATAGGACAGGGGTAGTTGGCCCTGCGAATTGAGCAGCGCCAGAAGTGCGACCATGCGATCCGAGCGCTTGTGCGAGGGTGTTGCGGCGGCGTTCAAAAGGTGACCCCTTTGGTGCGGGTGATTGCGCAGACAGTGCACAACTTCTCGATCAGTCTAGGGGTGTTGGGTCTTCTTGTGGTCCGGCGGGTCCATTGCGGCCAGCTACCCTGTCACTGTGCGCGAAGCCGAGTTGTGGTCCAGGTTGGGCGAAGTCTTGCCGGAGGGATACAGCCGGGTGTGGGCTGATCAGGTGGTTCTCGCAGACCTTTCAGGCTTGACCGTCACCGAGGCACTGAAGGCCGCAACACCCTGCAAGACCATCTGGCGGGCCGTGTGGCGCCAACTTGAGTTGCCTCAGACGATGCACTGAGGCGTGTCGAAGCGCAATCGAACATGTGTTCGCGTAATGTTGTCATTGTGCAGGGACTGTTTGGTGTTCTTCTCCACACGCCTGCAGCGGATCTGGGGAATTGTCAGTCCCGGTTCCTACAGTAGAAAACAACATCAAGCATTGGCCGCCCAAGAGCGGCCACACAGGAAGGGGCCACCATGGCCGTAGCTGATCGTTCGAAGGCACTGGAGGCAGCGCTCTCCCAAATCGAGAAGGTGCATGGCAAGGGTTCGGTGATGCGGTTGGGTGAGGACACCCGTCTGCCCATCGACGTCATCCCCACCGGTTCGGTGGCACTGGATGTTGCACTCGGTATCGGGGGACTGCCGCGAGGCCGCGTTGTGGAGATCTATGGTCCGGAATCCAGCGGAAAAACCACCGTTGCTCTCCATGCCATCGCAAACGCTCAGGCCGGGGGCGGTATCTGTGCTTTCATCGATGCCGAGCACGCGTTGGATCCCGCCTACGCACAGCGCCTCGGTGTGGACACCGATGAGTTGTTGGTCTCGCAGCCGGACAACGGTGAACAGGCTCTGGAGATTGCAGACACGCTGGTGCGTTCGGGTGCTCTCGCCCTGGTGGTCATCGACTCGGTGGCAGCCCTGACGCCACGCGCCGAGATCGAGGGCGAGATGGGTGATTCACACGTCGGCCTCCAGGCCCGTCTGATGAGCCAGGCACTGCGAAAGATGACAGGTGCCCTTAAGAACTCGAACACCACGATGATCTTCATCAACCAGTTGCGCGAGAAGATCGGCGTGATGTTCGGCTCACCCGAGACCACCACCGGTGGACGCGCCCTCAAGTTCTACTCCTCGATCCGGTTGGATGTCCGTCGCATCGAGACGCTGAAGGACGGTACAGAGATGGTGGGCAACCGCACGCGTGTGAAGGTTGTCAAGAACAAGGTTGCGCCTCCCTTCAAGCAGGCAGAGTTCGACATCATCTATGGCGAGGGCATCTCCCGCGAAGGCAGCCTCATCGACATGGGCGTGGAGGCAGGCATCGTTCGGAAGGCGGGCGCCTGGTTCACCTACGGCTCAGATCAGCTCGGTCAGGGCAAGGAGAATGCCCGTAATTACCTCAAGAAGAACCCGGACACGGCGAACGAGATCGAGAAGCGCATCCGTCTGCATCTCGGCGTCGACAAGGCAGATGTGCCCGAGGGTGTCGATCCCGAGACCGGTGAGGTCGATTTCTGAGCATGACGGCGTGATGAGCCGGGACGAACAGCTCGAGTTCGCCCGGCGCATTGCACTCAATCTTCTGGAAGCCAGAGCTCGTTCCGCAGCAGAACTTCGCAGGGCCATGGCGCGCAAGGATGTTCCCGAGGACGTCGCTGAGGATTTGCTGACACGCCTTACCTCCGTGGGGCTCGTGGATGATGAAGCCTTTGCCGTGGCACTCGTGAACACCCGGACGAAGGTGGCCAGGCGTGGTGGGGCGAGAATCCGGCAGGAATTGCGGGAAAAGGGCGTTTCGGACGACGTGGCGGCCGGGGCCTTGTCCCAGGTTGATCCCGAGGATGAGCTGAACGCCGCCACCACCTTTGCTGCCAAGAAGGTCCGCTCCATGAAGGGGCTGGATAATGCGGTGTCCAAACGTCGCCTGTACGGGGCGCTGGCTCGACGGGGGTTCGGGCCAGACGTGGTGCGTCGTGTGGTCGCCGATGCTCTGGGGCCCCGCCACGACTCGTGGGACGAGTGAGCCCCACGGGGTTGATGGACCACGTGGGCTTGTGTTTTCCACAGGGCGGTCCTAGTCTCAGGAACAGGTTTTCGAACCGGTATGACACCACTTCCCACTGTTGTGGGGCTC
>RCMY010005618.1_pt1 | contig 11674 bp, 5 predicted proteins | sample 2041341 | NCBI WGS metagenome assembly RCMY01 (sample SAMN09708234, study PRJNA481090) | Marine sediment metagenome, whole genome shotgun sequencing project.
ATTTCTTTAAAAGATAGTGAAGAGTGGGATTCGACCACTTCAGAACTGAAGCGAATTCAAAATGAATGGAAGAAAATAGGTCATGTGCCTAGGAAATATTCCGATAAAATCTGGAAAGAATTCAAAGATGCCTGCAATCATTATTTTGACCGTTTTCATGCGTTAAAAAATGAGGCCCATAAAGACGAATTAGAAAATTTTGATAAAAAGAACACCTGCCTTGAAAGCTTAAAGGCTTTTGAATTATCTGGAAAAAGGGACGAGGATCTTACCTCAATAAAATCATTTATTGAAGAGTGGAAAAAGTATGGCCACGTACCCTACAATAAAAAGAACATCAATCAAAAGTTCAATAAAATACTTGATGCGATTTTCAAGAAATTGGATGTTAGCAGACAGGAATCAGAACTTTTGAAATATGGGAATAAAATTCAGCAATTGGCAGGCGCAGATAATGACAGGGCAATCGCTAATGAACGTTCATTTATTCGCAAGAAAATCGATGAAAGTAAGAATGAAATTCGCCAGCTAGAGAACAACCTCTTATTTTTCTCGAACGCCTCAGAAGATAACCCTTTGGTAAAAGATGTGGTAAAAAAAGTGGAGAACCATAAAGAGGCTTTGGAAACTTGGCAAGCCAAGTTGAAAAAGCTGAATGTTCTACAGCACAATCTACATAAAGAAGTCGAAGAGATTCCTGAAGAAACGAAGGCCGATGCTTCCGAAGAAGAATAACGGCCTTTAATTGATTCAATTACATTAGGCTTTTAGCCTAATCTTCATATTGTTGTATTAAGAAGTTAATTAAGTCAGTAGTAGTAACAATTCCAACAAGCTTGCCTTTGTCTACGACTGGTATCGCATGAAATTCTTTTTTAGAAAGAATCTCGGCTACATCTTTAATAAAGGTCGTTGATGATACACTTATCAGGTTTTTAGCCATTACTTGTTCTATACTGAACATATTGTATACCATGGTATCTACCGATTCTTCATCTTCATAAACGGCATCTGCAAAACTTATGCGTAGCAAATCAGTATAACTCAACATACCGATAATTTTATTTCCAGAACAAACTGGAATGTGTCTGATATGATGTTTTTTAAATAAATGTTCCGCCGTTTCAAGATTATCGGTGTCTTTAAGAAAATGACATTTTTTGTCATTATTGCTGATATTGGAGTTCCTCTTTTCATATCCGACAAATTTAAATTCAGTATTAAAAATAATCAGATATACTTCCAAAAAGTATGATAAAAATCATGTGCCACCGCAAACCTAATCTGTATTTTTGCCGTGTTTAAAATAAAGGTTTTTAGCAGCTTTATAAACCTTCAAGGAAAAGTGGCTCAGTTATATATATGGCTTTGAAAAGTTCGTATAATCAAGGGGCATTTAGAGCCCGAAGAAAATGGTCCGATTTTATTACTTCAACTTTCCTAGAATTGAGATTACCTTAAAATTCACTAAAGAAAGCCATTCCACAATCTATTGGTTTAGTTGAGAGTCTACTTATATATGTATATTTAGATAAAAGATATAATCCTTGTATGAAATTAATATCATTCCATACCTTTTTCATTTTTCTTTGTATTAATTTATATGCACAAGAATTACCACCGATTCAGAGTTTTGCTCCTCATGAATATCAAGGAGAAAATCAAAACTGGGCTATTTCCCAGTCTTCTTCCAAAATTATTTATGTAGCCAACAATAAAGGACTATTGGAGTTCAATGGTGCTAGTTGGAAACTTTATCCTTCACCAAATGAGACTATAATGAGGTCTGTTCATGTAGTTGATAACCGTATTTATACGGGTTGTTTTATGGAGTTTGGCTACTGGCAGAGAAATAAATTAGGGGGTCTGGACTATACTTCACTTTCCCAGAACATAGGCATTCCACTTATTGAAGATGAAGAATTTTGGAATATTATTAGTGTAGATAACTATTTAGTCTTTCAATCATTAAATCGAATTTATATTTATAACGTTAACGATGGGCATGTAAATATTATTGATTCTGATAGCACCATAACCAAAATGTTCTTGCTGGGTCAAAGTATTTATTTTCAAAGACTTGGTAAGGGCATTTATAAGGTTGAAGATGGCAAAGACTTCTTAGTTTTTGATGATGAGGTTTTAAAAAACGATGTTGTCATTAATATTTTTAAAAATGAAAAAAAATTATTGGTTCTAACGCAGGACAATGGTTTTTATAGCTTAATAGATAATTCGTTGGTAAAATCTAAAATTAATTCAAATGAGTATTTGTCCACGGTTAGTTTTTATAGTGGCATTCGATTAAGGGACAAAAGTTTTGTGTTGGGTACGATATCCAATGGTTTGATTCATCTAAATGAACAAGGTGAGCTTATTTACAGGATAAATCAGAATAAAGGATTATTAAACAATACTGTTTTAACAATTTTTGAAGATGTAGAAAATAATATTTGGTTAGGACTTGATAATGGAATAAGCTATGTGAATACAAATTCACCATATAAAGTATTTAATGATAATAAAGGGGACGTAGGTAGTGTATATGCCTCGGCACTTCATAACGGCAATTTATATTTGGGCACAAATCAGGGTCTCTTTTATAAAGAGTTTAAAAGCGCTGAAGATTATAATTTTATAAAAGGTACTCAAGGCCAGGTATGGTGTTTAAAAGAAATTGACGAAACACTTTTTTGTGGGCATAATTCTGGCACATTTATAATAAATGGTAACCAAGCAAAAAAAATATCATATGTTCAAGGTACCTGGGATATAGATAGAATATTTAGTAATTCCAATCATCTACTCCAAGGAAATTATGATGGATTATATATTTTGGAAAAATCAAATAATTCGTGGAAACTTAAAAATAAGATCAACGGTTTTAATTATTCGTCCAGATTTTTTGAGATGCTGGGGGAAAAAATCTTTGTAAACCATGAATATAATGGAGTTTTTGAAATAAAAGTAAATAGCTCTTTGACCCAAGTAGAAAATGTTTCTATTGATACTTTGATAAAAGGCTCTAATTCTGGCATTATTAAATACAAAGGAGATTTGTTGTATTCTTATAAAAAGGGAATTTTAAAATATGATTCTATAAATCAAGAGTTCATTAAAGACAGTCTTTTGAGTAATGTGTATTCAGAGGATGAGTATGAATCAGGAAAATTAATTTTAGATGAAAAAGACAATATTCTATGGGTTTTCACAAATTCAAATATAAGTTTTGCATCACCCGCAGGGTTGTCAAATACGCCAACAATTAAGAGTATACCTTTGACAAAAGAAACGAGAAATGGTATTCTCGGGTACGAAAATATTACAAGGTTAGATGATGATGGCACATATTTAATCGGAACAACCTCCGGTTATATAACAGTAAACATCAATGCATTTGAAAGTAAAGATTTTGATGTTCTTATAGGTGATGTTCATAATGGTAATCTTAAAAAGAATGGGGGGTTACTAGATAAAAAATTGAGAGGTAGTTTTAATAATGATGAAAATAATATTGAAATTTCATTTTACGCTCCGGAATTCAACAAATTTTTAATTACGCACTATCAAATTCAGCTTGAAGGAATCTATGATAATTGGAGTGATTGGTCAGAAAATTCCAATGCTTCATTTGAAAATCTTCCTTTTGGGAATTATACATTTAAAGTCAGGGCAAAAATCGGAAATACCATTTCAAAGAACATAGCTTCATATTCATTCAATATTGCAAAGCCCTGGTATATTTCCAATTTATTGATAACCACATATATTTTAGGGATATTATTGTTTTCTTTTATTACGCATAATATGTATAAACGGTATTATCGCAAACAACGTGAGAAATTAATAACTAAAAATAAACGAGAACTTAAATTGGCACAAGTACAAAATGAAAAGGAAATCATTAGAATCAAAAATGAGCAATTGAAGCTTGAATTTAAGAATAAGAGTAAAGAGTTGGCTGCCTCGACCATGAGCATCGTCAAGAAGAATGAATTGTTGACAACCATAAAAAATGAACTTAATGCTATAAAGAAAGAAACGGTTGTTAAACCTATTATAAAAATTATTGACAAGAACCTAAAGCATAATGATGACTGGGAACTCTTTCAGGAAGCATTTAATAATGCTGATAGTGGTTTTTTACAAAAAGTAAAGAATCTGCATTCTAATTTGACTCCAAATGATTTGCGCTTATGTGCCTATCTTAGATTGAATTTATCATCGAAAGAAATAGCACCTCTACTTAATATTTCAGCGCGTAGTGTAGAAGTAAAACGTTACCGTTTACGTAAAAAGATGGCACTTCCACATGAAAACAGTCTTACCGACTACATATTAAAGCTCTAAGGCATACAACAAAAATCATTTCCACCACAACATCAGCTATACAAAATTAGATTTTTCAGAAAATAGTATATGTTTTTGACAATCTATTAATTGCGAAAACCACTATATCTTATAGGGTAAAATGTCAATTACATAATTTTCCTACACATTTATTGATATGTATGTTTTTTGTTGAGGCCTAAATTGAGGTATTCTTATTTTCTTGGAATAAATTTAATGGTTTGTAAAATAGATGTAAATCAGTTTTATAATGCACTGCGTTCAGGCTGTACAGTTTTCAATAGCTTGTTTAAGTAAAAGAAAAATAATAGGGATGTAGAATTCTTTAAAAAGGAGACTTCCTATTTTACAATAAGAGATCAACTTAAATTAATAATTACTATGAAAAATAATTTTCTAAGATTAATTCTTTTCTTTTTTGCTGTAGGGATATATGCCCAGGCAGATCGAGTATCCGTTGTACAAAATGACGAAGGAATGAAATTAGTCGTCAATGGAGAGGACTTTATGATTAATGGTATGAACTGGGACTATATCCCAATTGGCACCAATACAGTAAATGCTGATTTTTGGAATAAATCAGATGACATCATAAAAGCGGGGCTTGACACTGAAATGTCACTTTTAAAAAACATGAATGTTAATGTGATACGACAGTATACCGGTGTTCCTGCCAAATGGATTCGTTACATCTACGAAAACTACGGTATTTACACCATGCTTAATCATTCTTTTGGTCGCTATGGATTAACCATAGATGGCGTTTGGACTCCTGTGACAAAGTATGCAGAACCAAGAACTCAAGAGTTTTTAATGTCAGAAATTGATAATCTGATAAGGGATTACAAAGACACACCGGGTTTGTTGTTATACTTACTTGGAAATGAGAACAACTATGGATTGTTCTGGGCCGGAGCCGAAACAGAAGATTTTCCTGATGGACAAGAAAAAATTGATGCGGTAGGAGAATTACGCGGAAGACCTATGTATAAGTTGATGAATGAGGCTGCTAAAAAAATAAAAGCCATGGATTCTTCTCATCCAGTGGCTATATGTAATGGGGATGTTTTATTCATAGACATTATTGCAGATGAATGTAAAGACATAGATATATATGGAACAAATACCTATCGAGGTGCCTCGTTCGGAGATATGTTTCAAGTGGTTAAAGACAAACTAAATAAACCTATTATGTTTACTGAGTTTGGTGCAGATGCTTACAATGCAGTTAAAAATGCCGAGGATCAAAGGATGCAGGCTTATTATATGGTTAATAATTGGAAAGAGATTTATCAAAATGCAGCAGGTTTAGATAAAGCAAGAAATTCATTAGGTGGGTTTACCTTTCAATTTTCTGATGGATGGTGGAAAGCTGGTTTTGATGATAGAAAAGATGCAGATTCACAGCAAACTGAAGCGACTTGGAACGGTGGCGGGTATACCTTAGATGAAGCTTATAAGGGAGCTAACAACATGAACGAAGAGTGGTTTGGTATTTGTGCCAAAGGGCCAACTGATTCAAGAGGTCTTTATGATTTATATCCAAGAGCAGCTTATTATGCCTTAAAAGAAGCACACCAATTAAACCCCTATGAGGACGGTGTTACATCGGATTTTGTTCAAAATTATTTTAGCAACATTCAAATAACGGATGCCATGCTACGAGCACGGGGTGATAAAGCTGCCTTAGGTGCGGAAAGTAACAACAAGATTCGGGTAAGCAACTTACGAGCCGAATTTACAACCTTTAATACGGGAGGTAACTTAATTACCACTCCAGATGTAGCGGACCCAGACGAAACAATTTTTCCGGATAAACTTGGTTTTGATCATATGCAATCATACTATATAGGAGTTGAAGGAAATCCGGCTCCTAATATGCGAGCCAATGTTAATTTCAATATTCTCGGAAATGTAGCACGAAACCCAATTGATGAAATTTTTTATGAAAATAGAGGGCGTACCGTTTCGGTGAATACCCAAGAAGGGGCGCTGGATCTTACAGACCTAAACAGGGTTCAAATATATAATGCTGAATATACATGGAATGCTAAAGAGTTTGATTTAAGAGGGTTTTATAGAACGGGTCACTACCACTGGGGATATGAAGGCGATTTTTTCGGCCTATATCCCGAAGCAAATTACGGCCCTAACCTCGACATTTATAATGGCGAAGTAAGTGGTTTTGAACTCGATGGTAAGAAAACACTAAAAGGATTAAAAGCGGCTTTTGGACCACAACTATGGTGGGGAGCTAACCCGGCTGTGTTATTAAAGTACAGCAGAACAATTGGTAAGTATGACGTAACCGGAGTTTACCATGAAGATATAGATGATGCAGGAGCAGCAATTAGCACCTTTGCTGTCCCTTTGCCTAAAACACGTAGAGTTACACTTCATATCGAAAGAAAGTTTGGAGATTTTGATCTTGAAGTTGGGGGTATTTGGGGAGGTGAGCCCTTAAATGGAAGAGATTTTCAAATTGCAGAAGATAATCCAGCTTATAATCCGGATGCACCCGATGCCGCACCAAAATATATCATATATAATGACAAAATTAATTCAGACGATAACTGGGGTGGCAAGGCTAAAATAAAGTTCTCCAAGGGGTCTTTTAACTGGTATGCACAAGGTGCAGCTTTGGGATTGGTTGCAAATGGTGGTGCAGATGCTACCAGGACATTTACAGGCTGGAAACTTAAAGATAGTGGCAGTGGCAACCAAACAAACTTTCTTACAGGTTTTACCTATATGGTAGGAAATGTACAAATTGCACCTAACTTTTTATGGCAGAAACCTATTGTTGCAGCAATGCCAAATGATGTACAAGCTCCCGGAAGACTTAGAAATATCCAGGATGACCCGTTTGCTGTCAGAGGAAATAGGGAAACAGTAGCCGGGGAACTATTATTAACGTTCGATCCAACGCCAGGCACCTGGATGTACGAATGGGATAATGACCGGGCAGAAGATGCAAAGCTGGCCGTAAGTGCTGGATTTGTATTCCGTCATCATCCAACCGCTCAGGACGCTGCCATTGGTTTTTTAAGCAATCGTACTTCTTTTGCCTTCCCTAATTCAGCTCCTGCTCAGGATCTTTGGGAAACGCATGCACGTATTGTATCTAAGGTAAATCCGGATCTAGGATTAATTGCCAATATTTATTTCGGTAATGCTCAGGCAAATGGTAGTGATGAAAGATTAATAGAACGCGTAGGAGGCGATATTAGGGTAATTTACAAGAAACTTAAACTAGTACATTCCTTTAAAATTAATGATTGGGGACCTTTTGATTATCATCGCGATTTCAACTTAACATATCCGGTTCAATTAATGTTGGATCTATCAACAACACTTGGGAAACCGAATTGGTTTATTTTACCAAATACTAAAATTGGTATACGCGGTACCTGGAGGACGCTTAATGAATTTTCACCACGATACCTTCCAAACGATGCCCTTGAATTTGCAGATGCCCCTATCATAAGTCCTGTTGGCTTTGGTAACGGTAATGAATGGGAAATTAGAACGTATGTACATATCAATATCGGCAAATAAAAAATAGACAAATGAAAAACAAAAAAAATATTTTTTTAAGAACAATCATACTACTAGGGCTTGTTTTGACTTGGTCTGTTAGTTGTGAACGAGAAGTATCGGATGAAGTTGAGTTTGCAACTTTTTCGAATAATTCAGAAGTTTTTATAGATGGCTTTAGTGGAGGCTTGGAATACCTTCCTTTTGATGGATCTAAACTAGATGCCTTTTCGGTTGATAGTGAAGAGCGTTATAATGGAGCCTCTTCCATGCGATTTGATGTGCCAAATGTAGGTGACCCCTCAGGTAGTTACGCCGGTGCTATTTTTCCAGATTACGGGGGTCGTGACTTATCTGGCTATGACGCCCTTACTTTCTGGGCAAAGGCCACCAAAGCCGCTACAATTAATGAAATAGGTTTCGGCCAGGATTTTGGTGAAAATAAATTTCTGGTAACGAAAAACAATTTAAGGATAAGTACCACCTGGACTAAATATATCATCCCTATCCCGGATCCTTATAAATTGACTGTTGAAAATGGGATGTTTTGGTATTCTGAAGGACCAGAGAATGATGATGGATATACCTTTTGGATAGACGAGTTACAATATGAAAAGTTGGGTACGGTAGCCCAACCACAACCGGCACTTTTCAATGGTGAAGATGTAGTTGGAGAATCATTTCTAGATATTGAAGGTCTTATTCCTGGTCCAGCACTAACTCAAACCTTCAGCCTGGGTTCAGGCTTAAATGAAACAGTTACGGCAGCTCCTTCATATTTTACATTTAGCTCTTCTGACGTTGATGTAGTCCGGGTTAGTGAGTTGGGAGTTCTTTCTCCGGTTGGCTTAGGAACGGCTGAAATTACTGCTACCCTTGGAGGCGTCAAAGCCGAAGGGTCGTTAACAATAAATGTATTGGGGGGGTTCGATTTTGCATCCGTACCTACGCGTGACCCAAATAATGTTATCTCTATTTTTAGTGATGCCTACACCAATGTCCCCGTGGATTTTTACAATGGATTTTTTGGTGGTCAAACCACATTAGGAGGAGTTGTTGAAATAAATGGTGAGAATATAATTGTATATGAAGACCTGAATTTTGTAGCAACTGGGTTTGAAAACCCCACCGTAGATGCTTCTCAATTGACACATTTTCATGTAGATATACGTATTGAAGAACCCATTGACCCCGCAGATTTTATTAGAATTGAATTGATTGATTTTGGATTAAATGGTGCTTTTGGAGGAGGTGATGATACTGGTGGTGCTATCACATATTCAAGTGCAGATTTAGAAAGTGGGACTTGGATCAGTCTTGATATCCCTTTTACTGACTTTGCAGAAGGTACTGGCGGTGGATTAAGTGGCCTAATAAATGGTGATAGAGCTAATCTCGCTCAAATAGTCTTTGCGTCAGGTGCTATCTCCGGATTATTCGTAGATAATATGTACTTCTACACGGAGTAAACCAGACCTAAAAAACGAAAAAAGAATGAATCAGATAAATCAACTAAAAATGAAAACACAAATTCTACTAGACAGGTATGTAAACCTGAAATGGTACAATTCAATTTCAATAAAAGGATTGCCTTTAATTGCACTATTCTTTCTGGTACTAGGCTGTGCAACCGAAGAAACGCAAACTGTAGTGAATTTCACAGAATTAACCATGCAGGATGAGTTCGATACGGATGGTGCTCCCAACAGTTCTATATGGGGTTATGACATCGGTACTGGCCAAAATGGAGATGGATGGGGAAATCAAGAATTGCAGTATTATACAGATCGTCCCGAAAATATAACCGTAAATAATGGCTTTTTAATTATCACGGCCAACCAAGAGGACTTTAATGATTCTGGTTATACCTCTGCCAGGATCTTAACAAAAGGGAAATTTGAACAACAATATGGTCGTTTTGAAGCCCGTATGAGGTTGCCTTTTGGTAAAGGTATGTGGCCGGCATTTTGGATGTTAGGAGCTGATATTGACTCAAATCCGTGGCCAGCATGTGGCGAGATAGATATTATGGAAAATGCTGGCTCTGCACCAACGATAATAAGTGGAGCTCTTCATGGCCCCGGATATTTTGGAGGATCCCCTATTTTAAAAGAGTACGATTTAGAAAATGATCGTTTTGATACCGGATTTCACATCTTTGGCATCGAATGGGGACCAGAATATATAAACTATTATGTAGATGATGTGTTGTACAATCAAATTACACCTGATGATGTAACTGGAGAATGGGTTTTTGATAATGGTCCGTTCTTTATTATAATAAATCTGGCTGTTGGCGGTCTTTTTGATGGACCACCTAATGCTGATACGGTTTTTCCTCAAACCATGCTGATAGACTATGTGAGGGTATATAGAAATAACAGACTAAACTAAAAATTAAAAAGACTATGAAACAATTACTAAAAAATGCAAAGATAGTTTCAATTTTCATCTTTGTGATCTCTTTTTTGGGATGTACTGATGTCGAAAGTGTATTCCCAACCGTTACTTCTGGGTTTACCTATACGGTTAATGAAGACACGGGTACCGTTACCTTTATTAACATATCAGAAGAAGCAAGAACCTATGCATGGGATTTTGGCGATGGCTCAAGCTCCACTGAAATCAACCCAATAAAAACCTATGCAGCAACAGGCACATATACTGTGACGTTAATAGCAACAAATGGTGCAGGCGCATCGGATAGTTCGGAAGATAACGTATCTGTTACCATTACAGAAGTCCCTACCGGTGGCGGTGGCGACCCAACAGTGGCAACTAGTCTCCCTATCGATTTTGAATCTAATGAGACGCTGTCTGGTGTTTTTGAAGAAGGTGATGGTGTAACAGGTGTGCCTATTGCAAATCCTGATCAATCAAGTATCAATACATCTGATACAGTATATGAGTTTACGAAAGCTACGGACGCGGCATGGTATTCAGGAATGTTCAATGTTTTCGAATCTGATTTTGATCCTGCCGAAGGTACAACCTTCAAGGCCAAGATATGGTCTCCAAAGGCAAACATTAATGTTCGCATGGCATTAGAGAAGGAAGGAAACCAGGGGCCAATAGTGACGTATAATTTAGATCAGACGGTGACTGAGGCCAATACATGGGTGGAGTTGACCTTTGATTTTTCTGGTACCGCCTTAAACCTGGCAGATGGCTATGATAAGATTGTAATTTTTCCTGACTATGATGCAACAAATGAGACCGCTGGAGATGGTTCTGTTTATTATATAGATGACATAGAACAAGGTGCCGGAACCGGAGGAGGTGGTTGTACTGATACAATGCTTGAATTGCCAATAGATTTTGATTGCTCAAGTATTACCTACGATTTCGTAACATTCAATGGAGCATCATATAGCGTTATTGACAATCCACAACTATCTGGTATCAATGATGTGGCTTCCAAAGTTGGGGAAATAGTGAATATTGGTGGTGCTTTTGAAGGCGGTGCCTTTACCTTGGATACACCTGTAGATTTTGCTATAGATAAGGCGATCAGCATGAAATTTTATTCTACGGTAGCAGTACCTGTTTTAGTAAAATTTGAAGGTGCAGGAGCTCCCATTGAAACCACAGCAAATCACGGAGGTACAGGATGGGAACAACTTACCTTTACCTTTACGTCTTCGGAGCAGTTCGGTACCTTAGTATTGTTTGTAGATGGTCCTGGCGCGACCGCAGGCACCTTCTACATGGATGATATAGAACAAGTGGCTGCTCCTGCCGGTGGTGGATGTACGGATACCATGCTGGAATTGCCCATTGACTTTGA
>RCMY010004734.1_pt1 | contig 11673 bp, 12 predicted proteins | sample 2041341 | NCBI WGS metagenome assembly RCMY01 (sample SAMN09708234, study PRJNA481090) | Marine sediment metagenome, whole genome shotgun sequencing project.
GAGGTCTGGGCCTGCACCAGCTGCAAGGCGTGCGATGAGATCTGTCCCGTCAACATCGAGATCCTGGACAAGATTCTCGATATGCGGCGCAGCCTCACGTTGATGGAGAGCGACTTCCCAACCGAACTCGGCCAGGCCTTCCGCAGCATGGAAAACAGCAGCAACCCCTGGGCCATGAGCCAAAGCAACCGGGCCGACTGGGCCAAGGATCTCCCTGTTCCGATCATCGATCTCAACTCAGCCCCAGAACAGTTCAACCACGACTATCTCTATTGGGTGGGGTGCGCCGGCTCCTTCGACGACAAGAACCAGAAGGTCACCCAGGCCATGGCCAAGCTCCTCGGTCGGGCCCAGATCGACGTAGCGATCCTGGGACCCAATGAACTCTGCACCGGTGATCCCGCCCGACGCTCCGGCAACGAATATCTCTTCCAGATGCTCGCCAAGCAGAATGTAGAGAACCTCAATGGCCTCGGCGTGAAGAAGATCATCACGCAGTGCCCCCACTGTTTCAACACGCTGCAGAATGAGTACCCCCAGCTGGGTGGAAACTACGAAGTGGTTCACCACAGCCAATTCCTCGAGTACCTGATCGACAGTGGCAAGCTCGACGTCTCAGAAGCAACGTTGGAAGAACGAATCGTTTACCACGACTCCTGTTATCTGGGTCGCCACAATGATGTGTACCTGGCGCCCCGCAACGTCATCGGATCCCTCAAAGGCGTGCAGCTGGTAGAGGCTGGCCGCAACGGGACCAAGGGCATGTGTTGTGGAGCCGGTGGCGCTCGCATGTGGATGGAAGAAGACATCGGCACCAACATCAACGTGGAACGCTCACGAGAACTGATCGACACCGGCGCCAGCCGTGTCGCCACCGCCTGCCCGTTCTGTTACGTGATGATGGATGACGGCGTTAAGGGCCACGGTGTTGAAGAGTCCGAGGTGAAGGTAGCCGACATCGCGATGCACGTTCTCGAAGCGATCGAGAATGGTGAGGCGGCCGCCCACGCCAACGAAGAATCCGACCGGCTGGCCAAGTCCTCCACCGACCGGCTTTTCGAATAGGGAACGGCATCCGCTCGGCCCACTTCGCCTCGGCATGCAAGAATGGCTCGGTGACCCGAATCATCCCGGCGCTGGCCATTGTCATGAGCCTGTTCGCAAGCGCCAGCGTCAGTTCTGCCCAGCCGACCGAGCCAACGGTGGCCGTTTCGTTAGGCGACAGCTACATCGCCGGTGAAGGGGGCCGGTGGCTTGGTAACACCACCTACGACTGGGCTGATCGCCGAGGCACTGACCGCGCCGCCGTGCCGCGTCGCTGGTACTGGCGCTACATCGAAGAGAACGTTTATGGCGATACTTATGCCACGGGCTGCCATCGGTCTGACGTTGCACCCATCCTTTCGGCCAGTCTGCCTGTTGATCTCACTATCAACCTTGCCTGCTCGGGGGCTTCCACGGTTCACCTCCGGTCCTCGGCCAACGGTGGTCAGTCCTACCGCGGCGAACCAGCGCAGGCCGATCAGCTGGCTGCTGTTGCGGAAGTCCACGATGTGGCGGTTGTAGTGGTTTCGGTGGGTGGCAACGATCTCGGATTCACCGATGTCATCACCGATTGTGTGGCAGGGTATTTGACCAGCACGCGCTGGGCTCCAAACACCTGCTTCCAGGCCCAGGATTCCAAACTGACGACGGCGTTGCCGGAAGCGATGGCCAACGTTGCCGCAGTTCTTGCCGATCTTCGCAGCGTCCTCGATAGCAACGGAGATTCCGGAGCCCGGATCATCCTGCAGAGTTATCCGTCACCGGTGGCAGAAGCATCCAATGTGCGCTTCGTCGAGACCGGCTGGGATCGAACCGCCCGAGGGGGCTGTCCGTTCTGGGACGCCGACCTCGAGTGGGCCAACGGTTCACTCATTCCTCGCATCACCGCCGGCCTCCGAGCCGTCGCGGCAGCGGCGGGGGCGGAGTTCCTCGATCTATCTGCGGCGCTGAAGGGCCATGAGGCGTGCGCCGCCTCGGCCCAACAGGGAACCGGCAACGATGGGGGATCGGCGGAGTGGATTCGCTTCGTCACCACCGGGCTCACCCAGGGCGACATCGAAGAGTCGCTCCACCCCAATGCGTACGGCCAACGAGCGATCGGCCGCTGCATCGCCCTGGCGGTGCAATCAGACCCTGCCCCCGATCTCTGCCACAACTCTCCCGGGGCCTCTCCCGACGGCATGCGTCTCGAACCCGGTTAAAGATGATGCGGCCCCGGCTGTTTCGTCTCCTGTGCGTTCTGATCGTCGTCTCCGGGTGTAGTAGCAACGGTGCCGAAGAGATCGGAGTGCAAATCGCCGCACTCTGCGAGCAAACCCGAGACCTCCACAACGCCATCGCCGATGCCGGCAACACAATGGCTGCCGCCGAGGTCAAGGCCGAGCCGGCACGACGCGCCGAGCTGGCAGCCGACGCGCTGGAAACGATGATCGGTATAGCCCGAGACACCACCCTGCCAACCGAACCGGCCGAGCTCACCACTGGGTTGGCCGAGCGGCGGGACGCGGCGGTCATAGACCTAGAGCTCGAGCTCGTCTCATTTCGCTCCGAGTGGTCCGAGATCCAACAGGATGACCGGTCGCTGGCGATCGCGAGAGTGTTCTTGCTTGGGGAGAAGCTGATGAGTGAAACCGAGCCGCGAATCTCAGCGTCAACTCCCGACGGCGTGATCGAGGCGATTCGATTTGAATCGGGCTGTAGGAACGTTATTCAACTCCCGCCGCGCTAGGGACTATCTAAGCGGTCTTTCGGCTGGCCAATACCGCGCCGCCGATCACCAAAACCACGCCGATGAGCGCCGCCGGTGCAACCGCGTCGTCCCGGAATCGAACGCCCAAGAAGAGCGCAACGACCGGAACCAGATAGGTGATGAACGAGGCCCGGGTACCCCCGACCCTTCCGATGAGGGCCCCCATGAGGGCAAAAGCGATACCGGTGCCAACAACACCGAGGACGCCCACCGCTAACAGTGCGCCAGCCTCGATCGAGTTCTCGCCAACGTTGGCCAGACCGAAAGGCACGGTGAGGATGGCGGCCAGACCCAGGACCCATGCCATCAATTGCACTGACCCATACCGGCGTTGCAGTGGGCCGGCGATGTTCAAGGCGATGCCATAACACACGGTGGCGGCCAGGATCATAAGTACCCCGCTGGCCTCCGATGACCCTTCGGAGAGGCTCGGGAAACTGATGAGGGCGATGCCGGCGAACCCGACACCGATGCCAGCGAGCTGTGCGCCGCGCGTCCGTTGCTTCAAGAAGACGGCGGCAATCGTGGCAGCGAAGATAGGGGTGGCACCGTTCAAGAGGCCAGCAACGGCCGAGTTGATTCGCTCCTGGGCCAGTGGAAAGAGTGTGAAAGGGATCGCCACCCAGATCACGCCCAGTACGGCGATCCGCCGGTAGTCGGCGGCGTCGGGCAAAGTGAACCCGCCGGTTTGGATGCGGGTGAGAGCCAGCAAGGTGAGCGCACCACCACCGACGCGCAAGAGCGTGACCATGCCCGGGGTCATCGCCTCGAGTCCGATGGCGATCAGAAGGAACGATGCCCCCCAGATCAACGAGACGCTGGTGAACAATCCCCAATCGGAGGGGCTGAACTGTTCGGTGTTTTGCGCCGTTGATGCCTGGAAAAGACTTTTGCTCGGCACGGCCACCGGATCAGGTTAGAAGGAGTGGCCTGCGCCTACTGGCGTTTTCCGGACAGGCTGGAGGGGGCGCTCAACGCCGGCGCCAATCTTCTCGATGGCCCGGGTAGTTCCGGTGTTGATCGTGGTATGTCCCTCGGGGCAACGAACGTAGGCGATCACGCCTTCGCTGGTGTTGTGCATGGAGAGGATGGAGCGGGTGCCGACGAGGTACTGACGGCTGCAGTCGGGGCAGTGGATTTGAAGCATGCTTCTATTGTCGGTGACACGACCCCAAAGCAAAAGCGATGCTTTAGAAAGTATATTCATAAGCATTACTAATCTATTGCTGGTACATTGATGGGCCAATGGACATAAATATTCAGCAACTTCGAATGCTTTGCGAGGTTGCCAACACCGGTACTATCGCGGCCGCCGCCGAATCGCTGGGCTACACACCCTCAGCGGTGAGCCAACAACTCTCCTCGATTGAAAAGGTCACCAACGTGGCCGTTTTGGAACGGGTGGGCCGCAATGTACGCCTCACCGACGCCGGCCGCGAGCTGGTAAGACACGCAGAGATGATTCTGGATGAGCTGGAACGAGCCCAGGCCTCGCTGGAACGGGTCCAGCACGACGTGGCCGGAACCGTGAGAATCGGACTCAGCGAATCGATGGCCTCAAGATTTCTTCCACCACTTCTCAGCACCGCCCGCCGGGACCATCCTGCCCTCACCATCCGTACCGAAGAGTTTCCGTCCGAGCAGTCCGGCGTAGAGGCCGTCCGGTCCGGTCAACTGGATGCTTGCTTCGTGATGGCCAGCAGCCACGCGCCGGTACACGAAGGCATCCATTTCGAACCATTGTTCCGAGACTGGTTCCGGATCGTCGTTCCCGCTGATTCAGAATGGGGACGAGACAGTGACACGCTCGCACTTGGGGATTTGGCCGACGCCCCGTTTGTTCTGGCACCGCTGCGGGTGTGGTGCGGCCGGCTGATCCACAGCGCCTGTCAGAATGCGGACTTCTCGCCCATCATCGCCCATGAGATCGACGACTATCCCGCAACGCTCACATTGGTGGCCGCCGGCGCCGGTGTTTCTTTGGTACCGGATTTGGGACTCGCCCACCGGCCGGCCGGAATCCGGGTCTTAAATCCCCAAGCGCCCTTCTGCCGCTCAGTGGAGCTGGCCTACCGGCAATCGAGCGCCACTCGCCCAGCCATCGGCGCTCTCGTTACGCTCGCCGAGGAAGTCGCAGACCAGTTGGGCCTGGACTGCATCTAGCCCAACGAGGGTCAGGATTTAGCCCTGGAACTGAGCGCCCGAGACGATTTCCACCCATGTTCGGCCGGGTGTTAACTCGATCACCTTGCCATTGCCGTGGAGAATCGCGGGTGACCGCAGCGTGGGGCGCGTCCAGTGTCCGTCGATGCGACGGCCATCGGTGTAGATCACCGCATTGCCGGTTCCGACGAACACAAACTCCGGGACCGGGGCGCCGGTGGAGTCAAAGAGGCCAGTGGCGACGGACTTCACCGATACCACAACAACGTTGGCGGCGTTTACCGGTTCGCCGTCGGTGGTGTGAAGATTCCCGCCCTGGTAGCGAACCCAGCCAACGCCATTCCATTCCCAGCGAACCTTGTTGCTTGGGTAGTTGATCCGTAAACCGCTGCTTGCCGCACCCACCGGAGAGCCGACGCCGGCGGGGCGATAGTGGAACTGCGCCGGGGGAGCTCCGCCCGGTGCGATAGACGAGAAGCTCGAGGTCTTGGTGTAGAGATTGCTGGGCGCCCGACGGCTGGAGGATCGCCAGTAGCCAGAGGAACGGGACGCGCTGTAGTTGCTGATGTTGACCTGGTTCAACAGAAGTCGGTCAATCACCTTGTTAGCGCCCGAGTAGGCCAGGGCCGGCTGGCCGAAGGCATTGAGGAAGGAGATGTCGGTGGAACGCCCGGATCGCACCGGGCCCACGGTGGCTTCTTTGGAGTGAAAGACGGCCGCAAAACGAGTAATGCCGTACTCCACCTCTTCTTCGAAGACGATGTCGGCCTGGTTGAGACCGCTCTGGGGACGGGCCTTGGAGCTGTTGTCCACCTTCACCACGACGGCTGGTCGATTGGCGGCAGCGCCGGGGAGCCCCGTGAGCGGAAACGTTCCGGCCGCGGTTGAGGGAGCAGGCACCGCCGAGGATGCAAATACCTGGTCAAGGCTGTAGGTACCGAGAACACCCTTGTAAAGACTGGAGGGGGCCTGGGGCGAACCTCCGGAGCTTGTAACAGCAGGAGTACCGCCGCCGCCGTTGTTAACGGTGGCGGGAGGAGCGGCCGTTGCCGGCGGCGCGGTGGTCGTTGTGGTTGGCGCCGCCGTGGTGTCGGGAGCGCTGTGCCATGCGTAGTAGTTATTGATCGGTTCGAATTCCGGGACGGTTCTGGGAACCGTCGTGGTAGTTGTTTCGACGGTCGATGGGGGAGAATCCGGGATCGTTTCTGCTTGCAGGGCCAGGCTGCTTGGCGGGGCGGTTTCCTCACCTGCGGTCGAACACGATGCAGCAATCAAGGCTGCGCCAATCAAAACTGAGATCGCTTTCACCTAGCCCAATCGGCAGACCCGCCGAATCATCAAGCTGCTAGGCTCGGCCCAGAACTGCGGGTGTAGTTCAATGGTAGAATCCTTGCTTCCCAAGCAAGCTACGCGGGTTCGATTCCCGTCACCCGCTCCGGGTCAGTTACGTGGCGTGGTTTATGTAGCGGTGAACCTGTTCAACCTGCTCAGGGTGCATACCAACATGGCTTTTTAACTCCTCGTCTGAGCGTTCCAGCCATGCTGCGAACTCAGAGCCCCGCTGCTCAATCAGTTCGCCCAGGCGGCATTGCTGAACGCGAATGGTGAACACCACCCAACCCGTCTGGGGAAGCCGGCGAAGCGTCTGACGTTCGCTACGCAGCCACAGCTCATCGCCACAGCGCTCGACGGGAACCACGGGGTCACCTCCAACTGGACGGATGGGCTGAAACAGCGCCGGGTCAGGATGCACAAACCAGTTCCGACGAAGGACCGTCCGGTCCTCCAATCGATCAAATGCGGTGGTCACTCGTTGCGCCAGCAGCTCTGGATAACGAGGCGTTGGAGCGTGTACCTGACTGAGCGGGCGCCCGATCTTGGCAGCCAGCTTCCATCGGGACGGAAAGCACAGGACCGCGGCCTTCAGCTCCCACTCCTGCTCACCTCGTTCCAACAGGCAGAAGTCTTCTTGCACGGAGCGCCCCAGACGATCCAGCGGTGAAAGGCCTTCGCTCAGGTGTACGCCAGCAGCCCGTACCATCGCCTCCAGCTCCGCAATCGCCGGTGCCGCGATGGTGGGCTCGGCGAGGACTTCGTCAGTGCGAGTAGTGAGCAGATCGGCTCGCAACGCCAATTCTTGGGAAGCATTCGTATCGGCGAGCAACCAGGGCTGATCCTTCAGCGATCTCGTTCCCATCCGCGGCCAAGTGTCGGCGACCGTGAGGTCGAGCTCGGCTAACCAATACAGGTGTTCCATGCGCCCACCCTTACTTAGAGAAATTCTCCCAGTAGCGGGAGGGACGGGGGCCCGACTGATCCAGGTATTTAGATCCCAGCGCACCCGAGCCATAGGGCTGGTCCGCATCGGTGGTCATCTGGATAAAGCTGATCTGCCCGATCTTCATGCCCGGGTAGAGCGTGATGGGAAGGCTGGCTACGTTGGAGAACTCCAACGTGATCGTGCCGTTCCAGCCGGCGTCAACGAAGCCCGCCGTTGTGTGGATCAGCAGCCCCAGCCGACCGAGACTGCTCTTGCCCTCTATCCGTCCCACCAGATCGTTGGGGAGACGAATGCGTTCGGCCGTAGAACCGAGCACGAACTCACCCGGGTGCAGGATGAACGGGTGCTCATCGCTGGCCTCCACGTCCGAGGTGAGATCGGTGAGGTCGGTCTTGACATCTATGTGGCTACGGGTGTGGTTGCGGAAGACGATGAATCGATGGTCCAGCCGCAAATCCACCGAACTGGGTTGGACCGACTTGGGGTCAAACGGCTCGATCTCGATCCGGCCGGCCTGAATCTCGTTCTTGATGGTGCGGTCCGAAAGAATCACGTCGCCACGCTACTGTCCGGGCCGCCATTTCTCCGCCCTGGTGGCACTGCCTTGAGAACCCTCAAACGCGGTCAGGTCCGCCTCCGCGAATTCTGAGCCGGGTTAATCGCGCGGGGTGACCGGCAGTTCGGCCGGGGGCAGCGGTGAGTTGGACTTGATGTAGTCGGCGAGCAGGACCGCATCGCAGGCCGGACAGAGATACACCACACGGAGAGACTGGATGGAAAGCTGGGTTCCCCGAGACTTCTCAAGGATCGACTGGAACGCCTTGTGCACGTCGGTTCGGCCGCAGCTATTGCACTTGGGGGTGAGATCACGATCCCAGACCAGCCCGCAGGCCTCGCAGGTGATGGTGATCGTCTCGCCGGAACGCTCGCCCTGAAGCTGCTCCTCTTCGCCGCAATTGGCACAAGTCGTGTCTCCAGCCATCCCCCCAACGTAGTGTTTGGCTGGACGTCCTCAGCGATTGCCACCTTTTCAAGCGGTCGCTGAATCAGACTTGATGAATGCGTCGAAACCGTCTGCTCCTGCTCGCTGCCGCGATCGTAGGACTCGGCGGTGCAATCAGCGTGCTGCTCCCCGGCACTGCCGACACGCCAAACCCCAATTCTTCCGCGGTGAACGACGACGCTTTGCAAACGGCTGTGGCATCCCCTCCGCCAACCCATGTTCCACCCCCACCAGCAGCCGATGTTTCGGGCGTCGTTACCGACGTACAGGTGAATGAAGACGGCATCCTGACCGTGGCGGGCAAGACGCAACGAAACGGCTCCGCCGAGAACGTGGCCGTGGCCTTTTGGATCGATCGGCAACCGACCCGAGCGTTGGCTGAACCACCATCTGCTCCCCCACCAACCGAACCGACGGTGCCGATCACAGAGGCAACTACTGCCCAAACCAATCCAGCGACGGCCCCAGAACCGGGTCGATTCACAAAAGCGGTGCAGCTGAAGGAAGGCCCCCAAGAAGTCTGCACCATCGCGGTAAACGATGCCGGCCCGGACTCGGTCTTGGGCTGTGAAAACGTGATGTACCGGGCCAAACTGGTGGACGGCAGGATGATCATCGCCGACTATGGCAGCGGGGCCACGCCTCGCCTGGGGATCGCCGGCGAGGGCACCCCGCTCGAAGCAGCCCAACGCGTGGCGGCTCGAGCCAAAGAATGGGAAACGGCCACCGGTATCCCCACGATTCCGGCCTTCGACTACATCCAGACCGTGGCGCAAGCATCACCGGGATCCGACGGTGACTATTCCGCCCACACCTCCAGAGACGACCTCGATGCCTACCTTGCGGCCATCCGAACCGTCGACGGTCTCCTGATCCTTGATTTCCAGCCCGGCGGCGGGCACTTCATGAAACAGGTGACCCAATACGAGGATTACCTGCGACAGCCCGATGTGGGCCTGGCCCTGGATACGGAGTGGCGAATGCCGTGGGGAGTTGCGCCAGCAACAATCATTGGTTATGCCACCGCCGACGAAATCAACGAGGTGGGTGAGTACCTCGCCAGCATCGTGGCCCAGGACCACCTCCCGCAAAAACCGTTCGTGGTCCATCAGTTCAGGTCCAAGATGGTGCGAAACCGTGCCACGATCGTGGACCGACCCGAACTAGCCACGATCTTTCACATCGATGGCCACGGGACCAAACAGCTGAAACAGACCGTCTACCGGCAACTACTCCCCAGTGAAGAGTTCTACACCGGTTTCAAACTGTTCTTCGACGAGGACACCGGCCTGATGACGCCTCTCGAAGTTCGCGACGACCTCGCCCGCATCCCGGCCATGGTCAGCTATCAGTAGTACTGATTCCGCTCGCCCCGGCTCGTTCCTCGCTACGGGGTCGCTCCATGCTCGCTCCGCTCAACCAAAACAACACGCTCACCGAGCTGCTCCGTCCCTCCGCAGCCTCAGGCAGTCATACTGATTCCGCTCGCCCCGGCTCGTTCCGGCCTATTTGCCGAGGGCGGCGGCGACGGTGGGTTCCATGATCTTGCCAGCTTGGACCGTAAGGCCGGCCCTGAGGCCGGCGTCGGCGGCCAGCGCCTCTTCCACGCCATTTGCCAGCTTCATCACGTAGCTCAACGTGGCATTGTTCAACGCCAAAGTTGAGGTGCGGGGGACGGCACCGGGCATGTTGGCAACGCAGTAGTGAACGACCCCGTCAACCACGTAGGTGGGATCGGCATGGGTGGTGGCTCTAGAGGTCTCGGCGCAACCACCCTGATCGATTGCCACGTCCACCAGGACCGAACCCGGCCGCATCGAAGAGATCATGTTCCTGGTGATCAGGTGCGGTGTCTTAGCGTTGCGCACCAGCACGGCGCCGACAACGAGATCGGATTCGGCAACATGCTTTTCAAGGGCGGCGGTGGTGCTGTAAACGGTCTGAATGGCTGGTCCATAACGGTCGGCCAACTCTTCCAGTACAGCCGCGTTGCGGTCCAAGACCACCACATGGGCGCCAAGGCCCACGGCCATCTCGATGGCATTCTTGCCAACGAAGCCACCGCCGATCACGGTGACTTTGGCGGCCTCGACTCCGGGTACTCCTCCCAGAAGAACGCCCGATCCGCCCGCTGGTTTCTCCAAGGATCGAGCCCCGGCCTGAATGGCCAGGCGGCCGGCCACCTGGCTCATCGGAGCAAGGAGCGCCAGATCACCGCGTGGGCCCACCACCGATTCATAGGCAATGCAGGTGGCCCCACTTTTGAGAAGATCCTCGGCCTGGGCCGGGTCAGGAGCGAGATGGAGGTAGGTGAAGAGCGTGTGCTCGGGGGTGAGCCGGGCCCGCTCCACCGCTTGAGGTTCCTTCACCTTCACGATCAGCGTTGCACCGGCAAAGACCGCATCGGCATCGGGCACGATCGTGGCACCAGCGTCGACATACTCGGTGTCCAGAAAGCCCGATCCCTCACCGGCACCAGCCTGAATAATGACCTCGTGGCCAGCGCCTACCAGTTCAGCGACGCTGTTCGGGGTGAGTCCCACTCGGTTCTCGTTGTTCTTGATCTCGGTGGGTACCCCGATGCGCATGGCAGGACTCCTTCTGGTGATGTGTGTCACACAAGATAGGTCACAATGTGCGGGAAGATACTGGCGAAATCGGTGCCGACACAGCCCTATAGCGCAATAATATTGCGCTGACTTTACCCCACACGCATAATTAGTGCGTGTATCTACTCGATGACATCGATCGCCTTATTCTCGATCAGCTGCAAACCAACGGGCGAACCCCTGCCGTGGAACTGGCGGAAACGGTGGGACTGTCTCCATCCGCTTGTCATCGCCGCGTGAAAGCGCTTGAACAAGCGGGGGTGATCGAAGCCTACGTGGCCGTCCTCGATCCCGAGCAGATTAACCGGGACCTCGATGTTTTTGTGGAGATCTCCCTCTCCAGCCAATCCGTCCAGATTCTCGCCGACTTCGAAGACGCCGTAAGCACCTGTCCCGAGGTGATGTCGTGTCGGTTGATGGCCGGCGATGCTGACTATCTAGTCCATCTGGCGGTTGCAGACCCGAAGGACTTCGAGCGCATCCACGCGCAACACCTCTCCCGGTTGCCCCACGTTGCCCGGCTCAAATCCAACTTCGCCATTCGAACCGTGGTCCAAACCACCCGCCACCAACTCTGAGACTGAGCCCGGCAGCGCGCTCGCCTGATCAACGGTTGCGAAGTAGCGTCAGGAGATGGATCTTCCGGTCATGCCCCCGGTGAAACCGATGTTGGCGAAGGCGATTGCCGGACTCCCCGATCGGGACGACGTTATTTTCGAACCAAAGTGGGATGGCTTTCGCTGCATCGTCTTCCGTGACGGCGACGAGATCGAGCTGGGCTCGCGCAATGAACGACCGCTCACTCGATACTTCCCTGAAATCC
>RCMY010004736.1_pt1 | contig 11672 bp, 11 predicted proteins | sample 2041341 | NCBI WGS metagenome assembly RCMY01 (sample SAMN09708234, study PRJNA481090) | Marine sediment metagenome, whole genome shotgun sequencing project.
TATATCCGGATTGGCTGGATGCATCTGTGGCCGAAATCCTCATGAAGGGCAAAAAAGATTACTTTTTGGTGGGAGAACTTCTGCAGCAGCGTTGGACACATTATTCCATTGCCTATTTTGGGATCCTTTTTGACGCGCTAATTATTCCGTTATTGCTGTGGAACCGCACCAGAAAATTCGCTTTTTTTGCCTCAATTTTCTTCCATTTATTCAATTCCTTTATTTTTCAAATCGGTATTTTCCCATATTTATCCTTGGCCTTAGCTTTGTTTTTCTTTCCTACCAAGACGATACATAGCCTCTTTTTAAAACGAAAGCCATTTTATGAAGGAGAAGAAGTGGTCGTTCCCAACTATCACCAACCGTTTATTGCCGTTTTGGTTGTGTATTTTATTGTCCAAATTGGCTTGCCATTGCGCCACTGGTTTTTTAAAGATGACGTGCTATGGACAGAGGAAGGCCACCGTTTATCCTGGCGGATGATGCTGCGCGCCAAAAGCGGACATACCACTTTTAAAGTTGTAGACGCTCAAACCAACGAACAGATCCCCATACAAATAGAAGAGCTCCTATCCACAAAACAATTGCGGACGGTCAGCACCAAACCAGACGTTATTTGGCAGTTTTCCCAACGTTTAAAACGCTTGTACGCTGCGCAAGGCCGTGAGGTTAAAGTGTATGTTAATGCGTATGTGCGCGTGAACGGCGGCGAATTGAAACAACTGATCGATCCTGAGGTCGATTTGGCAAATGAAGAATGGCATCCATTTAAGCACAGCGAGTGGTTGCTCCCTTCACAACAAGAAAAAATACCTAAAGATTAATTTGTTTTCATTAGTGTCCGATAAAAATAAATAATAAATTAACAAACTCATTTAAAGCAAAGGACATTAGCAAATTTCCGAAATGAGACCTTGCATTTGAGAAACTGTTACTACCGAGAGCGCAGGTGCGATTTTAATCTAAATGATCGTTGTTTGTCAGTTAGTTGCAAACTAGTCTTTATTCTTTATTCTAACAGCGCAGCGGTCTTGATTCTTTATCGGACAACAATGATTTGTTTTTATTGATTCAACCTTCCTATATATAAAATTAGGCCAACTGTCCTGTTATCGCAACGCAGATGCCCAAAATTTACTTATTTTAGCCATCAAATTAAAAAATTATGTTACAAGTACCATTTATTAGAGAAAACCGCGACCACGTAATTGAGGCGTTAAAGAAGAGAAATCTTGAGGCTACACAGATGATTGATGAGGTCATTACCCTAGACGAAAACAGACGACGTTTACAAACTGAATTGGATAACACTTTAGCAGAATCCAACGGTTTATCTAAAGAAATTGGCAACTTGTACAAATCCGGTCAGGCAGATAAAGCAAATGCTTTAAAAGAGCGTACTGGAGAACTTAAAGAGAGTTCAAAAACGCTCGCAGATGAGCTCAATACTACCGTTGAAAATTTAAATCAACTGCTTTATAAACTTCCAAACGTGCCGCATAAAAGTGTTCCTGCCGGAAGTACTGAAGACGATAATGAAGAAGTATTTAAAAAAGGAGACATTCCTAAATTGCACGACAATGCGCTACCGCATTGGGAGTTGGCCAAAAAATATGATATCATCGATTTTGAATTGGGCAATAAAATTACCGGTGCAGGATTTCCTGTTTATAAAGGTAAAGGTGCTCGTTTACAACGCGCGTTAATTGCCTATTTCCTCGATAAAAATACGGCGGCCGGATATACTGAATACCAATTGCCACTTTTAGTGAATGAAGCTTCAGGATTCGGAACGGGGCAATTGCCGGATAAAGAAGGGCAAATGTATCATGTTACTGAGGATAATTTGTATTTAATACCTACAGCGGAGGTTCCTGGAACCAATATTTTTAGGGATGAATTATTGAACGAATCTGATTTACCTATCGGGATTACCGGTTATACGCCCTGTTTTAGACGTGAAGCCGGCAGTTATGGCGCCCATGTAAGAGGTTTAAACCGTTTGCACCAATTTGATAAAGTTGAGATTTTACGTGTTGAACATCCCAATAATTCTTACAAAGCACTTGATGCGATGGTGGAACACGTCAAAGGGATTTTAGATGAGTTACAATTACCCTACCGCGTGTTGCGTTTGTGTGGCGGCGACTTAGGATTTACCTCAGCGCTAACCTATGATTTTGAAGTATTTTCTACCGCTCAAGACCGTTGGTTAGAGATTTCTTCAGTATCCAATTTTGAAACCTTTCAGGCAAATCGTTTAAAACTGCGATTTAAAAATGCGGACGGCAAAAATGAATTGGCGCATACCCTCAACGGAAGCTCTTTAGCCTTGCCTCGCGTTTTAGCGGGAATTTTGGAAAATTATCAAACCGAAACTGGAATTACAATTCCTGAGGTTTTAAGATCTTATACGGGATTTGATAGTATTTAATCTGTAAGAAATATCTTATAAATTTTAGATGAAACACTAAATTAAGACGTTATTCGACGAATAATTGTCATATTTTTTTGATTTTACATTTATTTTTTTCAAGTTAGTGTTCTCAAATGAAAATGGAAATCATATGAAAAATTTTATGCGCCTTTTAATACTCATCTCCTTGGTGGTATTAATGATTAAAGTTTTGATTTAGAAAGCATCATACTTACCATATAAAAAGTACCACACAGGATAATTGAATCATTTTATATAATTAATGGTTAATAGCACACTTATTTTGATGGTAATGCCCAAACCAACGTTTGGGCTTTTTTTTATTAAAACATTCGCAATCCCAACCTCTTTTAAGTGCTTATATTTACATAAATTAGTCATATGAAAGCGTTTTTAAGTGTGCTCTTCTTCTGCCTTGGGTTAGTATCGTATTCGCAAAATGATGACGAACAATTGGCTGCGGACTATTATAAACGTGGCGAATTTATAAAAGCACTACTGTCTTATCAAAAGCTTTATGAGGCACAGCCCAACAATTATAACTACGTTTTTAAATTGATCGAAATCTATCAGGAGCTCGAGCAATTTGATGCTGCTGACACCCTAATCACTTCCAAAATGGTCCAATACCGCAATCCGTCTCTCATTATTGAGTTGGGCTATAACTTTCAATTGCGGAATCAAATGAACAAGGCGACTGCCCTTTATGAGGAAGCACTCACCCATCTGGAAGAGCGCCCGGAATATGCGGCGCTCGTTGCCCGGCAATTTGAACGTCACTCGCTACTAGACTACGCTATAAAAAGTTACAACAGAGGAATGGAACTCAATCCTGAACTCAATTTTTATCGCGAATTGGCCAGCGTTTATGGTGAACAAGGCAATGTTGAGCAACTTTTCAGCAATTATATAGCTTATGTAGAACTTAGGCCAGAATACCTGAACAGCGTAAAACATGAGTTCAGCAATTTCGTTTCTGAACATAAAGATCAGGAGAACAACATGCTGCTTAAAAAACTTTTACTGAGGAAAATACAAACCCAACCGGACACCTATTGGTATGAACTGCTGAGTTGGTTGTACATTCAAGAAAAAGATTATAACAAAGCCTTTACGCAAGAAAAAGCCTTGTATATGCGCCAGCGCGAAAGTTTAAATCGGATTATAGAAGTTGCGTTGATCGCTCTTAACGATAATAAACACACGATAGCCTCAGAAATTTTTAACTATGTTTTAGAGCACACCCAAGATATTGGCGCCATCATTGAAGTCCACCAACATTTACTAAATATTGCCACTGCTGAGGCCACTCCAAAAGAGTTTCCCACGATTGCAGAACGGTATGAAACCCTGTTTGCGACCTACGGGAAAACCCAGCAAACTTTGGCACTTCAAATTGCTTATGCCAACTTTCTGGCCTTTCAGCAGAATAAAACGGGCGAGGCAAGCCAATTTTTAAAAGAAGCCCTACAACTCAATAGTTCTTCAGTGCAACAAGCCACCGTAAAGATGGCATTGGCTGACATCTTAGTGTTGCAAGAGAAATTTAATGAAGCGCTCATTTATTATACGCAAATACAATCCAATTTAAAGAACAGCCCTATTGCACAGGAAGCCCGTTTTAAAGTGGCTCAAACCAGTTATTATAAAGGTGATTTTGAATGGGCAGAATCCCAGTTGAAAGTATTAAAATCTTCCACCTCCCAACTGATTGCGAATGATGCGTTGGACTTGAAATTGCTTATTTCAGACAATAAATACGAAGACTCATTACAAGTAGCTTTAAAACTGTATGCCAAAGCAGATTTGATGGCGTTTCAAAATAAGACTGATGCTGCAATTGCACTTTTAGACCGCGTGCTGACGGAGCATAAAGGCGAAAGTATAGAAGACCAGGCCCTTTTTAAACAAGCGGAATTATACCAACAAAAAAAACTATACGAGAAGGCCATTACCAATTATGAAACTATAATAACCTATTATAGTGATGGTATTTTAGCGGACGACGCTTATTTTCATTTGGCTGAATTGTACGCTAATATCCTTGACCAACCTGATTTGGCCAAGGCTTTATATGAGAAAATAATCTTCAACCATCAAGACAGCATCTATTTTGTGGAGGCACGAAAACAATTTAGAATGTTACGTGGGGATGCCATTAATTAAAAGCTGAATACTTTTTAAGAGTGAGAATCCCTGTGCTTCTAAAAAAGACAGAATTTTTTTGATGTCAGACAAGAACTTCTGTAATTTGCGCGATATTGTTTAACGCAAATTAATCGACACCAAATGCCATCAAATGCAAGGTAGTTTGCGCGAACTTTTTAAACCGTAAGACTATGATTATATATAACGTCACTTCAAACGTAGCCGCCAGCGTTCACGACAAATGGCTGGCTTGGATTAAGGAACATATTCCGCATGTATTGGCAACAGGCCATTTTACGGAAGCGAAGTTGAGCAAAGTATTGGTGGAAGAACACGAAGGCGCCGTCACCTATTCCGTGCAATACAGAGCAAAATCTCGAGAAGCGCTAGACAAGTACTATAAAAATGATGCCGAGAAACTCCGCAACGAGTCGTTAAGGCTATTTGGCGATAAAGTATTGGCATTTCGTACGGAACTGGAATTGATAGACGAGTATACGGTAAAGGTGAATTAAATTTAAGCGTAGAGAAAATTGACTGTTTCTACATCTAAAAAAAAATCTCACTAACTTCGCACCTTAAAATCCAGGCTTCGCATTACGAGTCTTCACACTCATTAAACCATTTTATTCGTGTCAAAAGATCAACAAGTAAGAGCAAAAAAACACCTTGGTCAGCATTTCCTGACTGATGAAAGTATTGCCGAAAAAATTGCCGATTCCCTTTCTTATAATGGGTATGACCACGTTTTAGAAATTGGTCCTGGAATGGGCGTACTCACCAAATATCTATTAAAAAAAGAGGTCACCACGCATGTTATTGAGATTGATAGGGATTCTGTAGCCTATCTACAGAACAATTATCTCAATTTAGCAGATCGGATAATTGAAAAAGACTTTTTAAAATACAATCTCAAAGAGGTTTTTGAAGAAAAAGCCTTCGCCATCATTGGGAATTTTCCTTATAATATATCTTCGCAAATCCTATTCAAAACCTTGGAAATGCGAGATCAGATCCCGGAATTCTCGGGCATGTTCCAAAAAGAAGTGGCCATGCGTATCTGTTCAAAAGAAGGCAGCAAAGTGTACGGCATCCTATCCGTATTGACCCAGGCATTCTATGATGCTACCTATTTGTTTACCGTCCCGCCAAGCGTGTTCAATCCGCCGCCAAAAGTAGATTCCGGAGTTTTATTATTGACCAGAAAGGAAAATTACACGCTTCCTTGCGACGAAAAGCTGTTTTTTAGAGTCGTAAAAACAGGATTTCAACAGCGTCGAAAAACACTGCGAAACAGTTTAAAATCATTCGATTTATCTGAAAATTTAAAATCAAATCCTATCTTTGACCAGCGCCCAGAACAGCTAAGCGTAGCACAGTTTATCGCCCTGACCCAACTGATAGAAAACGACAATTAAGTCTTAAAAAAAGCACACCATTTGACTGACAAGAGAGAGAACATACAATTTGAGCTTACTGACGAACTCATTGAACAGGTACAACACCTCATCAAGATTAAAGATGACGAGGAGTTAAACCGGCTTTTAATGGAGTTCCATTACGCTGATATTGCCGAGATTCTGGATGAAGTTGATCTTGATGAGGCCATGTATGTGATCAAACTCCTCGATTCTGAAACCACTTCAGAAGTATTGATGGAGTTGGATGAAGACAATCGTGAAAAAGTCTTACGCAACCTTTCCTCAAAAGAAATCGCAGATGAAGTTGGCGCGCTAGACACGGATGATGCTGCAGATATTATTGCGGAACTTTCAGAAGAGCGTCAGCGCGAAGTTATACATCACATTGAGGACGAAGGTCATAAGGCGGAAATCACAGAACTCCTTGCCTACGATGAGGACACTGCCGGTGGACTTATGGCCAAAGAGTTGGTCAAAGTATATGAAACCTGGACGGTAGAGGGCTGTTTGCGCCGCATTAGAGGTCAAGCCAAAGATGTGACAAGGGTGCACTCCATTTACGTGGTCAACAAGCAAAATAAGCTGGTTGGACGCCTTTCTTTGAAAGATTTAATCGTTGCCAAAAGCACCGAGAAGATTGCCGATATCTACATCAAAAGCGTGGATTATGTAAAAGTTGATGAAGATCCGGAAGAAGTGGCTAAAATCATGGCGAAATATGACTTGGAAGCCATACCGGTAGTAGACGATGATATGGTGTTATTGGGCCGTATTACCATTGACGACATTATTGATGTCTTACGTGAAGAAGCTGATAAAGATTACCAATTGGCCGCAGGTATTACGGCAGATGTCGAAGCTGATGATAGCATTTGGCAATTGACCAAAGCACGTTTACCATGGCTTCTTATTGGAATGTTTGGTGGGATTGGCGCCGCTAGCATCATTAACGGCTTTAGCGATGCGATGTTAAAATTCCCCGCCCTATTGTTATTTATTCCTTTAGTACAGGCAACCGCAGGTAATGTGGGTGTTCAATCCTCCGCGATTGTGGTACAAGGTTTGGCTAATGACACTATTGATGGCAACATTATAAAACGACTATTTAAAGAAATGCTTCTAGGCTTAGTTAACGGATTGGCCATTGCTTTTGTGGTATTGATCATTAGCCATTTCGGATTTAAAACCACCTATTACGAATCCATGACCATTTGCATCGCACTGATCACGGTCATTGTTATGGCGGCCCTCATTGGCACCTTCATTCCTATCTTTTTAGACAAACGCGGCGTAGATGCGGCAGTAGCTACGGGACCATTTATCACCACCAGTAATGACATCTTTGGCATTATGACCTATTTCCTAATCGCAAAATTGATTTTAGGGTTTTAAGACATTAATAACTTCTTTCCATTTTCGACTCAAGGTAGATCAATTCCCAAAATAAAGCTCAAACAAAAAATTCCTTCCCTTATTTCAAGGGAAGGTGGATCCAATTCCAGAAAAGGAATTGAAGACGGAAGGGTTTTTAATAACTCAAGAACCAAAATCCAATCGATATCATCCAATTCACATGGAACATTAAACCACCTCGCCTTCTGATGCTCTCCGGAATCAGAAGCCACTCCTCCTTAAAAAGGAGGAGAATTTTAATGCACAGAACAATTCCCATAACTAAAGCCCAAACAAAAAATTCCTTCCCTTTTTTTCAAGGGAAGGTGGATTCAATTCCAGAATAGGAATTGAAGACGGAAGGGTTTCTAATTAAAAAAGCCCAACCACACCCTACTTTCTTCACCCAAACCATTAAAAGTAACCACACTTTACTTAATTTTGAGACATTAACTTTTAAAATAAGAATCCTGGAACCGCAGGAAAACAGCATGAAAATCCTCCACCTCGATACCAATCACCCACTACTCATTAACCAACTCCAAGCTTTCGGATTTGAAAATGATGAAGATTATACTTCCTCAAAATCGGCTATAGAAGAAAAAATCCACAACTATGATGGTGTGATCATCCGAAGCCGTTTTAGCATTGACAAAACTTTTTTAGATGCCGCCACAAACCTAAAATTTATTGGGCGTGTAGGTGCAGGATTGGAAAATATTGATGGTGATTATGCCCAAAAAAAAGGCGTCCACCTCATTGCTGCTCCTGAAGGCAACCGCAATGCCGTAGGTGAACATGCGTTGGGCATGTTGTTATCACTATTTAACAAACTGAATAAAGCCGATCAGGAGGTTCGTGAAGGGCAATGGCTCCGTGAGGAGAACAGAGGCATTGAATTGGACGGAAAGACCGTGGGCATTATCGGCTACGGACATATGGGAAAGGCATTTGCCAAAAAGCTGCGCGGATTTGAGGTAGAGGTCCTGTGTTACGACATTCAAGACCACGTGGGCGATGCTAACGCCAAACAGGTAGCTCTTAAGACCTTTCAAGAAAAAGTTGATGTGGTAAGCCTACACACCCCACAAACACCACTCACTTTAGGCATGATCAATAGCGAATTCATAAACGCTTTCCAAAAACCCATTTGGTTATTGAATACGGCGCGTGGTAAAAGTGTAGTTACAAACGATTTGGTGACCGCCTTAAAATCTGGAAAAATTTTAGGCGCTGGACTAGATGTTTTAGAATACGAAAAAACATCTTTTGAAGATCTATTTACCTCAGACATACCAGAAGCCTTTCAGTACCTTATCAAGGCACAAAACGTCCTTTTAACTCCTCATGTGGCAGGATGGACGGTAGAAAGTAAAGAGAAATTGGCTCAAACTATTGTGGATAAAATACAAAGCCATTTTAAATTATAACTTCTTATAATACTATAAAAACTATGATCTATGACGCCGCCACACCGGAAGACTATATCAACCAAGTGCCTGAAGAACGTCAACAAGGTTTAAAAACATTGCGTATAACCATCCTCGAAAATTTACCAATAGGTTTTGAAGAAGGCATGCAATACGGCATGATTGGATATTATGTCCCACACGGTATCTACCCTGACGGCTATCATTGCAAACCCTCCGAACCTCTACCCTTTATGAGTTTTGCTTCACAAAAAAATTCCATAAACATATATCATAGCGGTCTATATGCACTTCCTGATCTTTACGAGTGGTTTGTATCTGAATTTCCTAAGCATTCCACACGTAAATTAGATATGGGCAAAAGCTGTATTCGGTTTAAGAAAGTGCAAGACATTCCCTTTAAACTCATTGGAGAATTAGCTTCTAAATTAACAGTTAAGGAGTGGATTACGGTATATGAAAATCAAATAAAAAAGAAGTAAAAATGGTTTGATTTTCCCTAAAACAGTAGACATAGGCTGTAGATTCTATAAATAATCATAAAATTCCCGTTCTCAAGGGAATAAGAAAAACGAAAATTATTATGAAAAAACGAGTCACAGGAATTGGCGGGTTGTTCTTTAAAAGCACTGACCCTGACACCTCCAAAGCGTGGTATAAAAAACATTTAGGCTTTGATACTGATGCCTATGGCTGCACTTTTTGGTGGAAAGACAAAGAAGGAAACGACTGCTCTACCCAATGGAGTCCGTTTCCAAAAGACACTGACTACTACGAGCCTTCAAAAAAAGACTTTATGTTCAACTATAGGGTGGAAAATTTAGAGGATCTTTTAAAACTCCTAAAAGAAGAAGGCGTGACCATTGTAGGCGACATGGAAACTCACGAGTATGGTAAATTTGGTTGGATCTTAGATAATGACGGCAACAAAATAGAACTTTGGGAACCTATCGATCAAGCTTTCTTGTAAAAGATTGAGATTTTTTAGTATATTTAATGTTCTAATTATTAATGTGTTACAATTAATCTCTAAAAAAACTAAAGATGGCAAACGATCAAAATTTAGGAAACGATCTTAACGATATGTTAGACGATACCCATGACACGAAAAGAGACTTTACCGATTCTACTAAACATAGTGCAAATGAATTCTCTGAAGATGCACGACAAACAGCCCATAACATTGAAAATGATGCCAACGCCATTGCAAAAGATGGCAAAAATATTGCCCTAATTGCCCATCTCACCTTAATAGGTTGGATTGTAGCCTTGGTAATGAACAATACTACCAAAAGTGAATTTGGGGCCTTCTACATCAGACAGATGCTTGGGTTGATGCTCTTAGGCCTGGTGTTAAGCTTTGTTCCAATTGTTGGATGGATTATCAATTTAGTCGTTCTTGTTCTTTGGATTATGAGCTTAATTGGCGCTGTTAATGGCGAAAAGAAATTAACCCCAGTTGTAGGTGAATATTTCCAGGATTGGTTTAAGTCCATCTAGAACTTTAAAAGAGCCAAATTTCAAAAATTTGGCTCTTTTTTTATCGTCAATGTAGTGATAGAGCACTAAAATGCTGTGCCTTCGAAATGGCGGCTTAGTCCTCCATTTTTCGCCATGTAGTAACACTCCCATTCTTATTCTTAACGTTGAAATATTTAGGTCTAATTTTATCTATTATAATAGTGTCAATCTGATTTCTTATTGGCAAACCATCTCCTTCTTTCTGTAAATAAACCGCAATATCATGGTTATAATTTCTATCCACTGTAAATTTATATTGACTATAGCCCAGATTCGAGATGACAAGTTCAAAATCTTTATTTTTCTTTTTTAAAATTAATTGAGCACGCCCCTCTTTAGTTGCAATGATACCATTGTAACCATTTTTTGATAAACTGTCCTTATAAATCACATTTACGAAAGGAATAGGGATATTATCAAAATCAAAAAAATTGAATTGTAAGTTAATAGAATCCTTACTATTGGTCCAGATTTTAGATACGTGATGGCCTATTTTAATGGGTTCGGTTTTATTGTAATCTAAGATAAGCTTGTTCTTAATCAATTCATATTGACCATGAGCATATGACTGCGTCCCAAGATGACCCGAAAACTCATATTCAAATGTATTGTTTTTCTTGAATTCCAGGCAATTACTAAAGTCACCGGAGGGGAAATAAACTCTACAAAATAAACCGTCAATCGCCCTATCTTGGGATTGTATCCCCTCATGAAAACACATAAGCAAAACGATTGCTATAACTTTAATTGCACTTTTTGCCTTTGGCATTATAGTTTCCATCTTTCTCATTTGTTAATATTATTTTAATTTTATCCCTTTCAGATGCTTTAGGTACTAAAGCTTTAAAAGAATCAGTATCAACATCGTTTCCGTTAGAATCTGTATATCGCAATCCACCAAACGCCATGCTCCTATAATAATTCCAGTCCAGCACTTCCATTTCTGTTTTAATTCTGATCACTTTAATGATTCGCCATGCGTAAGTAAAGCACTCTTTAAGCGCTTCTATTATACCTTTGCTTTACTTTCGTTACATGGTACGTTATAACAGGCTCGGTATTTGCAAAGGCAACCGCTTGCCAGGACATTCAGATTTCGGAGAATTATATGTTTTCTGCAAAAATAAGATATAATTTCAAAATGTTAGTGATGGCGTGCTGTCTCAGTATCGTGCCGCTACAAGCGTTTAGTGCTGAGTCTCCAATTTACATTGAAGCCGATCATATCGACAAACTTCGCAGCCCAAACGGCAAGTGCAGAAGTGACACCCCATGGACGACCAGCTAAAGCAAGAGTGGCAAAGTTTAAGAGGGTTAAAATAA
>RCMY010004737.1_pt1 | contig 11671 bp, 5 predicted proteins | sample 2041341 | NCBI WGS metagenome assembly RCMY01 (sample SAMN09708234, study PRJNA481090) | Marine sediment metagenome, whole genome shotgun sequencing project.
GATCCTCCCGGTCCCTGGTGCGGTCGAGGACGAGGCCGGGTTCGGGTGGCTCCCGGTCCGGTTGACCAACACCGGCAATCAGAACTGGTCATCGGGCGCGACCGCCGGCAACCAGTTCCGTACCGGGGCCAACGTGTGTCTCGGCTATCACACGATCACGGTCGGCGCGGCCCCGCCGGCAGGAGACACTGGTTGGGATCAGTTCGAGGGGAAACGAACCTGTCCGGCCGCTGACGCGTCGAACATGTACTACTACTGGCAGTCCTCGACGTATCGGCAATCTCATCTCGATGAACCGTATGTGCCGTTGTTGGCCGCGATCCGTAACTCCGACACGCAAGGCACGCCGGGGGTGCGTGACGTGTACCTCTCGATGGTGGACAAGAGCGTCACCTGGTTCGAATGGGATGGTGTTCCCCGTAGCGGGCCAGTAAAGATCCGGTGGAGCGAGGAACCCCAGATGCAGGGGCCGGCATCGGGTTCGATCTACAATGCCAACGAAAATGTTTACCTGGTTTGGCAGGGCCCGCACGCCGGAACCTCGTCAGCGTGGACACCGTCGGCGTATCGGATCCGGATCTTCCACAATGGTCAAGAGGTCACCGCAGCGGGTGCAGTGGTGAGTGGGACCACTGGGATCTACACGATGACTCCCGCCATGTTCGCTGGTGAGATCGGCGATTTCAGCTGGCAGATCCAAGCCCGCGATCAGGCCAACGAGGTGGCGGGTGGCCCCGAGCTGTGGACCAAAGCCGCCACCGGGCATTTCAACCGGCAAACCGGTACCTACGGGGAATCGTTGTTCGGAGAGAACTTTGCTGGCGTCAATCCGGCAACCGGCAACTACTTCGCCCCGTTTACCGACCTGAGCGTCGCAGCAGTCGGCGAGGGATTCGAAGTGGGCCGGGACTACAACTCGATGGACAACACCACCGGAATCTTCGGCCCCGGGTTCTCCACCAACTGGGAATCGCAGCTGACCTGCGACCTGGACCCCTGCTACGACTTCAAGCATCCGGGAATGACCCTGACCCAGGGGGACGGATCCTCCACCCGGTTCGAATGGAATCCCGCCATCAGCAAATGGGAGGCGCTCGGTGGGTCCGGGGCGACGATGACAGTATCGGGCCCACTCTTCGCGCAGAACCGTGTGATTACGTTCCGTGACGGCTCACAGATGCGATTCTTCCATACGGGCGGGTCTACGTTTCTGTTTGAGGTTGTTGATGAAGTGGGGCGCACGACCACGATGACGCCGAACGCTGCCGGGAACGCTCCTGGCTTGGTCGAGGATGACGCCTCGGGACGCATCATCCATTTTGAGTACTACACCTTCGCCAACGAGCAAGGCAACGTGGTGAGCAAGATCTACACCGGCACACCGGGCACTGCCGCTTACCGTGAAGTGAACTACACCTACACCGTTTCTGGCTCAGGGAGTTCAGAAACATGGTGGCTTGACACGGTCTGCGAACCGGCCCCGACCACGGGCCAGTACTGCCAAAACTATGACTGGACTGCCGGCGGGCAGCTCGACAAGATCAGCGGCCCGTCGAACGGTCGGCTCACCGACATCAACTATTTCAGCAACGGCAAAGTCCAAGAGGTCCTCAACAACGTCGCAGCCCCGGGTGACCCGGCAAGCATGGTGTCCACATCCTTCGCCTACATCGCTGGGGGCTGGTCCACTGTCAACGATGCCCGGTCCAACACCTGGACCGTCAACTACAACTCGTTCCGATACACCACGTCGCTGAAAGACCCCTACAACAACACCACCAAATACACCTACGCCGAGCAGCGCCGGTCGGTCATCGAGGACGCTTCGACGCACAAAGCGACCTTGCAGTACAACAGCGACGGAAACCTCGAGTGGGAAACCAACGGTGAAGACGACAAGACCACCTACTACTACCTCGACACAGACGCCCCCACGAAGCCGTCGAAGATTTGCGACTCGCGCAGCGACGCCGGTACCGGCGACACCTATTGCACCCTGATCGATTACAACGCCGACGGCGAGAAGCTCTCCGAACGTGAGCCCGGTGAGACACCCGCCCAGGCCGAAGAGTGGAAATACTCCAACGGAACCGAACTCGCCTATGACGCCATCGGGACCGAGACTGTCCCGAAGGGTCTGCTCTTGCAGCATCGTGACGGCAACACCGGTGCCGTGGGCGGCGAGGGTGTCACCGATTTCGAGTATGCCGCCAACGGTGATCTACGCCGTGTGAGCGAACCGGCCGGACTGGTCACGGTGTATGACTACGATGCGCTCGGCCGGCTGCTGACCGCTACCGAGACTGCTGATGGTTCCGCCCCCTACGTGGTGCGGACGTTGACCTATGACAGCAACGGCCGTATCGCGACCGATACTGGACCTTCGGTTATCAACACGGTCACATCGTCAGTCCATCAGATGCAGGTTGTCAACACCTGGGACGGCAACGGCCAACTCGACCGTCGTGTCGTTGCCGACCTCGACACCCCGGGATCCACGCGGACGTGGACGTTCGCCCAGGACGCCATGGACCGTGTCGTAGCTGCGGAGGACCCTGAGGCGTTCGCCGATGGACCGACAGGCCCCGCGAAGGCGGTGCGCACCACCTACGACGCCAACGGGAACCCGACATCGGTGACCGACGCCAACGGCAACCGAGTCGAAACCAGCTACGACAACCGCAACCTTCCCGACGAAGTCACTGCGGTGGCCTTCGACGACGGTCACGGCACCCCGCTGGCCAACCGGCTGATCTCCGACACCGACCACTATGCAAACGGCCAAGTCCAATCGGTGACCCGGCACCTATCGGGGACCGATTGGACGAAGGAGTCCTACAACTACGACAACGCTGACCGACTCGAAACCACGATTCTCGCCAACTACGACAACCCGAGTAGCTCGGTCACGACCGAATCGAATACCTATGACCCCGACAGCGGGTTCTTGGCGTCGACGACCGTTGGTGTGGTCGGTGACCTGGACCTGTGGGACGCCGCCATCACCAGCTACGGGTACGACACTGCAGGCAGGATGTCGACCGTGACCACCGGGACACGGGAAACCGTGACGCTCTATGACCCGGTTGGCAACCCCACCCAGGTCACTACCACCGGCAGCTATGTGCTGGGTGGAGTCAGTGAAAACACGGTGTCCCAGACCCGCACCACCTACAGCAAGGCCGGCCTGGCGGTATCGGTGACGATCGAAAACGGCACCGAAGACCTCGAAACGACCACCGAGTACAACGACTACGGGCTCCCCGTCGTGGTGGTGTCACCACGCGGCAACACCGCTGGTGCGGCAGCGGCCGATCACACCACCACCATGGTGTACGACCATGCCCGTCAGCTGATCTCGAGCACTGGTCCCGATGTCGCTTTCGAGCAGGCGACCGCGATCACGAATTTGGCGACCAACTGGACGACGGGAACCGCCGGGGCGGCGGTGACGGTCGGGTACGACGCGTTCGGGAACGCCACCCACACCCAAGACCCCAACGCCAACACCACCATCACCACCTACGATCGCAACGACCGGCGCACCATGGTCACCCACCCGACCTACACAGCCCCGGCTGGGGGGACCGTCACCCCGTATGAGGAATGGGGCTATGACGGGAACGGCAACACGATCTCGTACCGGTCACGCAACGCGCACGTCACCACGTTCGGTTTCGATGACGCCAACCAGCCCGTCACCCGGACCGACCCGCAGATCCCCACCCCCGACAACAGCGGCATGCAAACCGCAGGTGTGGCCCAAACGTTCTACGACTACGCCGGACGGGTCACCTCAACCATCAGCCCTGAGGATTCGGTCACCGCTGTCGGCTACGACGAACGAGACCGCGCCACCAGCACCACCGTCATCGTCCGTGCTGTCGGCGCCCAACCAGCGCAAACCGCGGTGACCAACATGACCTACACCGGCCTCGGCCAGGTCCTCACCATCACCGACGCCGAAGGGGTCGTCACCACCAACACCTACACCGACTCCTTCGGGCAGCCCGCCACCACCCGCACCGGGACACTCGATGCATCCTCGTTCACCTATGACGGTGTCGGCCGGATACTGCGGGCCACCAACCCTGACGGCTCCTACATCGACACCACCTACGACCAGGCCGGACGGGTCCTCACCACGAAACGGTACGGCTCGGACAACTCCCTGGCCGAACAGATCACCAACACCTGGGACGACGACTCCAACCTGCTGACTGTCACTGATGCCCGCGGCGGCCAAACCATCAACACCTACGACGCCGCCGGAAAACGCTCGACCGTCACCCAGACCGTGTCGCTGTCGGACTCGATCACCACCGAATATCACTACGACTTGGCCGGGAACATGACCCGCCTCTTCGACGGCGAGGAGCATTCGACCCGGTACACCTACAACGTTTGGAACCTTCCCGAAATCACACTCGAGCCCTCCGCCGTCACCAGCCCAGCCGAGCCTGAAACCGATCGTCGTTGGACAATCTCTTACGACGACGCTGGCCAAACCGTGCACGAGGCCCACCCCGGCGGCCGTGTCGTCACCCGGGCATTCAATGCTCTGGGTTTGCCGGACGTCGAAACCTCCACCGAAACCGGCGCCGTCACGGTCGGCAAGACCTGGGGGTATGACCGTGATCAGCGGCCGGTCCGACTGTCGCACCCGACCTCGCCGATCGTGTACACCTATGACGATCGTGGCTTGTTGGTCACCCAGACCGGCGGGGCCGGTGACGCATCGTTCACCTACGACGAAGCCGGACGTCCGCTCACCCGGACCGATGAGGCCGGGACACGCGGGTTCACCTACACCGGCAACGGCCAAACCGACACCGTCTACGACGGCGCTCCACCGGCCGGGAACGGCCGAGTCGCCGGCAGCGTCGCCGAATACGTGTTCGCCGGCGGCACCGGCAGCACCGTCGCTGATGTGTCAAACAACGGGGCACCGCTGGATCTGACGATCGCCAACCCCGGCAACACGTCCTGGTCCTCCACCGGTCTGTCGATCAACACCGCAACCAAGCTCGAAACGTCGGGTGCTGCGACCAAGATCAACGCTGCCGTTGCGTCCTCGGGTGAGTTGACGCTCGAGGCGTGGATCGACCCGGCCAATCTGACTCAGAACGGGCCCGCCCGGATCATGTCGATCTCTTCCGGCGCCTACCTGCGCAACACCACCCTCGGGCAGGAGTACGACGAGATCAACATGCGGGTCCGGGCCACGAACACCACGAACAACGGGATCCCGATGTTCCAAACCAGCAACAGCCCACTGACCACCGATCTGGTGCATGTGGTCGCCACCCATGATTCGTCCGGGAACGAAGTGATCTACGCCGACGGTGCCGTGCAGGCCACCACCACGGGGGTGGGGTCGATCACGAACTGGGACAACACGTACAAGCTGCTGATCGCCAACGAAACATCAAACGATCGGCCGTGGCTCGGCGAAATCTGTCTCGCCGCCATCTACGACGAAGCGCTCACCGCCGCTGAGGTCGCCCAAAACCACAGTGCAGGTTGCCCCGCAACCGGCGGGTCCGGTGGCGGTTCGGGTGCATGGTCGATCGACTACAGCTACGACACCGCCGGGCGACTCACAGACACCCTGTATGCCGGTGACGGGCACACCGCGATCGCCTACGACACCGCCGGTCGAGTCTCGGCCGAAACCATCAAAGACGACACCGGCGCCACGACCGCATCGACCGCCTACCACTATGACTGTGTCGGCCAGCTCATCGCCAAGAACACCGACCTCGGTACGAACACTGGTGACGGGCTCAACGCCTACACCTACGACCTTGCCGGGCGCCTCACATCCTGGAAACAGAACGCTGCCGCTGTGCCGCCAACCTGCCCGGGATCGGGTGGCACGCCACGAGTCGCGGGGACCGTTGTCGAGTACATGTTCGCCGGCCAAACCGGCAGCACCGTGCAAGACACCGCCAACAACGGGACAGCGCTGAACCTGACCATCGCCAACCCGGCCAACACCACCTGGTCCGCTGACGGCCTGTCGATCAACACCGCCACCACCCTCTCCACCGCCGGTCCGGCAACCAAGGTCGCGAACGCGATCAACGCATCCGACGCGCTCACCCTCGAAGCCTGGGTCACCCCCGCGAACATCACCCAGGGAGGTCCGGCACGGATCATTACCAACTCCTCCGGCGGCTACCTCCGCAACACCACATTGGGCCAAGAAGGTGACGAGATCGATTTCCGGGTCCGGGCCGCCAACACCTCCAACAACGGCTACCCGACACTACGCACCACCAACGACGCCCTCGCCACCGACCTCATCCACCTGGTCGCCACCCACGACGCCGCAGGCAACCAGGTGATCTACGCCGACGGTGCTGTCCAGAAAACGTGGAACGCCGGGGTCATCAACACCTTCGACACCAGCTACGGGCTGTATGTCGGAAACGAATCCACGAACGACCGGGCATGGCTCGGCGAAATCTGCTTGGCCGCCATCTACGACAAAGCCCTCACCGCCACCGAAGTCGACCAAAACTTCGCAGCCGGCTGCGCACAAACCACCGGCGGCGGAGGCGAGTCCCCGCCCACCGGTGTGATCTACACCTACGACGACGTCGGAAACCGGGTCACCGCCGGGACCGACAGCTTCACCTACGACAACCGGAACCGGCTCACCGCCGACCCCGATGGCGACTACGCCTGGGATCCGGCCGGAACCCTCGCCACCTACACCCCCACTTCTGGACCGGCCGAGACCTACACGTTCGACGCCGCCGCCCGCCTCACCGCAGTAACTGATGGGACCGCGAACACCACCTACGGGTACGACAGCTTGGACCGGATCAGCACCCGCGGCAGCGCAGCGTTCACCTACGCCGGCGGGGAACTCGACCCGACCTCCGACGGCAACGACGCCTTCCACCGTGACCCTGCCGGTCGGCTCCTCGCCTACGACACCGGCACGGCTGTCACCCATGCCGCCACCGACGGACACAACGACCTGTACGGGCTCATCAACCCCGACGGCACCATCTCCGACACCGCAACCTACGACCCCTACGGCGAACCCATCGCCACCACCGGCACCACCAACCCCGTCCTCGGCTACCAGTCCGACTTCACCGACCCCGCCACCGAACACGTTTGGATGGGTGCCCGCTGGTACCAACCATCAACCGCCACCTTCCTATCCCGAGACACCTACGCCGGAGAACTCGCCACACCGTTCACCCTCAACCGGTACACCTACGCCCTCAACAACCCCACCCGATTCTGGGATCCCGACGGCAACAGAGCCAACGTCGATGGGCTCGGCCTCCCTGAGAAATTCCGGAACCAGAACAAAGCCGCCAACAACGTTCCAGCCGCCGTTGCTCAGGCAGAAGGCGACAGCTACAACCCGTACCCCAATTACAACACCGGAACTGTCAACTACGACCCGCCCTACGTCTACAACCCCGAGTCAGCCGCCGAACAACGGCACATCGCCGTCGCCGCCAACGACGCGCACAACTACACAGTAGAAGTCATCGTCAGCTCCAACGTCGACAAGGTAGTCGCCCTCGTCGACCAAGGTCTCCTACCAGAAACTGTCTGGGACCAAGCCGACCTCTCGATCCTCTACAACCTCGACACCCGGATCGTCGCAGAATCACTGGACATGGCCAGCTCCCAGTACGGGTCCGGATACGGCGGGGAGATAAGCCGAGCCGAAGCGGCCTTTGAGATCCTTGCTCGAGCCAGTAACGAGCACCGATGCTCAGCCGGTGTCGGCACATGCCTACAACCCGAACCCATGGGCGACGCCATGCGAGGCCTACTCAACGTCGCCAGCCTCATCCCCGGCATCGACACCTTCGCCGACCTCGCACTCTGCGCCGACGCCTCCCTCATCCAACAAGACAAAGTCGAAACCGGATTCAACTGCGGCGCCGTCCTCGTCGTCGGAGCAGGCGCCGGCTACACCAAAATCGCCCGAGAAAGCGTCGACTTCGCCGTCGGTGCCACACGCGCAGGCCCGGGTGGCGCACCAAGTATCTACGAGCTGACCGGAGTGGGCGATGACTTGGCTCAGGGTGGTGTATATGCACTGCGAGATCCAATCTCCGGCGAGATAGTTAGAACCGGACGATCCAATAACCTGACGAGACGTGCCGGTGAGCACCTCCGCGACCCAGCCCTCGCTGACTTCGATTTCGAGATCGTCGCTCGCACTGACGTATATGCGCAGCAGCGAGGGCTTGAGCAGCTGGCACACGACGCGTACACGCCTGCTCTAAATCGCATCCGGCCGATCAGCCCGATCAATCCGAATCGCGTGAGGTATCTTGGCGCAGCGGACGAGTTCCTGTCGATTTACGGAGGTGGGTAGATGGCAAGGACACTGCCCTACAGAGATGGCCAGTTGACCGCCGTGCCACTTCGCGACGGCGGGGGATTCGGGGTCGGCCTAGTTGCCGCTCATGACGGACATGGCGCGGTGATTGGCTACTTCTTCAACCAGCGATTCGCTGATTTGCCGTCCCTCGACGAGGCCAACAAGCTCGGGGCGGCGGATGTGCTGAGAGTCATACGTTTCGGTGACCTTGGGCTCGTGAAGGGCAGCTGGATCGTGGTTGGTGACTACGCAAATTGGCGATCGTCCGAGTGGCCGGTGCCTGCTTTCGGACGCCAAGAACCGACGGGTCGAGCCTTCAAGGTAATTTATTCAAACGCGAACCTCCGAGGGCCTGAACGCGAGGAACCAATCTCTCGGGCTGAGTGCGAGGGTCTACCACGCGATGCGCTCAGCGGGTCTGGTGCAGTCGAGCGCGTGCTCACTCACCTGCTCTGCAATGAGAGTCCTGCGTGAGGTCGGATCATCGCGAATTGGGCGCCTGCTGATCTGCGAGGGCTTCGCTCGCCAAGTTCGTCCACATAGTGAGTTTCGTTGTCTCAAAGGCCGAGGTAGCTGCTGGGTGGATCGGTGAAGAGTTTGGCGTCTTCGATCTAGGGCCGGAGTCCTTTGGTGGTGGTGTGCCCGGTGGTGCGGCTGATGGTTCGCTCGGCTGCCCCGTTGCGTGATGCCTGGGTGGAGAATCCGCGGCGGAGGCTGTGTCCGGCGTAGTCGGCGGCGTCGTGTCCGAGTCGGCCGGAGCGGCGTTTGATGATGTTGGCCACCGCTCGGTCGGATAGTGGTTTGTCGGCGATGTTGCCGTGTCGGTCGACAGCCCGGAACACCGGGCCGGCATCGATCCTGGCTATGTCGATCCAGGTGCGCACCGCCGCACGGGGCAGGTGACGTGCTGGCGACCGTAGGCGACTTCGATGCGATGCCCGACAGCCTCCTGATCAGTCTTGGATCGTCGTCGATGCACGATCAGGCCGTCGGGATGGTTCTCGAGGTCATCCACGGTCAGCGCCACCAGTTCGGAACGTCGCATCGCCGTCGCGAACCCCAGCAAGATCAGCGCTTTGTCGCGGATGTCGATGGTGCGTGTGTCGTCGATGGTGGTGACGATGGCGGTGATGTCGGCGGTGTAGAGGCCTGCTTTGCGGTGGGTGGGTGCGACGCCGATCTGCCTGCGGATGCCTCTGACGACCTGTTTGACGAGCGGGTCGAGGCACGGGTTGGGGTGGCCCCCGGAGTTTGTGGGCTTCGCCGATCGCAGCCAGACGGCGTTGGATCGTGGACGCGGCCCGAGGTCGCCGGTCGTCGGCTGGTTCGGCGAGGTCGGCGACGTAGCCGGCGACAGCAGCGGGTGCGGCGGGCATCGAGCCGAGGCCGTGTGTTTCGCACCAGAGGGTGAAGTCGGCCCAGTCGGTCCGATACGCCTTCAACGTGGCTGGTGCCCGTGACGCTTGGACAGCCCGGGCGATCTTGGCCTCGAGCACGCTGAGCGCAGCGAGATCAGCACCGGCCCGGGCGTCGAGGAGTTGACGTGAGGTGAGCTCGGCAACCAGATGTTGGGCGGGTTCGTTGTCGGGTCTCATCGCCAGGTCCGTGGTGTCGGGTGTTCGGGCATGGAGGAAGGTCGCTGCAGCTGAGATTGAGCGGCGAGCCCGAACCATTCGAGCCAGCGATCGGTGGTTTCATCGATGTCGAGGGCGGTAATTGGCCAGGCCAGTTGATGGGTGCCGATCCCGCTTCCGAGTACTTGGCGGGCGTGGTCGTCGATCGGTATGTAGGCGTCGGGGGTGATGGACGGGTTGTTGCCCATCATCGGGTTGGGCATGAATGCCAGTTCGAACCAGTTGAACGTTCATTCGGTGAACGGGTCGCAGTACCAAAACGAGTGGGCCCGGCCTCGCCATCCGAACCGGTCCTGGGGGACGTTCAGTTCGAGTTTGGCGTGGGCGATGACGTCGAAGGAATGCTCGTATTGCCCGCTGATCCCGAAGTCGGTTGGTTCGGCGTCGTGGAGAACGAGGCGGGCGTTGTTGAGGATGATCGTCCTGTTGTGGAGGCTGCTCTGTTAAACCTGAGCAGCCGGAGCGTCGTCTTCGATCTCACGGCGGAGGTGTTCCAGGAACGCTTGCCATTGGGCACATGCTGCTGTCAGCAGGTCCTTTCGTTTCTCGGCTTCGGTGACCGCAGCTTCAAAGGCCCGTTGGTTCTGTGCTCGCGTAGCAACGGCCTGCAAGTTCGCCTCCGCCAGCGGCCGACGTCGAGGCGCTGGAGCATTCCGGAGTCTGGTGAGTCTGGCCGCAAGGTTTGACGGTGTCGGCCGCGCACCTGGCGCCTTGTAGAGGCACTCCTGGACAAGCGACCGCAGCGAGGCTGGCACACCGGTGAGTGTTGGCGGATCGTGGTGAAGATGCTGATCGCGAAAGTCGGCAACGTCGGGGCCCGGGAACGGCCACTCGCCGGCGAGGAGTTCGTGGGCGATGACTCCGAAGGAGTACACGTCGCACGCGACCTTGGCATGTTCGCTTCGCCATCGTTCCGGCGCGACATAGGGGCTGGTGCCAGTGTGTTTGTGGGTGGCTTCGGCGGTTGATGCTTCGGCGTAGCGGCTGGTGCCGAAATCGGTCAGCTTCCACTGGTCCTGGTGTAGCAACAAGTTCGCCGGTTTGAGATCCCGATGCACCAAGTCGCCCTCGATCGCCACGAGGGCATCCGCGATGTCGATCAGAATGGCCAACGCGTCGGCGGTGCCCATCGGCATGGGACTGTCCACGATGTGCTGAGCGAGCGACTTGTTGGCGAGTGGCATGACTAGCACGTGGAACCCGTTGTACTCGCCACTGTCGAGCACCGGGATCACATGATCAGGCGAATCCACACTCGCCAGAAGAAGCTCCCGCTCTGCCGCCGGTTCGATTCTGACGAATTTGATCGCCACCGGTTCACCGTCGGGTCCGATCCCTCGACGCACGATCCCGAACGCTCCTTGCTCGCCGAGGGCCTCGTGAGCGGTCCAGGTGGTGTTGTCGAGCTGGATCGTTTCTGCGGTAGGCGAAGCGGGTTCTGGCACCGGTTGAGACTAGCCGTTTCTGGTTTCCGGGAAGGGGATATTACCGGAAGTCAGAGAACTCGACAGGCGGCGCGTGGTCGTGCCGCAATGCCTCGTGTCCGGGTGGGACGGCCCGCGGTTCGACTACGCCGCCTTCGCTAGGTCTTGGCCAAGCTGCGTGAGACGAGTTCGCTCGTTGGATGCGGGCAGGACCTTCGCGAGGCTATTTCCTCCGGTCAGAATCC
>RCMY010004738.1_pt1 | contig 11668 bp, 8 predicted proteins | sample 2041341 | NCBI WGS metagenome assembly RCMY01 (sample SAMN09708234, study PRJNA481090) | Marine sediment metagenome, whole genome shotgun sequencing project.
CTTGACAGGGCACTGAACCACGGCGGGTTCCGGCGGGCGCGCGGCGTACTGGCCCTTGCCACTCTCGTTGGGCTTGCCCTGATTCTGGCGGTGCTGATCGCCGCCATCCCGCTCGGACCGTTGCCCGAACTGATCACAGCCGCGATCCTGCTCGCACAGCGCAGCCTTGCCGATCACGTGTCCGCCGTCGCCACCGGCCTGCGGCAATCGACCGGGGCAGGCCGCAGCGCCGTCGCGATGATCGTCAGCCGTGACACCGCCGCGATGGATGATACCGCCGTCGCCCGCAGCGCCATCGAATCCGCCGCCGAAAACCTCAGTGACGGGGTGATCGCCCCGGTCTTCTGGTTTGCCCTCGCCGGTCTGCCGGGGCTACTGGTCTATAAATTTGTCAACACCGCCGACAGCATGATCGGCTATCGCACCCCCCGGCACGCCGCCTTTGGCTGGGCCTCGGCCCGGGCCGACGACCTGCTCAACCTGATCCCGGCCCGGCTGACTGCGCTGTTGATTGCCGCCACCAATGGTCAACTCACCGCCATGCCGGCCATCCGCGCCGAAGCGGCGCGCCACAAATCCCCCAACGCCGGCTGGCCCGAGGCCGCCATGGCCCGCGCGCTGGGCGTCGCCCTGGCCGGGCCGCGCAGCTATGACGGTGTCATGCGCGACTTTCCCTTCGTCAATCCCAAAGGCCGCCGCACCCTTGGGGCCAAGGACATCGACCGGGCCGTGGCCCTGCTCTGGCGGAGCTGGGGGGCAATGATTTCTCTTGTCGTGATCTGGGTCGCGCTCTCGGTCACAGTGGCGCGCCTTTCCACCTGATCCATTGCAAGCCGCGTCCAAACTGTTACCCAGCGCCACGACCCCGCTCCGCCTGTCGAAGGATCCGCCATGAACCTGCCCCAACGTGCGACACTCGCCCTTGTCGCCGCGCTGAGCATCGCGCCCGGCCCGGCCGCCGCGCAAGAAACAGCGCAAGACACGGCGCAGGATACAGCTCCTTGCGGTGGCAGTTTTTCTGACTTTCTCGATCAGGCGCGGGCCGAATCCATGGCAAAAGGTCATGATCGCGCTACTGTCGATGCGTTTTTCCAAGGCGTCCGCCACGATCCACGAACCCTCGCGGCAGATCAGGCGCAGGGTGTGTTCCAGATGCCTTTCGTCGACTTCGCACGCCACCTGATCAGCCAGAACCGCATCGACAATGGCCGCGCGAACCTGAATAAATATGCATCCGTGTTTGACCGTGTGCGTGACGAATATGGCGTCAGCCCGGGCGTATTGCTGGCCTTCTGGGCGCTGGAGACAGACTTTGGCGCCGTGCAGGGCGATTACAACACGGTCAATTCGCTGGCCACCCTCGCCCATGACTGTCGCCGTCCCGGCCTGTTTCGTCCCCAATTGTTCGCAGCCGTCGAACTGTTTGAAAAAGGCGGGTTGGATCCTGCCACAACCACCGGCGCCTGGGCTGGCGAAATCGGCATGGTTCAGATGTTGCCTCAGGACATCCTGAGCAACGGCGTGGATGGTGACGGCGACGGCCAGGTCACCCTGAAGACATCCGCACCCGACGCGCTGCTGTCGGGCGCATCGATGCTGAAATCCCTTGGCTGGCGCGCGAACGAACCCTGGCTGCAGGAAATCACCCTTCCCGCGACATTCGACTGGGCCCAAACCGGCCTGAATCATCGCCGACCCGTGGCGGGGTGGAAGGCGCTGGGAGTTGCTGCCAGAACCGGCGATCTGGCTGGTCATGACTTGTCGGCTTCCGTGCTGTTGCCGCAGGGGCGCAATGGGCCGGCATTTCTTGCCTACCCCAACTTCGACGTTTATTTCGAATGGAACCAAAGCTTTATCTATGTCACCACCGCCGCCTATTTCGGCACCCGGCTTGAGGGCGCGCCGGTCTTTGATGCAGGGCGCCCCGACACCGGACTGTCTGGCGGTCAGATGAAGGCCTTGCAGACAGCGCTGGTCGCCCGGGGGTATGACGTCGGTGGTATTGACGGCATTCTGGGGGAAAAGACGCGCGAGGCGGTACAGGCGGAGCAACAACGTCTGGGTATGCCCGCCGATGCCTGGCCCACACCCGATCTGCTCGCCCGGCTTTAGGGCGCTGGCGATTGCGCGGTTCCCGGGGTGTTCAGATCTAATGGATCAGCCGAACATATCTGGCCGGGTTTCGACGAACACGTCACGCAAGGTGGCCTCCGGCGCGCCGCGCAGGATCGCAATGACCTTACCGTCGATGGTGACCAAAGCGTCCTCGCCATCCCCGGACGGCAAGACAGAAACATTGCCGCTGTCGATTGCAGCAGGGTTGAGACTGATCCGCAGAACATCCTCGCCACTCAGGAAGTCGGTGATATCGGCAACGTCGGTCTGCGACCCGGCCGTGGAATAGAGCCAGAAACTCTCAGTCGTCCGCGAGTCATCGACACTTGGCGACAGCACGGCACCTGGCGCTTGCTCTGCGAGCCCTGTTTCGTCTGCCACAGGCGTCAGAACCGATCCTTCCGCTTCAAGCGATGCATCGTTCGGTTCGCTCACTGGCGTCATAATCGGAGCGTGCGGCTCCACGTCATCGACATTGGCAGGCGCAAGAACCCTGTCGTGTGCCGCGATATCTCTGGTGTCTTCATCGCCGTACGGCAACAAAGCGCCCGCATTATCGCCGCGAGCCGACGACACTTCCGACACGTCATACTCCGGTGTCGGTGCCACATCGTCCAAAACCGGAGTCAGCACGGTCGGATCATCGGCGCCGGGGGCTGGCGAGTCGTCAGGCAAGGTCGGATCGGCAGGTGACAGAACCGGGTCGTCGGGCCCCGGGGCCGGCACATCGTCAGGCAATTCGGGGTCGACCGGCGTCAGAACCGGGCCTTCGACCTCATCCGCGTCGGTATCCATCAGGGCCGACAAGGGAATATCGGCATCCAGAGTCGGCGACGACGCATCCGACACCCGCAGGAACAGATCGTCAACCGGCACGACCGACAGACCCTGAAAGTGGATTTCGACCGTGCCCGTGGCGGTGTCAAAGCGCAGGTATGCAGCCGAGTCGCCATCGCTGTCATGGGCGGTGAATTCCTGAGCGTCGTCGGGCACAGCCACCGTAAGCGTATCGACACCCGGCTTGAACGACTCGACCAGCACCAGCCCGGGTTCAGGATCGACAAACAGGTCCTCGCCAGTCAATTCCTCTTCGCCAGTCGGTTCCTCCTCGCCAGTCAGGTCCTCGGGGGTTTCCTGCGACACGTCACTTCCGGCAAGGCCGTTTTCGGGCGCAGCGGTGACTGCCTCATGCGGACTGTCTTCAGGCATCGTGGGATCATCGGTTTCAATCGACGGCTCGGCATCTTCGGGCTGGTCGGTTTCGTCCGTTTGCGCGCCCTCCATCAGGTCAGGAAACGACGCCGCAGCCAGAACACCGAGAAAGATCAGACCCGCCAGCATCCTTGCCCCCCGCAAAACAAACCGCGAACAGACTCCACGCCATCCGCTGCCTGTCAGATACACTCTTAGGATAAAGGGCATATGTCGAAATATATCGCGTTTTAAGGTTAATTGAACCGGTCGCTGATCCCGCATGCGGGAACGGCCGTCTGTTCCATGTGCACCGTCCAACCGCCCTGAACGCGACGATCCTGCCGGAGTTCCGTTTCGATTGGTTCAGCCGGGCGCAACCACAGGCTCGATCAGTATGGTGGGTTCTGCCGGTGTGTCGGTGGAGCCATAGGATCGGTTGGCGGGTCGATAGGCGGCGTGGTCGCCTCGGACAACTCGTTTCCCACGTCACATCCACCGTGTCCTCGGTTTGAGCGATCGGCGCATAAGGTTTCGGGTTTTGAGCGCCTCTCGTTCCCTTGCGCCGGACCTGTCAGCAATCCCCACGCTTGGTTGGCATTGGTGGCTGTGCCGGCATAAATCCGGCCAGCCTGTCGTTACATACGAACAAAACCGCAGAATCGGCATGGGCCTTTTCAATCGTCGGAAACTCTTCTACAGACGCGAGGTCGCGCTTGCGGCATCTCCACGGGCCTTGCTGGACGACATCCCGGCTCGCGCCATAACCCGAACCTGAAAAGGAGACCCCGATGTCGATTACGCCCGAAGAAAAGACCCGACTGATGAAGGAATATGCGACCAAGGACGGCGACACCGGTTCGCCCGAAGTCCAGGTCGCGGTCCTGACATCCCGCATCACCACCCTGACCGAGCATTTCAAGACCCACAAGAAGGACAACCACTCGCGTCGTGGCCTTCTGAAGCTGGTCGCCCTGCGCCGCAAACTGCTGGACTATGCCAAATCCAAGGATGAGGCACGGTATCGCAAGCTGATCGAAAGCCTTGGCATCCGCCGCTGATCCATCAGCCAGACAAAGTTTCAAACCGCGCGCCATACCGGCGCGCGGTTTTTTATTGCCCCGGTCTTAACGGTCTGGAACATCCCAATCGGCCGGTGGCACGTCACGCCGCCGCAACCGCAAGGCAAGACCCAGCGACACTCCGACCCCGATCGCGACGGTAAGATCGACCAGAACGGTCAGGATCAGCGTCACCAGCAGCAGCATGACGTCCGACCGCCGCCCGGCCAGATGGGCGCGCCATTTATGCGGCTCGCTCATGTTCCACGCGGTCAGAATAAGCAGCCCGGCCAGCGCAGGCATCGCAAGATACCCCGCCAAAGGCGCGGCCACCATCATCACAATCAGAATGACCAGCGCGTGCACGATCCCCGCCACGGGGGTCCGCCCCCCGGCCCGCACGTTGGTTGCCGTGCGCGCGATTGCCCCGGTTGCGGGCAGACCACCAAACAGCGCCGAACCGATATTGGCCGCACCCTGTGCCAGAACCTCGGCATTGGGGCGGTGTTGACCGTCGATCATCCGGTCCGCAACCATCGCCGACAAAAGCGATTCAACCCCGGCCAGCAGGGCGATGATAAGCGCCGAAGGCAACAGCTCGATCAGGCGGGAAAACGTAACATCGGGCAAATGCGGAACCGGAAGCGCCGTGGGCAAGGCGCCGAACCGCGAAAAGACCGTTTCAACCGGCAGCGTCGCAGCAGCCACGATGAGCGATGTGACACCGACCGCGATGATCAGCCCCGGAAACCGAGGCCACAAGCGCCTGAGGCCGACGATCAGAACCATCGTCGCGATCCCGATGCCAAGCGCAGGCAACCCGACGCCGTCCCGCGCCTGCCAAAGGGTGGAAATCTTCGGCAGGAATTCGGCGGGCAGGTCGGCGATCTCAAGACCGAACAGATCGGCCAACTGACTTGTGGCGATGATGATGCCGATGCCGATGGTGAACCCGTTGATCACAGGTTCGGGCACATAGGCCACCAGATTGCCCAGACGCAAAACCCCCGCGATGATCAGGATGATACCGGCCATGAACGTCGCCAGCACAAGCCCGTCATACCCGTGCTGGATGATCACAGAATAGACGACAACGATGAACGCGCCCGTCGGTCCGCCAATCTGAACCCGGCTGCCGCCAAGAAGCGAAACCAGAAATCCGGCAACAATCGCGGTGATCAACCCCTTGCCCGGATCGGCCCCCGAGGCAATCGCGATGGCAAGGCTCAGGGGCAATGCGACCATCGCCACGGAAACCCCCGCCGCCGCATCGGCCAGGAACAATGCCCCGGTATAGCCACGCAGAGTCGTCAGGATCTTGGGTTTCATGCTGTCTGTCCAATAGTGAAAGCGCCCTCAGGATGGGACAACCAGCCGGAATGCGCCATCCCCCGCGCAAAAATGCGCGCTGTGGTTTCATACTCCGGCGCAAGGATCCCTTTCAATCGGAGCATTTTTGGGATATGGCGGCAAAATCTGAAATTCCGGCGCCCGGACACCAGCGCCTGACAAAAAAGATACCGGAGTCAGGGGGAATACGCCCCCTACGCAATGGCCTGCGGGCCGACATGAGGAACTTACATGTTCAACGTTACGACAAAATCCATCCAGTGGGGCGAAGAGACGCTGACCCTGGAAACAGGCAAGGTCGCCCGTCAGGCCGACGGTTCGGTCATCGCCACGCTGGGCGAAACCAGCGTCATGGCCAACGTGACCTTCGCGAAAAGCCAGAAGCCGGGGCAGGATTTCTTCCCGCTGACCGTGCATTACAATGAAAAGTATTACGCAGCCGGCAAAGTGCCCGGCGGGTTCTTCAAGCGTGAAGCACGCCCGACCGAGAAAGAGACACTGACCAGCCGCCTGATCGACCGTCCGATCCGCCCGCTGTTCGTGCCCGGCTTCAAGAACGAAGTTCTGGTGATCTGCACCGTGCTGTCCCACGATCTGGTCAATGATCCCGACATGGTCGCGATGATCGCCGCATCCGCCGCACTGACGATCTCGGGTGCGCCGTTCATGGGGCCGATCGCCGGTTGCCGCGTTGGCTTCACCGAAGGCGAATATGTCCTGAACCCCGAAATCGACGACATGCACAACCTCAAGCTCAAGCCAGAACAGCGGCTTGATCTGGTTGTCGCCGGCACCAAAGACGCCGTGATGATGGTGGAATCCGAAGCCTACGAATTGTCCGAGGCAGAAATGCTCGGCGCCGTGAAATTCGCCCATGAGCAAATCCAGCCGGTGATCGACCTGATCATCGATCTGGCCGAAGCCTGTGCGAAAGAGCCGTTCGATTTCCAGCCTGCCGATTACTCGGCACTTTATGACGCAGTGAAGGCAGCCGGCGAAGACGCCATGCGCAAAGCTTTCGCGATCACCGACAAGCAGGAACGCACCACGGCGATTTCCAACGCCGTGACCGCGATCAAAGGCAAGCTGAACGATGCGCAGCTGAGTGATGAGAACCTCGGTTCGGCCATCAAGAAGCTCGAGTCGGGCATCCTGCGCGGCGACGTCGTGAAAACCGGCAAGCGGATCGACGGGCGCGACACGACCACCGTGCGCCCCATCGTCTGTGAAACCGGCTTCCTGCCCCGCACCCATGGGTCGGCCCTGTTCACCCGTGGCGAGACACAGGGGCTGGTCGTGACCACCCTTGGCACTGGCGACGACGAACAGATGATCGACGCGCTGCACGGCACGTACAAGTCGAACTTCCTGCTGCACTATAACTTCCCCCCCTACTCGGTCGGCGAAGTCGGACGTTTCGGCCCTCCGGGACGGCGTGAAATCGGCCATGGCAAACTCGCATGGCGCGCGCTTCAGGCGGTTCTGCCTGCCGCGACGGATTTCCCCTATACCATCCGCATCGTGTCCGAGATCACCGAATCCAACGGCTCGTCCTCCATGGCTTCGGTCTGTGGCGGTTCGCTGTCGATGATGGATGCCGGTGTCCCGCTGAAAGCGCCGGTCGCAGGTGTGGCCATGGGCCTGATCCTGGAAGACGACGGCAGCTATGCCATTCTGACCGACATTCTGGGTGACGAAGACCACCTCGGCGACATGGACTTCAAGGTTGCGGGTACTGCCGAAGGCATCACCTCGCTGCAGATGGACATCAAGGTCGCGGGCATCACGCCCGATATCATGGAAAAGGCACTGGCACAGGCCAAGGACGGCCGCCTGCACATCCTGAGCGAAATGAACAAGGCGCTGTCCGGCGCTGGCGCGTTCAGCGAACATGCTCCCAAGATCGAGACCATGCAGGTGCCCACCGACAAGATCCGTGAAGTCATCGGATCGGGCGGCAAGGTGATCCGCGAGATCGTCGAACTGTCGGGTGCCAAGGTCGATATCAACGACGACGGCATCATCAAGATCGCATCGGCCAACGCCGATTCGATCAAAAAGGCCTACGACATGATCTATTCGATCGTGGCCGAGCCGGAAGAAGGCAAGATCTACAAAGGCACCGTCGTCAAACTGGTTGATTTCGGCGCTTTCGTGAACTTCTTCGGCAAGCGTGACGGACTCGTCCATGTGTCGCAGATCGAAAACCGCCGCCTGAACCATCCGTCGGATGTGCTCAAGGAAGGTCAGGACGTCTGGGTCAAACTGCTGGGCTTCGACGACCGCGGCAAGGTCCGCCTGTCGATGAAAGTGGTCGATCAGGCCACCGGCGAACCGGCGAAAGCCGAAGAAGACGCCGAATAATCACGGTCCTATGAACAAAATAAGGCCCCGGTGGAAACGCCGGGGCCATTTTTGTTTGATAAACCGAGGCAGAACAGATCAACGCCCGCCGATCGCCGCTCGTCACAAAAGTTTTTAGCGACAACCGCAAGAGAGGCTCTACCATGCGTTCAGGTATTCGACCCCACTTGTGGGACCGATCAGCAAGGCCCGTCCAGCAAGGCCGATCAGTAAGGAGTAACTGAAATGCAACGCAAAAAGGCTTCTGACTTTCATCCCCGACTGCTTGAAATGTTCGACGGCTACGTCCACGGAAAAATGACCAAGCGCGAATTTCTGTCAAATGCCGGTAAATACACTGCAGCAGGCGTCACCGGAGCTATGATCCTTGATCAGCTCGCCCCGAATTACGCTTGGGCGCAGCAAGTTGCGCCTGACGATCCTGAAATCGAAACCATGACCGCCGAATACGAAAGCCCCGATGGTCACGGCACGATCAAGGGGCTTTTGGCCAAACCGGCGGGGGCAACTGGCAAGCTTCCCGCAGTGTTGGTGATCCACGAAAATCGTGGCCTGAATCCATATATCGAAGATGTCGTTCGCCGCACGGCAAAAGCGGGTTACCTCGCATTTGGCCCCGATGGTCTGACCCCCAAGGGCGGCTATCCCGGCAATGATGAAGACGGACGCGCACTGCAAAGCGAATTGGACGGCGCAAAGCTGATGGCCGATTTCTTTGCCGCATTTGAATGGTTGCAAGGCCACGAAGACAGCACCGGAAAAGTCGGCGCAGTGGGCTTTTGCTATGGTGGCGGGGTGTGCAACGCGCTTGCCGTGGCCTATCCCTCCCTGTCTGCGTCAGTCCCATTCTATGGCAGACAGCCCGACGCCTCTGACGTTCCCGCCATTGAGGCACCATTGCTGATTCACTATGGCGAGCTGGACGAACGCGTGAACGCTGGCTGGCCGGCCTATGAGGAAGCTCTCAAAGCGAATGGCAAGACCTACGAGACGCATATCTATGCCGGGGCGAACCACGGTTTTCACAACGACACGACCCCGCGCTATGACGAAGACGCGGCGACACTGGCCTGGGATCGCACGCTGGAACATTTCGCCAAATATCTGGCGTAATACAGCCCGGTCTGGTCGGGTGGGTGGGCGTCGCGCAAACCGCGCGGTCGCCCACCCGAAACAGGGTCAGCCCGGCTGTTTGGTGGTGCGCAGATAAGGCAGTTTCTTGTCAAAGCCGCCGTATTTTTCGTTCGCCTCTTCGTCTGACACAGCAGCGGTCAGCACAACATCTTCACCAACCTTCCAGTTCGCTGGCGTGGCCACCTTGTATTTCGCCGTCAGGCGGATCGAATCCAACGCGCGCAGGATCTCGTCAAAGTTGCGCCCTGTGGTCATCGGATAGGTCAGCGACAGCTTGATCCGCTTATCCGGTCCAATGACAAACACGCTGCGCACGGTCTGATTGTCCGCAGGCGTCCGCGTGCCCACATCGCCCGAGGCTTCGGCGGGCAACATGCCATAGAGCTTGGCGACCTTCATGTCGGTATCGCCGATCATCGGATAGTGCACTTCGTTGCCGGTCAGGGCCGTGATGTCAGCTTTCCACTTGTGGTGATCGCTGACTGCATCGACGGACACGCCAAGGATCTTGGCGTCACGCTTGGCAAAGTCGTCTTCCATTCCCGCCATGAGCCCCAACTCGGTGGTGCAGATTGGCGTGAAATCCTTGGGATGGGAGAACAGGACGGCATAGCCATCCCCCATCCAATCGTACAAGTTGATCTCGCCCACCGTCGTGTCGGCGGTGAAATCGGGGGCGATGTCGTTAATGCGCAGGGACATGGAAGTTTCCTTTCGTGGCTTTGGCTTCATTCAGAATATAGGCCTCGTGCCGCATGCTTGAAACCCGTGACCCCTGCGGGGCAACGAATATTGGGCGAACATCGTCTCAGAATGGGCATTTCACCTTGAAAGTCATGCTCACCCCGCCGTCCGGGTGGCGCAGCCTGAGCGACTCGGCATGCAACATCAGGCGGGGATGGTCCCGCACCGCGCCCTCGGCATAGAACGGATCGCCAAGGATCGGATGCCCCAGCGCCAGCATGTGCACCCGCAACTGGTGCGAACGCCCGGTTTTCGGGTACAGCCGCACCCGGGTTTCATCGCCCTCCGTCCGGATGACCCGCCAGTCGGTCACCGCCGCCCGTCCGTTTTCGTGATCGACCATCTGGCGCGGCCGGTTCGGCCAGTCGACGATCAGCGGCAGATCCACCGTGCCTGTCGCGGGTTCAAGATGCCCGGCCACCCGCGCGACATAGCATTTCTTCATCATCCGTTTTTCGAATTGCAGTCCCAGATGGCGCTGCGCATGGGGGGTCTGCGCGAACACCATGACGCCAGACGTGTCCCGGTCCAGCCGATGCACCAGCAGAGTGCCGGGAAACGCTGCCTGGGCCCGTGTCAGGAGGCAATCTGCCAGATGTTCACCCTTGCCCGGTACCGAAAGCAGCCCCGCCGGTTTGGCCAGAAGCAGCAGTTCATGATCGCTGTGGACGATCTCCAGCGGTGTATCGGGGGGGGCATAATCACTCATGGTAACCGGGTATCACCCGCAGCGGGGGGCGAAAAGGTCACTCGTGCCCTTGGCCAGCGAAGGATGCCTCCGGCGGGAGTATTTGGGCAAGGAGAAACCGGCCCACCGAAACCGACAGTCCGGTTGCGTCGAGACATGGGTGGATTGTCACCCTCTAGGCCTTGGCGCGTTCTCCGGTGGGATCGTACATCGGTTTCAGCGACGCCTCGGCCCTGACCCGCACACCTGCCACGTCGATTTCATAGCATGAGGCGAGCACCTGCGCGGCGGTTTCGCCGCTGCACGGCACATAGCCCAGCCCCATCGCCCCGCCCAGATGGTGGCCATATGCGCCCGAGGTCAGGAACCCGACCACCTGCCCGTCGCGCAGCACCGGTTCGTTGTGATAGAGCAGCGGTTCGGGGTCCGTCAGGCGAAACTGCACCAGCCGCCGGTCAAGACCCGCGTCCTTTTTGCGCAGCACCGCGTCACGCCCGATGAAATCCGGCTTGGCCGTTTTCACCGCAAAGCCCAATCCGGCCTCAAGCACATGATCTTCGCAGGTGATGTCATGGCCGAAATGGCGGAACCCCTTTTCGATCCGGCAAGTGTCCATCATATGCATCCCGCATAATTTCAGCGCCAGATCCTGCCCCGCCTCGAACAAAGTCTCAAATACATGAGCGGCCATATCGGCGGAGACGTATACCTCCCATCCAAGCTCGCCCACATAGGTGACGCGGTGCACCCGGGCCAGCGCCATGCCGATCTCGATGTCCTGCGCGGTGCCGAACGGGTTGACGGCGTTAGTGAAATCATTCGGCGACACCCGTTGCAGCAAATCACGCGCGCGCGGCCCCATTACCGCCAGCACGCCTTCGCCGGACGTAACATCGGTGATGATCACACGGGCATCCCCCAGATGACGGCGCAGCCAGACCTGATCGGCCAGACGCGTGGCGGCGGGGGTGACGATCAGGAAACAGGTTTCAGACAGGCGGGTGACGGTCACATCCGCCTC
>RCMY010004739.1_pt1 | contig 11666 bp, 13 predicted proteins | sample 2041341 | NCBI WGS metagenome assembly RCMY01 (sample SAMN09708234, study PRJNA481090) | Marine sediment metagenome, whole genome shotgun sequencing project.
CGGGTGCTCACATCAGACCGTTCGCAGTGTCATAACCGCCGCTGCAGCTTTATAAGCGAATGCTGTTTTTTTAAGGCGCGCGATACTATGGATGACACCGACTGCGTCGTCACCAACCACGATTTGGTGCTCGCCGACCTGGCGCTGGGGGGTGGTGCCATTCTGCCCGCGCCGCAAGACTGCATCTACGTATTCGACGAAGCGCATCATTTAAGCCATAAAGCGGTACAGCATTTCTCCTCCAGCGTGCGAGTCAACGGCACACAAAAATGGCTGCAACAACAGGCCAAAGCATTGGAGCATCTACAGCAGCACTGGCCCAACGCCAAAAAAGCCAAGCGTCAGCTGGATGACGTGGTCGCGATTAGTAATCAACTGCAGCCGCTGTTGCGCGAGTTACCCGAACTGCTAGACGGCTATTTTATCGGTCAACAACAACAGCGTCGCGATAACCGACCGTTGACTCATCGCTTCTCTGCCCACGAGTTGCCAGCGGAACTGCGCAGCATCAGCGCGCAGCTACAGCAGCAGTTCAAAACGCTGGCAACGCAGCTGCAGGTGCTAACCGATGTAGTTGAAAAAGACATGGAAAACGCCGACGACGAAGCCAGCCGACGCGAGTTGGAAGAGTGGTATCCAACATTGGGGGCCGGTGTTAATCGTGCGGTCGCGCACGAACAGCTGTTTCATTACTATGCCAGCGCAGAACAGGAGACAAGGCCTCGCGCCTGGTGGCTGACCAGGTCGCAGTTCGATACCAGTATAGATTTTGGCCTGCACAGCGCGCCTTTGCTGGCTGCCAGCTATTTGCAGGAGATGCTGTGGTCGCAGTGTTATGCCGCCGTGTTAACCTCAGCGACGCTGACCGCACTCGGCAAGTTTGACCAACTGGTGATGCGCTCGGGCATCGCGGTCGACAGTCATTTTCGCGCCATAGCCAGCCCGTTTGATTACGCTTCCAACGCTGTCTTCGAAGTGCCTGAACAAGCCTGCAATCCGAGTGACCCGCAGACTCACAGCGAGGCCATTGCCAGCTATTTGCACAATGAGAAATTTGCCGGTGGCGTGCTGGTGTTATTTTCATCGCGTAAACAAATGCGCACTGTTTATGAGCTGCTGCGTGCCGACCTGAGCGACAACGTATTGCTACAAGACGATTACAGCAAACAGGCATTGCTCGACGAGCACAAGCGCCGCATTGACGCCAATGAGCCCAGCGTTATTTTCGGTCTCGCCAGCTTTGCCGAAGGCATCGACTTACGCGGTGCGTATTGTAACCATGTGGTGATTGCTAAAATTCCCTTCGCCGTACCGGATGACCCGGTAGAAGAAGCGCTGGCAGAGTGGATAGAAGGGCAGGGACGTAATGCCTTCATCGAAATCAGCGTACCCGATGCCGCCTTGAAACTGGTGCAGGCCTGCGGCCGCCTGATACGCGCCGAAACCGATCGCGGCACGGTTACATTGTTAGACAGTCGCATCATACAAAAGCGTTACGGGCGTGACTTGCTTGCGTCCTTGCCGCCGTTTAAACGTAATATACATCGCTCTATAGGTCGTGCCTGATGACCAGCGAAATCAAAATCAGCACCATCGGTGCCTATCTCATTGATATAGAAGCCGACCTGCGCCAGCTGCGCTTATGGCAAAGCGAAACACCGGACAGCGCTGCATTGGCCAGCACCGAGCCATTTTGCTTCGACACATTAGCGCTGCCGCAGTGGCTGCAGTTTGTATTTATTCCGCGTATGTATGAATTGCTTGAAAGTGGAGCGAACCTGCCGGCGAGTTGCGCAATTACGCCAATGGCAGAAGAGTATTTCAGCGGCAGCGATCTGTTCGTGCGGCCGCTGCTGGTTCATCTGGCCAGTCTTGACAGCTACATTAGTCAGTGACCTGCTATTCAGTCGTCGTCGCGCGACGTTTGCACGGTGACTGAACCATCGGTCTCTGTGAAACAGCGAAACATAATAGGTCGACAGCAAACGTAACAATCTTCGAAGTATTCCGTGCCGGTATCCTCTTCCTCAACGAAGGTGGTGAACCCTTCGCCGCAATAAGGGCATTGCACCTTGGACTCGCCGCGTTTGCTGTGCATATTTTTTGCCTGTTACAGTAACGCGTTGCCTGCACCCAGCAGGGCGCAGTGTTCGCGGGTAATGACGTAAGTGGGAATTGCCTGCAGGTAACCGTGCATTGCCCCTCTGTTTTCGAAGCGCTGTCTGAAGTCGCTGGTGAGAAAGAAATCGAGAAATCTTTTTACAATGCCGCCGCCGATATAAACGCCACCGCGTGCGCCACAGCATAGCGCCTGGTCGGCACACACGCCACCTAGCCAGGCGCAAAACATACTTAACGCTTGTACACAAAGCGCATCGCTGCGGTCGCAGGCGCGCTGCTGAATTTCGGCAGGTTCGAGCTGTGCTGCGCCGACGTTCTGAATGACGCTTAAAGCGGTGTGCAGTGTTTGTAATCCGCTGCCAGACAGTAGGATTTCGCGTGCAATATGACCGCCGTTGGGAGACAAATAATTGACAATCGCGTGCTCAATGTCGGTTTCCGCGGCGATGGCTGCGTGGCCGGCTTCGGTAGCAATAACCTTGTGCTGTGCGGCATCGGTGAACAGCATCGCGGCGCCCAACCCAGTGCCTGGTCCGACTGCGATAATCGGCAGGCTGTGGTCGGCATGGCCCCCGCCTACTTGCATGCAGTCGGCCGCATTGAGATGCGGTATTGCCAATGCAACGGCAGCAAAGTCATTAATAACGGCAAGCTTCTCAACCCGCAGCGCCTGTTGCAGCTCGGTTTGTGAAAACTCCCACGGTAAATTCGTTAGTTTAACGCGGTCTGCATTTACCGGGCCGGCGACGGCGATGCAGGCCGCGTTTATTGCGACTGCGTTATGTTCTTCGGCGTAGCGAGTGAGTGCAGCTTGCAGACTGTCAAAGTCGGCGCTGCGCACTTTGCTGATGGCAGTGGGTGTCGTGTCGCCACCGCCGACAAGTCCGAGCCGAATATGAGTGCCGCCTACATCCGCTACCAGTCTCATTGCAGTACCTCAGGCGACCAATCGAAAACCGTAGCACCTTGCTCGGCGGCATTCACGCTGTGGCGCATAAAGCCGAACAGGTCCCGACCCAGGTCGGGTAAGTCGCTGCGCTGCACGGCGCAGTCGCGAGCGTCTAATTCTTTCGCTTCCACCTGCAACACGAGTTCGCCGCTGTTGGCATCCAGCTTTATCATATCGCCGTCGCGTATCTTTGCAATAGCGCCGCCAGCCTGCGCCTCTGGTGTCAGGTGAATGGCGGCGGGCACCTTGCCGGAAGCGCCAGACATGCGGCCGTCGGTGAGTAGGGCGATCGCAAAGCCCTTATCCTGCAGCACGCCTAGATATGGAGTCAGTTTGTGCAATTCCGGCATGCCGTTGGCGGCCGGGCCCTGAAAGCGCACTACTACAATGCAATCGCGATCTAACTCGCCCTGTTCAAACAGCACTTTCACCTGCTCCTGCGTATCGCACACAACGGCGGGCGCGTGTATTTGCAAATATTTGTCGGCCACGGCCGAGGTTTTTATAATCGCGCGGCCGAGATTACCTTGCAACAGCGCCAGCCCGCCGTTGCTCGAAAACGGCTGCGCGCAGCCGCGCAGAATTTCGGTATCTTTGCTCTGCAGGGGCACTTCCTGCCACGCTATGTTGTTGCCCATTAGACTGGGCGCGCGGCTATAGTGATGGCTTAAACCTTCGCCCATCAAGGTCATCACGTCGTCGTGCAACAAGCCAGCCTGGGCCAGCTCATTGATGACAATGGGTATGCCGCCGGCGGCGTGAAAATGGTTTACGTCGGCGCTGCCGTTCGGGTAGATGCGCGTTAGCAGTGGGATGATTTTTGACAGATCGGCGTAGTCCTGCCAATCAATAATAAAACCGGCGGCCTGGGCGATAGCTATCCAATGGATGGCGTGATTGGTCGAGCCGCCGGTTGCTAACAGGCCAATGATGGCGTTGACCAGACTTTTTTCAGTCACCAGCTCGTACAGTGGAATATAGTTTTTACCCAGCGCGGTAATTTCGCTAACACGCAGCGCGGCGGCGCGGGTCAGCTCGTTACGCAGCGGATCATCGGGATTAACAAACGCCGTACCCGGCATATGCAGGCCCATAAACTCCAGCAGCATCTGATTGCTGTTAGCCGTGCCGTAAAAGGTACAGGTGCCTGGGCTGTGGTAAGAAGCAGACTCGGCCGCCAGTAACTCATCGTGGCCCACTTCGCCGGCGGCGAACTTTTGCCGCACTGCAGCTTTGTCTTTATTTGGTAAGCCCGAGCGCATTGGCCCTGCTGGCACAAACACGAAGGGCAGGTGGCCAAAGGAGAGGGCACCAATCAGCAGGCCGGGCACAATCTTATCGCACACTCCCAGGCATAGCCCGGCGTCGAACATATTGTGCGAGAGAGAAATGGCCGTCGCCGCCGCAATAATATCGCGGCTGAACAGGCTCAACTCCATGCCCGGCTGGCCTTGCGTGACGCCGTCGCACATCGCCGGCACGCCGCCGGCAAACTGAGCAGTGCAGCCACGCTCGTGCGCCGCCTGCTTGATAATGGCGGGGTAGTGTTCAAGCGGCTGGTGCGCCGACAGCATATCGTTATAAGCCGAGACGATGCCGATGTTAGCCGCTTCCATTAGCTTTAAGCTGGATTTATCGCCCGGCGAGCAGCCGGCGACGCCATGTGCGAGGTTACTGCACGACAGCTGCCCGCGGTTGGGTCCTCGCTGTTGCATACGCAAACAGCGCTGCAGGTAGGCGGCGCGCGAGTCTCTACTGCGTTGCCGGATGCGGTTGGTGACGGCCAATACTTGTGGGTGCACGCTTGCTTGCTCCTAACCGGGTGACCAATAAAAAGTAACGGGAACGCGCTGTTGCCGAAATAAAAACCGCACAGGCATTTGCGTTACATCGTCGTCTGACAGTGCCGCGCGCATCACCTCTAGCTTCGTTCTACCGGAGATAAGCACAACAATCTCGCGGCTGTTCAACAGGGCGCTAGCGGTAAGGCTGATGCGCGCCTGCTCGGCGCTGGCTGGATTCATTGGGTGACACATATTCTCTGAATGCAGCGCCGCGTTGAGTTCGGGCGCGTCGGGAAACAGCGAAGCCGTGTGACCATCATCGCCCATACCCAGCAGCACAATATCGAACGGCTGCGGGATATCGACCAGCCGCGCTTCAACATCCTGCAAGCCGGCCTCCGGTATCGCGTGATCTGTTGTTAAACTGATGAACTCAGCGCTGGCCGCCTTGTTTTGCAGCAGCGTGCTGCGCACTAGTTTTTCGTTGCTTGCATCGTGGTCGGCGGCTACCCAACGCTCGTCGGCGAGTGTTACCGCTATCTTTGGCCAGGGGATGTCTGTATGCGACAGCTTTTCAAATAGCGGCGCAGGCGTACGGCCGCCCGACACAACCAAACTGGGCCGCATGCGCTGCGCACAGGCCTCATTTAAGGTGGCGGCGATTTGCGCGGCGAGCTCGTCTTCCAGCTCGGCGGCGCTGGCAAACGGTTTGTAATGCATATGCGTCGGCCATGTAATGCTATTCATACCAGACTACCCCCTCGCTGTCAGTCAATGCAGCGGCCGACGCCGGTCCCATCGTGCCGGCCGCGTAGGGTTCGGGTTCAGGCTCCAGCGTCAGCGCCTGCCAGCTTGCCAGAATGCCATCGGTCCATAGCCAGGCCGCTTCCACTTCGTCGCGGCGCATAAACAGGGTTTGGTCGCCGTGCAACACGTCGAGCAGCAAACGCTCGTAGGCAAGATAGCCGCGTGGCGATTTTTCGTTGTCTTCCAGCGTCAGTTTTAGCGGCAACGACTTGAGTTCCATACCCCTGGTTAAGCCTGGCTTCTTGTTGAGCGTGAACAAGGTAATGTTCTCTTCCGGCTGCAGGTGAATCACCAGCCGGTTGCGCAGTTGGTCGGCACGCTGTTGCGGAAAAATCGATAAAGGCTGGGGGCGAAACTCGATAACAATTTCGGAATAGCGGCGCGCCAGACTTTTCCCCGTGCGCAGAAAAAATGGCACCTTGGCCCAGCGCCAGGTGTTGATCAGCGTTTTTACCGCAACGAAGGTTTCGGTGTTCGGGTAAGCCTTGTATTCTTCATGATCAAGAAAGCCTGGAACCGCTGTATTGTTGACCGTACCCGCCGTGTATTGGCCGCGCACTGTGCGTGCATGCACGTTGTGTCGGTTGATAGGCGACAGCGAGCGAAGTATTTTCACTTTCTCGTCACGAATAGCATCGGGGTCCAGACTGTTCGGCGGCTCCATCGCTACCAGGCACAGCAGCTGTAGCAGGTGGTTTTGCACCATGTCGCGCAGTGCGCCGACTTCGCCATAGTAGCCGGCGCGACCCGCCACGCCAATGTCTTCCGCCACGGTAATTTGCACACTCTCAACGTGCTGGCTGTTCCATACCGACGAAAACAGCGCGTTGCCAAAGCGCAGCGCGATCAGGTTTTGTACCGTGTCTTTGCCGAGATAGTGATCGATGCGAAAAGTCGCCGCCTCGGAAAACACTTTGCCAACCTCGGCGTTGAGTTTTTTGCAGGAGGCCAGGTTGTGACCAATGGGTTTTTCCAGCACCACTCTGGCGGCGTCGGATGTGAGGCCGGCCGCCTGTAAGTTTTGGCAAATGACACCGTAAAGCGACGGCAGCGTCGCCAGGTAGAAGACGCAATCATTGTTGGATCGAGCGCGTATTTTTTGCTGCAAATTGGTGTAATCGCCTAGCTCGTTAGCTTCTACTTTAACGTAGTGCAGACGCGCCGCGAGAATGCGCCAATGCTCGTCGTGCCAGAATTTAGCGCCAACATTGTGCTTCAGTTTATCTTCAATTTCGGCCAGAAATTGTTCGCTGGTAAAGTCTTGCCGACCGGTAGCATAAATGTGATTAAGTGCATTGTTCAGGTGGCCGTCGAGCTGCAGATAGTACAGCGCGGGCAGTAGTTTGCTTTGCGCCAGATCACCGGTGCCACCGAATATAATAAGCTCAAATTTAGCTGACATTCGTTGCTCTTTTACAAGTGACTGCGCATTCCGCAACGCAGGGGTTAGCGAAGACGAAGAATTTTAGCAAATTTGAACGCATCATAACGGACTTTGACCGTGAATCGTAAATAACGATCACAATAAGCCGTATGGTTTAATATATGCTTAAATTTATATGCTCAAAATCAGGAGAATCTAAACATGAAACTCATTCAACTCATCAAGCGCTGGGAGGAGACCGCCAGCGACGAATTGACCATCAGAAAATATTCTGTGCAATTGCCATTGGACGATGCCGCGCGCATTGAGGCGCTGGCAGAAATGTACCCGGCGCGCAGCCAAACACAGCTGATTACCGAACTACTCTCAGAGGCGCTGGACGCGGTTGAAACGGCAATGCCCTACGAGCGGGGCAGTAAGATTATTTCGCGCGACGAGATGGGCGATCCTATATATGAAGACGTTGGCCCCACGCCGCGTTTTTTAGCGCTGACTAAACGCCATGCCGCGCTGTTGCGGGAAGAGAACGAAAATAACGGTTAAGCCCGTCGTTGCGAGCCTACCACCAGTACTTATTAAAGTTTTCCGGATTGGCCCAAAAGCGGCTGTTGTTCCACTCGCGGCGGCGGTTGTATTGTTCTATCGCGTAGGTATAGAGCTGCAGTTCGCGGCCGGCATTTTGAAATGTTGTGACCAGCGTCATGCCCAGGCTAAAAAAATCGACGGCGGTCCATACGCTCTGCTCGCCGGCAGGAGAATACATAACGCAGCAATGATTGCTGTGCGCATTGCGAAGACGGCCGAGTAATTCGATGCCCGTACTTTTCGGCAGATGCTCCAACTGGTCGGCAACAACGGCAAGATCGAAACGCTGCAGGTCTGCCAATTCTTGTACGTTGGCCGTAATGCACAGCTTTGTTGTTTTACACCGCGTTTCACTGGTATATTCCAGCAAGCCGGGCAGGTCGCTGTGACTGCACAGCAGTAAAGTCGAGGGCTTTTGATCGTACAGGATTTCGGTAATTGCCTGCAGCGGTGAATCGATGCCAGACATAGCGCATGGTTCCGGTTAAAAATTTCATAATACGCGCATTAGCGTGAAGAAAAATATGAATAGGTAAATAACATGGCTTTCAGTTTTGATATCAATTTGGCCGAACATGTAGACATGCATGAAAAATTAGCTCACGTGAAGCAAATGGCACATGACTCGCCTTACCATCTTGCCCTCGAAGGCGACGACAAATGCGGGCAAATTAAAGGTATTATTGGCGGCGAGTACGAGGTTGTCGACGATTGCACGCTGAAAATAACGATACAGAAAAAACCGCTGATATTGACCGAGAATAAAATCAAGAAAACACTGACCGGGTTTTTCACCTAAATAAGTGCGCGTCGGAAACACATACTGCCGGAAACACATACTGACAAATCATTCGCGACTAATGTCGCTCTCGCAGACTGCATGGCTCCTTGTGGGAGCGACTTTAGTCGCGAAGAAACAAGCATGCTGAAAACTTGTTTCCAGGCACACCAAACACATCAAAACAAGCCAAAAAACCAGCGCTTTTTCTTTAAACTCTTTTCGCACTGCGCCAGCTGCACTGAGTAGATTTTTGCCCGCCCAGAAACTTTTGCAGCAATGCCTCGCAACCATTCCTTATTGCTGTTCTTATAGGTGCGCCGATTAAACCCGCCATGCCCTTCGTGGTAGGCGAGGTATAGGTGATACGCATCGGTGCCGGCAATGGCGCTGCGTTTTCTGCTTTGGTCGTTATACCAGCCAACGAAATCAATGGCGTCGCTGAAGCGTCTGCGGTCGGCACCCCGGCTGCGGGTATCTTCCTGATAGGCGCGCCAGGTAGACCTTAACGCCTGCGAATAACCGGCCGCATCGGAAGGACGTGGTCCCGGAATAAAACCCAGATACCGCTTGCGCGGCGGCTTGACGTTATGCCGAAAGCGCGACTCCTGATGCATAATCGCCATCATTACCGGCACCGGCGAATTCCAGCGCTTTGCCGCAGCAGACGCCGGTTTATACCAGTTTTTCTTCTCTTTAAAGATGGTGCAAATATTGTCGGTTCTAGTCGGCGCTGTTGTGCAAGCCGAAAGCAATAACGGCAGCGCGCAAATTAGCCAAAACGCGGCGCGATGAGTGAGTGGATAATGCTGCAGCAACTCGAGCCTCCTGCGGTGTCGAATCACTGCGATTACAGCAGATAAGTCCCTTGCCGCGCAACCAGCTCAAAAAACGACCCCCAACCCAATTATCGCCTCATTCAATCCGCTTGTCTAAATCGTATCCACGCGCCAACGCGGGCTAATTAGTCGTCTAAAGTTAAATCAAAGACTGCACGTCTTCACGGGCGTGCACTATCAGGAATCCATGGCTTTATATCTGCCATGGAATTGATAGCTGTCAGTTGTATGTTGTTGGTGGCGACGAATGAAGACCATAATTTATCTTTTAGCTCTAATGTTGTTGGCCGGTTGTGCAATGACCACGAATGAGCAGTGTCAATTGCCCGATGAAAACGTGCGCTCGTCGGTAGTGCGCATAGCCGCACCCGACGGCAGCACTGCAAGTGGCGTGATCATCGCTAAAAATCGCGTGCTTACGGTAGCGCATGCGGTCGAAGATGCCAGCAGCGCCATGGTAGAAGTAGACGGTCAATTTCAAGTGGCAACCGTGTTAGGCACCGATACCGAAAACGACCTCGCTCTGCTGGCGGTAACTACCAACGACCTGGCACCGATGCCGGTTAGCAGCACCATGCTGCGTGAGTCAGAGGCCGTATGGGCCATTGGCTACCCGCTCGCGCTGGAACAAAAAATGAGCCTCGGCCTGTATCAAAATATGTTCAACGGCCGCTTGTACACCAGCGCACATATCAACAGCGGCAGCTCCGGCGGCGGTTTGCTGCGCTGCCAGGCCGGCGCTTTCGAATTGGCCGGTGTGGTACACGGCTACGTCGCCCAACGCGCCGGCGCTGATTATGTGAATATAGGTGATTCGACGTCAGTACCCGCGCGCAAAATTCAAGACTTTATCGCGTTGGTTGACAAAAAACTGCCGCCTTTCCGCGATACTGCTACGCTGGCGCTGCAAACTGCGGTTAACTAAAAACCTTACTGACACCGCGCGCATCTTCGCAGAATGCGCCGTGCGCATGCCGAGTACTATATTCCTGGCATCCCGGCTAAGGAAGATGCTGAAAAACTATCCCTCTATTCAGCCTCTGCGGCTTTCGATAAGCTATGCGCATCCTCAGGAACGTTCATGATGATTTATCGCGGCCCCTCCCGCGCCGTGAACACGGTACCGAAGAAGAACGATTCCACAGCCATAAACTTTCGTATTCTGCAGCTGCAATCCACTATGAGCGGGGAGGGTGGCGAACAGAGAAATGCCCGAACCGAACGTGACTGGATAAAGTTTAACAATCACGTTGTCAATCAAGCTTGCACCCATCAAAGACGAGGCCACGTCGCCACCACCGCAAAGCCAAATAGGTTGCTCTGCTTCCAACTTTAAAGCCCGTACAAATTCGGTCACCTTTTAGCTAACCAATTTTACGTTCTCATCCGTACTTTTAGTCATTGTTCGCGACAACACAATTTGGCGCATCGCTGGGCAGGGGCTTGTTTTTCCCTCTTTCAATCTAACCTCATACGTTTTCCGCCCCATCACAACAGTGCCGAATGTTTTGAGGTCGGCAAGGAAATCCGATATCACCTCATCATACCCTTCGAAACCATCTAACGAGCCGTCTTCGTGAGCAATAAAGCCGTCAAGGCTAGCGGCTACATAATACGTAATTTCGCGCATTAGCTACCTCAATTTCTGTAGTTAGAAAATTAGTATATTCTGCTTTTCAATTTAATTACCCCGTACAAGCACTACAAAGCGTACGCAGTGTGGGTAGGTCTTGAAAAAATGACTGCCTGCACTCTGACATTGGGGTCAGGGACTGTCTGGGTATCCATAGGATCTTTGTATGGGAGTCCTGCTACCTCATGCCAGTCGGCTCATGCATGCGAGCCTTCGCGATCTTTCGATAAGACCACCTGAGTGAGCCCGGTGGGCAATTCTAATTCGCGAATATTTGCTGCGACCTCGGGGCGGCTGCAGGGAAAGATAGGCATTTAAATAGCGGCTCATTGCGCATATCAGTCCAATCCCCAGCTCCCCAGCGTATGACTAAGTCAACATTCTCACCGTGTAGATCCATTAAATCGATCATCGGCTTAATTCGTAGTTGAATAGTTGGATGTGAATTTAAAAATAACATCAAACGTGATGACAACCAGCGCGAAGCAAAATACGTTGAAACACCAATCGTGAGTGTTTGCTCACTGGTGTCGCGAAATTCTGAGATTTTCGGTTCGATGCCATCGATAGCTACTTGGCAGGTGTGTCTCAGTTCTTGTCCTTTCGAAGTGAGGGTGATGCCCCGGGGCCAGTCGCTGAAAAATTTCGAAGCCTAGTTCTGCTTCAAGTTTCTTAATTTGATAGCTGACTGCTCCTTTACTCAAGAGTGACGAGTTTTCACCCTGTGTCTACCCGAAAGACGTCCAGTCTATCAGGATCTTGCCTATCGATGATGAATTTCGCGAG
>RCMY010004740.1_pt1 | contig 11666 bp, 9 predicted proteins | sample 2041341 | NCBI WGS metagenome assembly RCMY01 (sample SAMN09708234, study PRJNA481090) | Marine sediment metagenome, whole genome shotgun sequencing project.
CCCATGTACAGACCAATCACCAACGCCAGAATGCCGAAAATCCCCTGCAGCGTGCCAGATCGCAGGCTTGATACCGTGAGCATTCCGATGATCGCCCCGATCACGATACCGGGCGCCCATGTGCGCAGGATTTTCCAATCAACCGCGTTCTTCTTATTGTGCGACAGAACAGAGCGGACCGATGTGACAATGATCGTGGCCAGCGAGGTCGCCAGACACACCTGCATCAACTGGTCACCATCATAGCCAAGGGTCTGGAACGCGTAGAAAAATGCAGGCACCAGAACGATACCGCCGCCCACGCCCAAAAGCCCCGCCAGAACACCGGCAAAAGCACCGATGACAAGCAGCAGAACTCCCATCTGGATCAAAAGCATGGTTTCGGGCATGGCGCTGCGCTCCTTGGCGAAAGAGAATGATGCGGCTGTGCTACACCGCACGCGCCTGTTGTGCCAGCGCGGTCTGCGCTTGCGTTCGCTCCAATGCCTCCAGCACCAGCGCAGTCCCTGCACCGTCGCGGTGCGCGCCTTCGGACAGCACACGCCGCCAGATGCGCGCGCCGGGCCGTCCGGCAAAAAGCCCCAGCATGTGACGTGTGACCTGCGCCAGCTTGCCGCCCGCCTCAAGATGCGCCTCGATATAGGGCAGCATGGCATGGACAATCGCTTCAGGTGTGGTGTCGGCCCCGCTGCCATAGATCCGCCGGTCTGCCTCACACAGTATTTCCGACGGCTGGTGATAGGCGGCGCGTCCGATCATCACCCCGTCCAGTCCTCCCTCCAGAAACGCCTCGGCCGCATCAAGCGTCGAGATCCCGCCATTGATCGAGATATGCAGATTGGGAAACAGGCCCTTCATCCGATGCACCAGATCATAATCGAGCGGCGGGATGTCGCGGTTTTCCTTGGGACTAAGCCCGTCAAGCCACGCCTTGCGCGCATGGATCGTCACCCGTTCGATCCCTGCGCCGACGATCCGGCTGAGAAACTCGGGCAGCACAGCTTCAGGGTCCTGATCATCCACGCCGATACGGCATTTCACGGTCACCTCCACATCGACAGCCCGCGCCATCGCGCTCACACATCGCGCAACAAGAGCGGGGTCTTTCATCAAAACGGCCCCGAAGGCGCCCGATTGCACACGGTCGGACGGGCAGCCTACATTGAGGTTGATCTCGTCATAACCTGCCGCAGCCCCCAACCGCGCAGCCTCTGCCAGCTCGGCCGGGTCCGAACCACCCAACTGCAAGGCGACAGGATGCTCCGACGCATCATGATCCAGCAAATGCAAAGCCCCACCACGCACCAGAGCGGGCGCCGTTACCATTTCCGTATACAGCAAAGCACGCGTGCTCATCTGGCGATGCAGATACCGGCAGTGACGGTCGGTCCAATCCATCATAGGCGCGACGGATAAACGGGACGCACTGAGAACATTATATTTTATATCCATATTAGCCATTTACCGCTCAACCATCTGTCCCATTCTTGTCTCATATGTTGTCATTCTCGCCCATTTCTGGCATGGTTTACAACAAATGTTGTAACTTAGGCCTCGTGTTGTAACCCCATGGGTACCATCATCAAGCGCAAGCGGAAAGACGGCTCCACCTCCTGGCTCGCGCAAATCGCGATCAGACGTGGGGGAAAGACGGCTTTTCGTGAGAACCGAACCTTCGAACGCCGCTCAATCGCGGCGGCCTGGCTCGAGAAGCGCGAGAAGGACCTTTCGAAACCCGGGGCGCTGGATGATGTCCGGGCCGGCGACCACAAGCGCCGTGATGTAACCCTCGGCGATGCTATAGACAAGTATGTTGAAGATAGCGCGAAGGCAATCGGACGGACCAAGTCACAGGTGCTCAAGAGCATCAAGAATTTTGACATCGCCAACAAGCCCTGCGCCGAGATCGACAGCGCCGACATCGTCGCCTTTGCTCAGGAAAAGCTGAAAACGGGCGTGACGCCTCAGACGGTGTCAAATTACCTTTCTCATATGAGCGCAGTCTTCACCGTGGCAGGACCCGCGTGGAACTATCCCCTGAACGAGAAAGCAATGCGCGACGCCCTGATCGTCGCCAAGAAGCTTGGCTTGACCCAGAAGAGCCGACATCGGGACCGGCGGCCGACGCTGGACGAGCTTGATCGCCTGATGACGCATTTCCTCGAACGCTCAACGCGACGCCCCTCCTCCGTCCCCATGCACCGCGTCATGGCTTTCGCGATCTTCTCAACCCGAAGACAAGATGAAATTACGCGCATCAAATGGACCGAACTCGACAAGGAGGGCAAACGCATTTTGGTGCGCGACATGAAGAACCCCGGCGAAAAAATCGGTAACGACGTTTGGTGCGACCTTCCTGATCCAGCGCTCGCGACCATCGAGGCCATGCCCCGGAATTCAGACCGGATATTCCCCTACTCTACCGACGCGATCAGCGCTTCCTTCACACGCGCCAACCAGTTCCTCGGCATCAAGGATCTACGCTTCCACGATCTTCGGCATGAAGGCGTCTCACGCCTGTTCGAGATCGGCTACAACGTTCCGCATGCTGCTGCTGTCTCAGGGCACCGATCTTGGATATCGCTAAAGAGGTACACCCACCTGCGCCAGACGGGTGACAAGTACGATGGCTGGGGCTGGACAATGGAAGTCACCACACACGACCCAAAGCAGCGTAAGAGAAGGCCAGCTCGACGTCCGGCAACCGTCCAAATCCGGACCAAGTCGGCTCGAAAGCACGGGAATTAGAGATTTAAGATAGATGCGCAATGCACTGTTATAAATACAATTTAACCTCAGGATACTTGAGGCTCAATCGTCCAAGATTCGCCACTCGTAGCATGCGCCTGGTGCGATCTACTCCTCACGAAACTCCAGCGGATCTAGCACCCACATCATACATCGGGCCAGCGGCTGGTCCACAAACACAGTTGGTTGCGGGGGCTCGCAACTCACGATTTCTGCGGTTGGTGGAGAGCGGAGTTCCGCAGCTTGCTGCGTGAGAAAGACGAAGGCCTCTGGCAATCATATTGTTGTCAGGCGTCGCGCCGGTTTGCTTGCACTCGATCCTTGCATGTGTCCAATGCACACAGAATGTAGGGACACGCAACCTAACCCATTGATCTAAAGCCATTGTCGATCCATTCCTCCATAGGAAGATCGCACCCCAAATTTGAATAACTACACCTAGCGCTGCGAAAGCATCCCGATCTTGAGCGAAGCAAAGCCTCACGTCCAACCTTGCAACGAATTGGCTAGCCCATCACCTCAATGAAAGTGTTAGAAAGTATGGGTAGAGACTCCAAAAAGTGTAGAATGCAACGTACACTCCAACAACATCATGATCAACAGCGCCTTTGCGGGCAGCAGCATAGGAACTCAATGTGCAAACTCGCCTTGATCTGATCTGGAATGTTACGCGGCTTTGCTCATGGGATTGTTCTGTTTGCTGCGTGGATGCTATTCGACTAAGGCGTGTTGGCAGTACCAGAGTAGAATTGCACGACAACAATCTAAGCACGCTAACGCAGCTTTCAGCAACACCTGTCGACAATGCCTTTGATCTTGCTCACAGAAATCTTGTTTCTCGCGGTCTCGAGCTCGATATAGAATCGAAATTGAGTATAGTCGAACAAATCTCGCGTTTTCCAGCCAGGCTAGATTTTAGCGGTGGTGACCCGTTAGCAGTCGAAGAAAACTGGCAAGTCTTGGCACTCGCCAGCGAACTGCTCGGAAAAGAAAACGTATCGCTAACGGCAACTGGCGCAGGAATCAAAACCGCAGAAATACCTAAACTTGCGAGTCTGATCACTGAAGTGAACGTCACTTACGCTCCAACAGCAATCCAAGACGAAGCAGCTAGACCTAAGGCCTACGTTCAAAGCAACTTGCAGTTCGCCAAGAAACTTCAACAAAATGGCCTCAAGGTACGAGTTGAAGTGCCACTAACCCAAAAAATGTGTCGCGATGACGTTCTCAAAGAAATATACGAAGACTCAAAATTAGCTGGCGCACACAGCATTTTGCTAATGCGTCTTTTTCCAGTTGGACGCGGAAAAGACTTAACTAGTGAAGCACCGTCACCACTTGACTACACAAGGGCAATCCAAGTTTTCAGAAAACTTGAACAAGAACAAAACGGTCCGAAAGTAAAACTACAATGCGCACTTCGATTTTTAGAGAGAAAAAATCTGGAAGCTAACCCTTGCGATCTCGCAACCAACTCTTTTGGGATAATGCCAAACGGAAACTTACTACTTTCACCATGGGCGCTTTCAACTAATGGAATGCCGATCTCTAAAGAGTGGGTAATAGGGAGCATCTTAGAGCATGGGTTGGGCTCCCTAATAGGTTCGCAAATTGTCCAAGATATTCAACTTGCGGCAGATACAAATTTTGGACATTGCAAAATCTTCGCTGCACTTACCTCAAAAAGAGATACCTTCGTTGAAAGGCTACTTTCGCCATCTGATCCCCTATACGAAGATCAACGCGTAGAGTGAGCAGTATAGCATGATGCACGTAAAATATGACATCGCCCCCTTCATCGTCCCAAGACTATCAACCTTCCTATTTAATTACATACAACTAGGTATAGTCGTTTACATTCTTCCCCACTTGAAAGTCTCACCTGAAAAAGTGCTTCTACTGCTAGCATTCGAGCTTGCTATTCTATTTGATGCTACGTCAAATAAGGGAAATATCAGATTTTGGACACTGACTGCGACTGCCGCTGCCATATGCCTTTGGGCTAGCACAGAACTTTCTGGGGCCCTGAGTAGCACATTATTTCAATTTGCGTCGATTTTCTTTTTGTCGCTTTCGCTCAAGAAAATTAGAACCTCTACAGGAGCAAAGGGTCATATAAAGAAATGCTGGCGTGCATTTGGCTACATCTCTGCTGGACTTTTCAATACCTGGATTGTCCTTATTTTGACAATAGTGCTAGCAGCATTTTCTTTCACGATCACCCGAACAGCGAAAACAAAGATTTCAGATAGAGCACGGTTTTTCGACAAGAACCAGCGTCTTGCATATCTGACTATCTCCTTTCATCATCTGCACTATTTTTCATATGCATATTTTATACTTCTAGTCGCCAATTGGCAATTCGATGTCCCTATCCCTTTGCTGGGTGCGTACTTTTATATCGGTTGGATCACATATTACATCTTTGAGAACATACGAAGTCGACCTAGACACAAGGTAATTCTAGGACATGCCTTAGCCGCCATTTCTGTGTTCGGTATGTATTTCTCAATGGACAACTTTTTTGTCTTCTCGACGCTATGGTTGCTAACTGGATTGGGCGGTGGAACTATCATCCTAATGCGGGATATTGTTACGGAAGCAGATCCGGACACCTATGACTCGTTCAAATTTTGGGAAGCTGTTGGGCATGTAATTGGATTAGGGGTCGTCGCGGTTGCAGTCGCGCTAGACAGCGTTGCTCTACCCTTCGCTGTAGGAACAATTGCGGGCGCCGCTTGCGCGATCATCGCTTATTTTGTGCCGGTTTCCTCCGGATTGCAATCCTCTAAGCCTCACATAACTCGGAGCTAGTCATGGTCCACGCACTCCCCAAGGGTGGCTTGAAGTTGAAGATGGTCACTGATTTCCTGAATTCAGAGGGTATCGTGACCACCAATTTTTCGAATTCGAATTTTGGAGCATTTTTCAAAACAACAAACGATGTTTACTTCTCTCCTGACCACGTTCTAAAAAACTTTAATGATCGTAGAAGCTTTTTGGCAGAAGCCACCGTTCTAGAGCAATCCAAAGAGATTGAGATTCGAACACCGAACCTAATCGCCCAAATAGATAATGACGAACTCGGCTTTTGGGCGCTTATTGAAAGAGTTCGGGGACCGACTCTATTAGACGCAAATCTTGACTGTGTATGCAAAAAATCTGTCGTTAGTCAGATAGTTCATTCGCTAGCTCGCTTTGAAATGTGGTCCGAAAAAAGACCTATACAACAATCAGCGAAATGGGGTTGGTCCCACTTCCTTGGTCCGCTTAGGCTACAACTAGTAGAAATTGGCTTTCCCAAACTTAGCGAAAGTTTATTTAGAGCCGCCACAGTTGCAGATGAAGTTTTCATCGATACTCGCTCTGTGAATTGTATGGATATCTACCTTGGAAACATGCTTCTTGGCGAAAACATAGATCGAATTCCTGAGATTACACATATAGACTTCGATAAATCCTGGCGGCTTGTGCCGATTGGTGAGCAGTTGAGCCATTTGAACCAAGTTCCCGAATATCAGGAGTACTACAAATACGCGCAGGATCTTTATTGCGAATTGTCGGGAGCAAGTGGAAAAAACCTTGACGATATCGCACCAATTTCTTCATTTTTTCGAGCCATTTCTGGAATTCGAGACTGCCTAACGAACACTTCGTTCGAGGCGGATGGTTACTATAACAAGCTAGGATTTGATAAACGCAACTATCTACTAAAGGTCTATCTTAAGAATGCCTTCCGATTTTCAACCACGGCCCTTAGCTCCTTAGGGTTCTCTGAGAGCACAGTCCAAAGCATCGGGGCCGATTTGATCCGCCTCAGAGAAACCTTGGAGCTACATGCTAGATGCTGATCTGTCTGAGCCTCGGCGGCACCCATCTTCAGGTTGGCTTGATGCATTCCGGCAACTATTATGCACGACCTACCGTACTATGGAGAGAAAGGATCGAAACAGCACGAGCGCAATCGGCTGCAGACTTAGTTGTGACTGCCTGTACTGAAGCACGTGCGCTCATTTTGGCCGAGGGAATTAACTACCGAGAGCCAATGCGTTTAGGCTTATCCTTCCCAGGCCCATTTCATAACAGGAAGTGGTTTTCAAACAATCTCACAGATGACTTCCAGTCAGGAGTGGACTTAGTATCACTTACAAAACAAGTTTTTTCGAACTGCGGTTTTGATATAGTCAAGATTGATTGCGTTCTGGATGCGCAAGCCGACGCTGGAGCGGAAGTTTTCCACCCTGCAGGCTCTCTGGTAGGTGAACATATTGGGCGCGCTACAGTTCTGAATTTTGCAACAGGCGTTGCGGCAGGACTAGTCTCTCCGAAAGATGCGAAGGTTAGCGGAAGGGTATTGACTACGGAGAGAGACTTCACACTTCACTTTGGCGAAGGTTTTGACGGAGGCGTCGGCCAAATAGGTCGACACCTGCTCTTCGAAGTAGCCTCAGGATCATGGAATTACCTTTTTCAGAGGGACGGACGGACGTCGGAGCAGCGCGGAGCGATCCGGTTATCGGAGTATCTTTCCGGCCCAGGAATAACTTCCCGCTATATTCTCGCTTTTGCAAACGAGTATAAAGAGTGCCTTGAAACTCTCATGCTCGATAGACAAACACAGCTTGACATTGAATCGCTTCTTACACAGGAGCCCAACCTAGATGTGCTGATTCCGAAACTTAACAAAATAATACGTTACCATGGTGGTACGGTAGTTCGGCGCGCTCTAGAAAAGATCAGTGAATTCACTCAGTCAAGCGACAGTCGAAAAAAATTACTTGTTACGCACCTATTCGAAGAAATCGTTCAAAACTATGAAGATATATTGCTCGTGTTGAATGAAGTAGACAATTGGAAACCCTTTCTTAGTTCAGTTGTCATCACCGGTGGCGTAGGACAGAATATTTTCAATATTCGGAATTTTGATCTAGTCACTGAATTATCAAATCGCCTAGGCGCAAACATCTCCATAAAGCGATCTTCTCTTAATGACAGCTGTGATCGAGTGTGCCACTATTATTTTGGGAAATTTTCCCAATCTGGTTAAGATAGCTTTGATCAAAGAACTTACAGATCCAAGCCCTAATTTAATGATATTCAATCAAATAACTAGATAAGCGCATTTCGGCCTACGAAATTGAACGCGCCCGGACTGTAACATCGCGTTCCTTAATTCGCGTTGAGTAAGTCTTAAGTTTTTTTCCCAGCAGCTCGGTGGCTTTCGCCGCCGTAAGCTTGCTATGGGCACTATCGGTAAATCCAATCCAATGGCAACCGTCTCCGTCTTGGTCCTTAATTGCTTGCGATAGCGCGGACTCAGTTCGCGCAAGCTCCACAATCGAGTCTCCTGAAAAATTTCCTGACGTGGACCTTGGACCTCCGATACGTCCAAACTCATAAGATCCATGATGAATAGTTATTCGAGATCCAACAGTTGGATGTTCATCACCAGTCTTTTTGGATAGTTCTGAAGCTGCGTGGTTCAATTCATCAAGATAAGTTAAGCATTGCTTATAGCGATCTAGGAATGCTTTTAGGACTGCCTCTCCGCCATTGCCGCGCAAAGGTAGGCTAGCGATCATCCCGTCACCTGTGAAATATGACTGCACCGGGTCAGAGACAAAAAGTACACTTTCAAATACTTCTGCGATCCCATTACGGAATCTATCTGCAATATCACTTCCAGTTTCGAATATATTACCGCTCTTGGATTTAATATGCTGGGTCATCTGACCAAAACCAGCAATATCGATCAGCACCAAATATCCGGATTCAATAGTTACCCAGTCTTGTCTGGTTGTATTTGCAGCATGCTTTATAGCGTACTTGACTTCATCAGAACGAGATAACACGTTCTGGTAGTTCCCAACAATTTCTCGACCTTTTACATATTTTCGGTAACTATCGCTTTCAAAATCCTTGACGGCGTTCTGACTAATAGGAATAAATATATGTCCCTTCAAGAAATGTGGGTCCGTGATATTTCTTAGGGGCCGGTCTTCCGCTGGCTGGCAAACAAATCGTTCAACCCTGTACAGCTTTCTCTCCGCCGACTTTACGGGTGACTCCTTGATCTCAAGAATCGTTTCACGATGGTTCGTAATTAGTGGTCCGATACCATAAACATTTTGAATCTCATCTCGTAGATCATCTGTATCTAATTCATCGAGTTTTTTTTGTGTTTTTTCCAGCCAGTGACCAACTGTTTTGGGGCCAAACATCCCAAAATCAACAAGCGATCCAAAATATGGAGGGTACAGGAAGCCCTCTGCTCCAATTTCTTCAATCATGTCTGGTCGCGCATAAAATGGATGCACTAGCAATGAGAAGACCTCATTCTCATACCTCACGTAGAGCTCCATTGATATAATGATCCAGCTCTTGCTCGAAATGTCGTCAGGAAGTGATTGATCGGGGTCAGAAGTGCTCAATAGCATTTGCTCTATCTACCTTACGTCATTGAAACGACTTAACGAGTTGCGTAGACCGGAGGCTATCTTGTCCTGTCTTTTGGTCAAGTAGGTTTCTAGCTTGGATAGAGAACCGATCGCGGACGTTCGGTCATGGCATTCTTCTTGACGCCTTCAGAAAATTGGGATCGGTGGTTTCGAGCCCTTCAAACTGACAATTGTTTGCTCGAAGGGATCTGCTTTCGCCCGACGTTCCGGGGATAATCCCGAGTTTCAGTTTGGTCACTTCAACCTCCGATGGGTGCAAGGACAAGATCGTGAGTGACAATCACGCGAACCGGGAAACCCGGGCGGATCGTGAGGGTCGGCGGCACTTCGAGCTGCTGCTCAACGATGCGCTGTCCAGCCTCGTTGATCGTGTCCAGCGCGCCGTTGCGGATTGCGCGGGCGAGGCGGTCTTCTTCGTTGGTGGCAAGTTCCGCACCAACGGCCAGCAGCGTTGAGAGACCGGCGGCACGCAAAATGCTGGCCCAGTGGTAGTCGACGCGATCCTCAAGACCGGCATAGCCTGCAGTGTCCGCACCAGGCTGGCGTTCGAGCACGATGGACCGCCCATCAGGGAAGATTAGTCGGGTCCAGACGAGCAGCACCCTGCGCTGGCCGAAGGTAACGGCATCGTCGTATTCGCCGATCATGCGTGTGCCTTGCGGGATTAGGAGCAGGCTGCCGGTTGGGCTGTCATAGACATTCTGGGTGACTTGCGCGGTGATCTGGCCCGGCAGGTCGGAGCGAATACCCGTGATCAGCGCCGCCGGGATGATGGATCCTGCTTGCAGGAGAAACGGTGAGGCCGGGGGCTGGAGGCGGTCCGGCGCGACCGTCCGGCGGTCGACAGGGGCGCTGAGAAAGGCCTGCCGGGGATCTGTTTCCGGGGTGGCACCGAATCCGGACTGCGGTGCACCGGGCGGAAGCGGGAAACCGGGGGGCGTCGGTTGCGCGCGGGGCCTGATCTGGAAGAAGAGATCGCTGACGCGGGCGGCGTCTAGTTCAGCCAACCGTTGCTGTTCGGCCGGGTCCATGGTCGGCGGTGTCAGGCTCGGGGCGGCAATGGGCTGGCCGCGCCGCTGTGCGTCAAGGATGCCGCCGCCGAGGTCGCCCGGGAGCGGCGGGCCAAGCTGTGGGATCGCATCATAGCTGCCGGGCAGATCACGCAGGCCGTCAGCAGGCTGGCGTCGGTCAGTGGTGATCAATTCCTCTGGTGCAGCGCTGCGGTCCGGGCGCTGCAGCCCATAAATCAGCGCCGCACCGATCCCAAGGCCTGCAACAACACCAAGGCCGATGATCACTTTGCGCGAAATCCGCGTGACCCGAGGCGGATCGGCGTGCAACCGCATGGCCGACGCGGTGTCATGAGGTGTCTCCGTCATGTCGGCTGCTCCGCAGTTTCTTGCACGACGATGGCCTCGGTTTGCGGTTCCATCCGCAGGATGCGCACCACCTCCTGTCGAGGACCGCGCCCGAGGCGAAGTTCGGCCGCGCCGAACAGGCGGTCCACGATCAGAACATTGCCATGGATGCGGCTGTTGACGATCTCCAGCTCACCATCCGATCCGAGAACGAAGAGTGGCGGCATCTCGCCCTGCCCGATCCCGGGAGGGAAGACGACAAAGATCGCCGCCGCGTTCTTCGTCTCGGCCAATGTGGTCAAGCAGCGGCTGAAGCTCGCCGCAGTCGCGCCGTCGTTGCATGACGTCTACGCCGAGGAGGAAATGACGCTCAACCAGCTAATGGCCTTCACGGTCAATCCCGACCATGAGCGGCAGGAGCAGGTTTGGGAGGCGCTGCAACGGCACTATTCCAAGCAACCTTACGAGATCCGCCGGATGTTGACGGAAGGCGCGGTGCGGGCCTCGGACAAGCGGGCGCAGTTCGTTGGGCTCGACAACTATGTCGAGGCCGGGGGCGACATCTTGCGCGATCTGTTCCAGCAGGACGATGGCGGCTGGCTGCAGGACGTCAGCCTGCTCGACGTCATGGTGACCGAGAAGCTGGCAGATGAGGCCGCAGTGATCCGGGCCGAGGGCTGGAAGTGGGTCGAGGTCGACACCGATTTTCCCTATGGCCACACCTTCGGCATGCGGCGGATTCATGGCGAGGCGGAACCGATGAGCGACATTGAGGCGGCCGACTATCAGTCGCTGAAGGCGGAATACGACGCGCTCGAGGCCGAGCATGCCGAAGCGGACGAGTTGCCCGAGGAGGTCGACGCGCGTCTCGGGGAAATTGAGACGGCGATGGAGGCACTGCAGGACCGCCCGATCCGGTTTGAGACGGAAGACCTGGCTTTGGCGGGTGCCTTCGTCAGCATCGATAGCTCTGGGCGGCTTCGCGTCGAGCGCGGCCATCCGCGCGTTGATCCGCCATGTCCTTCATCTCACCTATCAAAGATGCGTCCATTCCACCAAACTTGGCACGCCACTTGTAAAAACTGGCGCTGCTCATGCCATG
>RCMY010005236.1_pt1 | contig 11664 bp, 7 predicted proteins | sample 2041341 | NCBI WGS metagenome assembly RCMY01 (sample SAMN09708234, study PRJNA481090) | Marine sediment metagenome, whole genome shotgun sequencing project.
AACACCTCACTGCGAGAGGCCCCACCCACACCGTTCAACGACAAGATCGGCCCCGATCGAGCGGTGGCGTTCACCTCGATCCCGCTCGACGACATGCGCGCCGTCAAGGACGCCCACGGGGTGTCCTTGAACGATGTGGTGCTCGCCACCAGCGCTGGAGCCCTGCGCACCTATCTCGAGCGGCTCGACAGCCTCCCGCACGAGCCGTTGCGGGCGATGATCCCGGTCAGCGTGCGGTCCGACGACGAGCCCGACATGTACGGTAACCACGTGTCGGCAACCATGACATCGCTGCATACCGATGTCGACGACCCGATCGAGCGGCTCCGGCTGATCGGCGAGAGCATGGCCGTCGCCAAAAGAACCGCGACGGCGATTCCCGGTGACGTGCTGGGCGAGCTGGAGGCGCTGGTGCCCTCGGTGGTCGCCGAGTCGGCGGTGCGGGTGGTCGGGCACGTCCGGCCGTTCAACGTCGTGGTCTCCAACGTGCCGGGCCCACGAATCCCGCTCTACGCCGACGGCGCCGAGATGCTGCACTACTACCCGTTCGCCCCGATCGTCGACGGCCTGGGGTTGAATATCAGCCTGTTCTCGTACGACGGGCGGATCGAGTTCGGCCTCAACGCCTGCCGCGATCTGGTCCCCGACGTGTGGGATCTGTGCACGATGCTGCACGACGCGTTCGACGAGCTCTACGCACCGCCGCCGTCTGAATCGACCGGTCGGAAATGCTGTCGTGGCGGCGCTGTTGCCTTGTTCGATCGCCGGACGCGTTCGTGCCCGGCGTGGGCGTGTGGGTGCCGGAAACTCGGTCGTGAGCCTGTGACCAGGCGAAACGTCACGCTCAGACGGCATCAGGGAGTAGGACCCAGTCACTTCGATGGCGTGGGCTAAGGGTTGTAATCCCCCGTCCGACACCGAACAAATGTTCGATAGTATGTCTGGGCCGCTGAGGGTGGTCTGGGCAGGTCGGGATGCGATCGGGCGTGGCGTGGCTAGATGGCACCCCGGGGGCGTTTCATGCCGTTGGTCATCGCCGATTGTCAGTGGGGTCAACTGCCGTGGAGGGCAGGGCGAAGCCGACCGAGTCCGAGGCCAGCGATCGACTGGGTAACCCCTTCCCTGCAGATCCAACTGCCGAGGATGTCGAACGTCAGGCCGACCGGCTAGAGATCGTCTCTGATTCCCGACTCTCATCCGAGACGATCAGTCGTGTCCCTGCCGACGAGCTCCTGGCGACATGGTTGGGTGTCATGGATCGGCGTCAGGCGTTCTCGAGTTTCGTGTGCTCGTCTTTGACCCAGTCGATGATCATTGTGCTGAAAACTTCGGGTTGGTCGCACCAGGCGAGGTGGCCGGCTTCCGGCAGGATCCGCAGCTTGCTTTTCGGTAGGGCAGCGTGAAGCTGCTCAGCGTTGCTCTTGTGGAACAGAACGTCCAGCTCACCCCAGAACACAAGTGTCGGTACGTCGACCTGGTCGAGCTGTCCGGCAAGCTTGGCAGCTTTGGCTCGAAAGTCCTTGAACCAATACACGACCTCCGGCGCTCGGCCGGCGTAGGCCCGCTTGTAGTCGTCGATCTGGGTTGCGTTTGATTGGTGTCGGATAGCGCCGAGTCGTGAGCTGAAGGCGATCAAGGGGCCGGCGCCGAGGAGACCGGTCGAGAATCGCATTGCGCCGAAACGGGCGAGCATGCTGATCATCACGGCCAGCTTGAAGGGACCTGGAGCGCCCGGCCCGTGTCCAACCGTGAGGCTCGACAGGCGATGCTCATGGCGGATTGCGTATGAAAGCGCGGCTCCCATGCCGACGTCGGGCCCCACGAGGTGAATGTCGTGCAGGTCGAGCTCGTCGAAGATCGCAGCGAGAGAATCGCCTAGGGCATCGGGTGACATGTCATTGCGGTCGCCCTCGGAGGCGCCGAACCCGGGAAGGTCGATCGCGACGACACGAAACTCAGCGGTCAGGGCTTCCCACGAGCCCATATAGGACAAAATGCTCTCGGGGAACGGGCTGAGCAGCACCACGAGCGGGGCGTTGGCTGGGCCAGCTTCGGCAAGGCGGATCTGGCGGCCGGCAATCTTCCGCATCTCGGTCGGGATCGAGACCTTCGGCGTGGTGAATGTGGATGCGGCCTTACGCGCTGCCTTGACCGTGCGCCATTCCGGCGACACGAGTGTGAGTGATGCTGCGTTCACCCGGTCATACGCGCTGAGCTTCTTCATGTTTGTGTATCCTTCGTCGATGTCGAGTTGTGTACTAACTGGTATTAAACGACCGTAGTCAGTCGTGTTGGCGCCTGCAACGTTGCCTGCAATTCTTGTTGGACTTCTGTACCGGACAGTACGGTATGTGCGAATGCCGTTGCCCGAGATCGCCTTGAAAGGGGAGCAGATGGAGAAGCCTGGTACCGCCAAGATCGGAAGACCGAAGACCCTCGACCGTGAGGGCGTCATCGAGATCGCCATGCAGAACTATTGGGCCGAGGGCGTGGATGGTGTGTCGCTGAACGAGATCTGCCGCCGTGCGGGCGTATCCAAGCCTGGTGTGTACCGCGAGTTCGGCGGCGAAGACGGCCTGACCGACGCAGTCCTCGAACGCTACGCCGAGAGCGTGCTCGTGCCAAACATGGCGCAGATCGCCCCCGAGCAAGCACTTTCAGAGACGCTCGGCTCCTTGGTTGAACTAATGACCGACACCACCCGCTCCGGCCCGGCAGGTTGTCTGCTTGCCAAGATGCAGGGAACGCCATCACGCATCGGCCCGCTAACGCGATCTCGCGTCGAGGCTCTCCGCAAGGCAGCTCGCTCGTCCTATGCAGATGTCGTCGCTCGGGCCAAGGGTCGCGGCGAACTGCCCACGGACCTCTCGACCACGGTCGCAGCTGCATTCATCGACATCCAGTGCACGAATCTGCTCGTGCAGATGGCCCTCGGTGAAGACCCAGAGCTGCTACGGGCCCAAGCGACGCTGGCGTTTGCTGGCCTGGTAGCCGGCGACGGCTAGAGGGGGATGGCCGCCGCCGTGTCTGCGAGTTGGGGTTCAAGTCCAGCTCCGAACACAGCCAGCCAGGAACTCGAGTCGAGCTTCAAGCAAGATTTCGCGGTTGTCGGTGAGGGTGTGTGGGTGGTCATTGCGAGGTCCCGTGTGTGCTCGTTGCTGATTCGATTGCGGCGAGGCGCCGGTCGGTGACATCGACCGCGGGATAGTGCCCGAGAAGATCCGCGTCCAGGACATCCTCGATCGCAGTGGGCTGGGACGGTCGACGTTCTACGCCCACTTCCAAAGCAAGTTCGACCTCCTCACCGCCGCCATCCCTGACCTTGTCCTGCCCATCGCCGCCTCAGACGAGCTCGTACCCGGCTTCCTTTCGCTCTTTGAACACGTAGAGGAGATGCGCCCGATCCTGTATCCGCTTTTGAGTCAGCCGCTTTACGGCGAGGTCATCGACTCGTTCCACCGGCAGATGGCCTCAAGCTGGCTGGACCAGCTCCAGCCACGGTGCGCGTCGCCCGATGAAGCCGGCTTCGCTGCCGAACTTCTCGCCGCTGGCTTGCTTGCGACCGCCAAGAAGTGGGTGGTGACATGATGCGATCGACCCGCCCGCGAGATCAGCGCCGACTACGAGCGCTACGCAACTGCGTTGATCCGAGAAGCGCTCGAGACCCCGTCGAGACACTGAACCCGTGGGGCCCTTCTGGGCGCTGATTCGTCTTGACCCACCCATAACGATGTGTCTGGTGGCAGTGCGATTGGGGCGCCGCTGAGGTCGGTGACGCGGCCTGGTTCGACGCAGATCTCGGTTCCAGAATGTTCTGGGCGGCTTCGATTCCTGCGTGTTGAACTGATCGGCGAGGGTGGCCTTGGGCGATGCGGGAGACGGTGTCGATGGCGGGTTGGTGGTCCATCCAGCCGAGCATGTTGATTGACTCGAACACTTGACAGCACCCACCCCCGTATCGCTGCTGGGTCGATGGTGTCGCCGTCGATGGTGCTTACGGTTGGGAGCCGGTGACCGGGGGCTGATGGTCGAGTTGGTGCACCGAGCCCGGCGGCGGCCAGACGCATCAGCACACCGCGGCCAGCGTCGACCAAGTAGTGCTCGGCGGTCTCGCCCTCTCCGGCAGAGATGAGCGTGGCCGGGCCGGGCCGATCGGGCTGGGCATCGGGCTTCCGGTGCCAAGGAGGGTGACTGCAATCGTCACTGTCGACTCATTTCTGCTGCGGCTTCTGCCTGTTGGGCTTCGAGGTCCTTGCGGGACCTGAGTTGAATGACGACCTCGTGGAGTGTTCCCTCGAAGGGGAACGGAGCCTGGTAACGAGCCGACACTGGCGAGCCATGGTCGTAGCCAACGCTCGGGCCGACCGACGAAATCATCGACATGAACAACGGCAGGTCAACGCTGCCAGCGAGCGTGCCGTCGATGAACACCGCCATCGTTCCGGTTCTGGCTCCGTTCCGCCGTACGGCGAGCACCAGCTCCGAGGCTCCGACAGGAACCTCGATCTCGGATTCGAGAATGGTGTGGGCATCGAACGCGTTGTAGTCGACAACGAACCTGTCGCCCTGCACGAAGATCGACACGCCTGAGTTCTCGGTGCCGGTGGCGTAGAGCACGCCGCCGTCTCCGACATCCCGCGTGATCGTTGCGGTGAAATCGAATGACGAGCCACCGATTGAGGCCGCAGCCTGGCCTGGCATCGGCGACATCGGCGGACGGTAGACGTAGCGACGATCAGCTGGGTGGGGTGAGTTGTCTCGGAAACGGGCACCGAACAACTCAAACGACCGGTCGTCGAGCGGCAACACGCCGTGGCGCTCTGCCTCTTTCCACCACAACTCGATGAGGGCTGCGAGCTTCTCTGGATCTGCTTCAGCGAGGTCGTTGCACTCCGACCAGTCGGCGCTGAGGTGGTACAGCTCCCATAGCTCGGTGTCATAGTCAGCACCCTTTTCGTGCTTGCACACCGCCTTCCAGAGATCGCCACCGTCACTAGCGATGAGGGCTCGACTGCCGGCCATCTCGAAGTACTGCAACGTGTTCGCCGCAGGCGCAGCCGGGTCACCCAGAGCTGAAGAGAATGACGGCCCTGTGACCGGAAGCTGTTCAAGCCCCCGGAACGTGTCGGGTGCCGTCACACCGACGAGGTCATAGATCGTCGGGACGATGTCGGCGACGTTGACGAACTGAACCCTCTTCGTTCCCGGATCAGCCACGCCTGGTCCGTGCATGATCATGGGAACGTGCACACCACCCTCGTGGGTGTTCTGCTTGTACCACTTGAACGGACTGTTGCCGCACTGCGCCCAACCCCATGGGTAGTTGGTGTGGCTGTGCGGGCCACCGATGTCGTCGATCTGGTGGATCACATCATCCGCTGTGTCGAAGATGCCGTTGAAGAACTTCATCTCGTGCATGACACCAAATGGCCCACCCTCTTGGGAAGCGCCGTTGTCGGCCAAGACGACAACGATCGTGTTGTCGAGCTGACCAGAATCGCGTAGGGAGTCGACGAGCCGACCTATCTGGTCATCGGTGTGATCGAGGAACGCAGCGAACGCTTCCTGCAAGCGACAGTTCAACCGCTTCTGGTTCTCGGACAGGTCATCCCATGCGTCGACGCCGGGGTTGCGGGGCGCGAGCTCGGTCGCCGCCGGGATCACGCCGAGGTCGAGCTGTCGCTGGAACCAACGTTCACGGATCACGTCCCATCCCTCGTCGTAGCGGCCTCGATACTTCTCGACATAGCTGGCGGGGGCTTGATGCGGCGCGTGTGTCGCGCCGAACGGAACGTAGGCAAAGAACGGGCGATCTGGTCGGACGCCCTTGCTGTCGCTGATCATGCCGATCAACTGATCGATCATGTCTTCGCTGACGTGATAGCCGTCCTCGGGCTTGCCCGGAGGGTCGATGGGGTGATTGTCCTGAACCAGATCGGGGTGGAACTGGTCGGTCTCACCTTCGAGGAAGCCGTAGAAGCGATCGAATCCTCGGGCGAGTGGCCACTGATCGAACGGCCCAGCTGCCGAGCACTGTTCCATCGGGGCGAGGTGCCATTTGCCGACGCAGAACGTTGCGTAGCCCTCGCTTCCGAGCACCTCGGCAACGGTGGCGGCGTGGTTGCTGATGTGACCGAGCTGATTGGGGAAGCCGGTGCGGAAGTTCGACACTGACCGCATGCCAACCGCGTGCTGCGAGCGACCAGTCAGCAGCGATGCTCGGGTCGGCGAGCAGAGCGGGGTCACGTGGAAGTTGGTGAACTGCGCTCCACCGGCAGCCAACGCATCCACATTGGGTGTGTCGATGTCGGAGCCGTAGCAACCGAACTGAGCGAACCCAGTGTCGTCGAGCAGGACGAGCACGACGTTCGGTGCGTCCGTGCCCGGATGCGGCGGCTCATCAAACCATGCTTCCGAATCGGCGACTGTTTTGCCGATCGTTCCTTCGAATCGTGATGGTCCGGTCATGAGTTTCCCTTCGATTGTTCGTTCTGTTCGAGCAGAGCGGTGAGCGCTGCGGCCCACGCTCGCGAGATCTGCCGCGACGTTCTGGCGTGGCCTGCGGCCATCAACTCGTAGGCCTCTGGTGACGTCACGGTGTCGACGATGGCGACGAGGTCAGCGGCGGCTGCTGGCGTGAGCTTCTCGACCTCGGTCGCAAACCGTTGCCTGGTCTGGGCGGCGAGGCGGGCTCGAATGCGCGCCACACCTTCCACCATCGGCTCGTGGTCGAGCGCTCGGCCACGAGCGACCTGCATGAGCCCACCTGCAGCTTCGTACAACTCGATACGGGCTCGCACATGTGAGCGGATCCGGGCCGACAACGAATCGCCGGCGTCGCGGACCTGATACTTCGCTGCGAATCGTTCGTCTGAATGGTCGAGTGCCTGCCGCTGCATGTCGGCGAGACCGTCGAAGTTGCGGAAGATTGACGACACCGATACCCCGGCCCGCGCTGCAACATCCTCGACCAATGGAGGAACCTTGCCCTCCTGGATGAGGGAGAACACCGCTTCGATCACGGCAACTCGGCTGCGTTCACGCCTCGCGTTGCGGCCATCGCCAGCAGATGTATTCCCCATGCGGATGACATTACAACACGGGCAAATCAATTGCGAGTCAGACTCGCAGTAGGCGTCTTGAGTCAGTCAAGCGGGTTGCTCTACAAGCGCCGCGATGTCACTCGATCGATTCTCGCTCGCCGCAGCACCACCCGCAGCAACCGACACCAGCTTCGCCAAAGCACCCGCGAGCCGCGGAGTGAGCACAGGATCAGCCACCACGCCGACCTCGGATCGAACGTCGTAGCGCTCCAACGGTGTGGGCCTCATTTGCCTCAAACGGGACGATCTGGCAGCCGCGCAGAAAACGTCGTAGCTGGGCCTGTCGACCCGAGCGGCTGACGTGAGCAACTACCGGCGACGTCACGACCGGAAGAAGTCCTACCTCGAGCCGGATCCGGTGTTCCGCCCACCTTGCCCGATCGTTTCGGTGAGCGGTGAGTCGACGATTCCGATCGGGCGTATCTCGTGCACGCTGTTCATGTCCATCAGTTCGCTTCGTGCTCCAAGTTGTGAGTCGCGTCGTTGAGGAGTCCAGTATTCACCACGAGTCGCAATGGTCATGAACCTGGAGTCCGCAACGATTGAGAGATACGTGGTCTTGTAGCTGCCCATCCGTAACGTGAACCCGTGCCCACTTCGACCGTGTTAGATCTCGACGGCCCTGTCCATCTGGTCGACCACGGAGGCCACGGTCGGCCGATCCTGCTGATCCACGGCCTGGGTGGCTCCCACCAGAACTGGTCGGCGGTCGCCGAACCGCTCACCGCCTACGGCGCCGTCACAGCGATCGATCTGATCGGATTCGGGCGCACGCCTCCGGCCGAACGATCATCGGGTATCTCGAGTCAACGCGACCTTGTGATCGCGTATCTTCGTCGGTACATCGACGCACCTGCCGTGCTGGTCGGCAACTCGATGGGCGGGCTGATCTCGATGCTCGTCGCGAAGGAGGCGCCCGAACTGGTGGAATCGCTCGTCCTCGTCGACCCGGCATTGCCCGTCATACGTCCGCGAATCGACGCCGCCGCGCTGCGACGACTCGCACTCCCCCTGGTGCCCGGCCTCGGCGCACGAGCGGCTCGCGGCCGATACGACAAGGCAACGGCCAACCCTGATGCCTTTGTCGATGAGCTGTACGAAGTCTTGTGCGCCGACCCGTCGCGTGTCCGCCCGCAGGATCGGGCCAAGGCGGTTGCGATGTTCCGTGAACGGATGACGATGCCTTGGGCTGGTGACGCGTTCACCGATGCCGCTCGCTCGATCTTCACCGTTGTCGCCTTGGGCGGGAGATTCGCCCGGCGGGTGCGCGAGATCGAGGCCCCCGCACTGATCCTGCACGGCGACCGTGATCGGCTCGTCGACGTCGCATCAGCGCGCTGGCTGTCGCGTCGACGACCCGACTGGCGACTCGAAGTGCTCGAAGACGTCGGCCACGTCCCTCAACTCGAGGTACCCGAACAGTTCCTCGACATCGTCGGTGGATGGCTTGCCGACAGTGCGGTGCCCGCAGCCAATTGACGGCTGCCGCGAGCTGGAGTCAGCCGGCTGGTTCGTCGTCGGGCCAGCTGGCCTCGATTCCGGCCATGATGTCGTCGAGGGCTTCCGGACCGTTGACGAACCAGTCGACCATTCCCTCCCAGAATGTTCCCTTTGCGACCCTCTCGGGCATCAGGTCGGATGCGTCGAACCGAAACCCGTCATTGAGCAGGGCGGCATGGGTGAGCTCGGCGACTCGCCGGTCTGTCGCGTTGGGGATCGCGTCGAGGTCGAAGCGGGTGTTGGCGGGTATGTACCCGACGGCGGCTTCGACGCTGGCATGTCCGTAGTCTGGTGATGCGATGAACTCCATCACGGCCCGTACCTCGGGCCGATCGGTCACTGCGACGACGTACGTACCGGCGCCGACCATCGTCTCGGAGTATTGCGGATCGATCGTCGGGAAGTCGAAGGCGTCGATGACCTCCCCCGCTCCACTCCCGATGATCAAGGGAGCAAATGAAGCCAACGGAACGAACATGCAGCCGGGAGGTTCCGCCGCCAACGTGAGAGGTCCTTCTTGCAGTGGGGTCTGCGCGGCCGCAGCTGGGCTGCGATCGAGGTACTCGGGTGTGAACACGAGCTCGCCGACGCGGCGCGCCGCGTCGACGACCGCCGGATGGTCGAAGTCGATCTGGTGGAAGGCCCACTTGTCGTAGAATTCTGGCCCCTCGGACCGGAGGAGGGCGGACTCGATGATGTCGGTCGCCGCCCAGCCGCTGAAGGACCCAGACTCGATGTAGATGCACCATGGGGTGTCACCGTTTGCGACGATCTGATCGCTGATCTGCACCAGCTCGTCCCACGTCTCTGGGGCTCCCCGGCCGAGCCGGTCGAAGGCCGCAATGTTGTACCAGATCAGTGATTTCGCATCGAGCTTGTCCCACAACCCGTAGACGGGGCCCGACGTTGACGGCCAGGATCCTTCGTCGCCGAGCGAGAGCAAGCTGATCAGGTAGGGGCTCTGGGTCATCTCGAGCTCGTCGCGGTCGAGGTAGCGCGTGAGATCCATGACGTTGCGGGGCGCGATCGTCGGGATCGCTCCTGGTTGCGAGAGTTCGAAGATGTCAGCGTCATCAGTGTCGCTGGCCAGCTGCGACACATTCGCATCGACGCGTTTGGTTCTGATGACGACTTCGATTCCTGTTTGCTCGGTGAACGATTCGAAGTTGGCCTGCATTGACGCCATGCCCTCAACGCTTGCCGTCACGAGCTCGACGCTCGCACCGGCCAGCGGTTGTTCACTCGGTCCGCCGGCATACGTCTCGTCGCCGCCGGCGATCACCAGACCGGACGCAATGGGTTCTCTCGGGTCCGAACACGTGTTGAGGCCGGCAGCCCGGCACTCCTCGTCGGTGAGATCCCTCGTTACCTGACCCTGGGCGAGTCGGATCAGCTCGTCGGGCGGAAGCAGGAAGACGCCGCCCCCCGCACCTGCTCTGAGAGCGCTCGGCGCCGTTGAGACGGGGTATTGCGTCCCGGTGGACTGCACCCCTGCATGCAGGGCGTCCATGACCTCGGGCAGCAGCTCGCCTTGTGGAGACGCCACGCGGGCCGCTTGGATCGCCAACATGTTCGCCAGCTCGGGATCCGATTTCATCATCAGCTGAGCGTTGGCCGCGACCTTGCGAGCTTCTGCCGATCGGCTGATCTCTGTTGCGAGGTCGGACGCGCGGCGCTGCTGGACCACGGCAAATGCACCCAAGGCGAGCACCAGGACGATCGTGAAGGCCATCGCCACCAGCATTCGGGATCGCCGTCGCAGCGTCGTCTCACGCCGCTCCTCGTCAGTTCGCGCCAGATGTCGTTGTGTCTCGGCCAGCTCGCTCGATTCCAGGAACTCAAGCTCCTGGCCGGTGAGTCCGATCGGTGATGACTCGGCCCATCCCTCGTATTTGGCGAGCCGACCACCGGTGAGCACGAAGGCCGGATCACGATCGTTCTGCACCCAATCGGAAGCCGCATCGGCCAGACGACGTTCGGCGCGGACGTCCGAGCGCGCCTCCTCGATCCATCGCTGGAGCCTCGGCCACGCGTCGAGGAGTGCTTCGTGAGCGATCTCGAGAGTGGGTCCCCGGGTCACCGGGTCGCGATCGAAACCCAGGAGCCGATGGCGTGCGAAGGTGTCCGTGATCCTCCGGGCGTACGGACCGGCGTCGCTGATCGCAGTGAGCTCTGACAGCAGCACCCGCCGCCGTGTGTCGCCCGCTCCTTCTCCGAGGGTCACCAGCCGCAGGAAGATCTGCCGGGCCGCCTTCTGTTCGTCGGCCTCCAGGCTGACATAGATCGCCTCGGCACGATCGACGAGTGCACCGGACACCCCACCGAGCTCGCGGTACGCCGACGTCACCAGCATGTTCCCGGCGCGTCGCTCGAACAGCTCGGTCAGCGTGTACTGCAGCAGCGGAAGGGCGGCCGGCCGGTCGATCACCGCGGCGACCAACTCGCCGACCAAGGCCGGGTCGCAGAGTGCCCCAACGCGTTCGGCTGGCCCGGACACCGCTCGCTGGAGATCCTCGGGCGCCATCGGAGTCAGTACCTCGGTGCCGTTGCGCAGAAGCTCACCCAGCCCGCGGTGCCCGAGCGGCCGGTCGTAGAAGTCGGCCCGCAAGGTGGCCACGATTCTGACTCGGCTGTGGTCGTCGCGGACAGCGTCGACCAGTGCGTCGATGAAGCGCTCGGCCTCGTCGGGCGCGCTCTGCGTGAACAGTTCTTCGAACTGGTCGACGACCAGCACGAGCGTTGAGTTCTCCTGAGGGAGAACACGTTCGACGGCCCGATGGATGCCCTGGTCCCCGCTGAGCTGTTCCAACAACGACGTCGGCGGCTTCACCGCAACCGCTAGCAGCGCGAGTTCGAGCTGTTCGAAGGGGTGAGTGGCCGGTACCATCTCGACGGTGAACCAGGTGCTCGATCCTGGCGCAGCCCCTTGCCGGAGCGCCGGGAGCAAGCCAGCCCTGACGACGCTCGACTTCCCGCTCCCGCTCGGCCCGACCACCGCGACGAATCGGCCAGCGCTGCCGGCCCTGCTCAAGCGCGCCACGAGGCGATCGATGAAGCGCTC
>RCMY010005727.1_pt1 | contig 11664 bp, 10 predicted proteins | sample 2041341 | NCBI WGS metagenome assembly RCMY01 (sample SAMN09708234, study PRJNA481090) | Marine sediment metagenome, whole genome shotgun sequencing project.
ACCGATTACGAAGATAAGTTGTATATGCTGAAAAGCTATCTGACGCCCGCGTGCTATCAAGAGCGGCACGATGATTTCAAACGTAAAAAGAATAGCAATCAACTGCGTGACAGGGAGCGGGCTGTTTGGGAAATACCGGGCCGGGGGTATAACGACAAGCGCGTTAAAAAAGAGAGTAATTCATCGTGGGTGGTGTATCTGGATTTACATATCAGTGAAACGATGCTCGGTGAGTCGATCAAGGACCGGATGGTGAACTATCCCTTGAGAATCGTGCGCTACAACGCCGACCCGGTGCTGAACCCATACCAACTGGCGTTCGACTGCTTTGCGGAGATACCGCGCGCTATCAAAGTTCAAACAGAGGCAGACGCCGCGGCCGTCGCCAATCGGTAGCACGTCAACGGGAGGGTGAGATGAAAAACAATACGCACAGTAGGTTGATGCTGCTGGTGGTGGTGATGATGATGACGACGCTGATTGCGCAGCCGTCACATGCCGTGCGCACCGTGGTATGGGATAAGACGGCCATTCCGTTGCTATTGGTGGTAGGCGTCGAACAAATGCTGCATTTTGAAAGCAGCGTCACGCCCGGCTTAACCGAGTTGCTGAGCGATGAGGAGTTGTTTCGGGCGATGAGCGTGAATGGCACCGTGTACATGACGGCGCTGCGCGCCTTCGATAAACAACGGGTTAAGTTTAAGCTTAAAAACGGCGACTACATCCTGATAGACCTAAGCGCTGAGGTGCGCAAAGCGCCGCCGCAAACCATGGAGCCGATCAAGGTACTCAGTGCGAGCGACAGTGAGGATGAATTCGATAACGCTGCAGGGCAACACACTCAGAAAGAAAAAAGAAAACAGGTATCTGTCTTCGATGTACTGCGGTACGGAATTCAGGATCTGGTGTCACCCAAACGTGTGATCAAGCCGGTAGACGGGATCAGGGCAGTGAGCCTCAAGATAAATGGTGATTTGAATCGTTTGTATCAGTCGCATCCGGGGGAATCGTTGTCGATCACTGTGGTGCAGGGTTGGTCGGCTGGTGGTGTGTATGTGACGGCGCTGAAAGTGTCGAACACGGGCGCTAGCGCCATTGCGTTTGATCTTAGCCGGCTACAACACACGCATAAAACCATCGTTAATGGCGTCAACAACCAGTTTATTGCCTCAGCGATGCTCAAACAGACAGGCGGTGTGAAAGCCGACGACACCGGTATTAAACCCGCCAGGAGCGCGTTCGTGTTGGTGGCGACCGAGCAGCCCTTTGCGTCAGTTCTGGACTTATAGGAGGGCTCTATGCAAGCCAATATTATCGTCAAAGGCATAGTCGCATTACTCATCATGATCGGACTGGTGGTGGTGCTGAAATCCTGCGGCGGCAATTCTGACGAGGCCGCGCCGCCAACACCGGGCGGACACGCGCTGTCAGCGGCGGAACTGGCCGCGCTGGGCATCGAAGATGATTCGCCAGAAAACACGGTGGCGACGCTGGTCAGCCGGGTGCGGCAGTTAAAAGAGCATATCGAGACGCTGGAAGTGGATAACACCCAGCTAAAAGACGACAACCAAACGCTGGCGTCGATGGAGGACAACATCACATCGAAGCTCACGATGGCGCTGTCAACGACGGAGCAGGATATTGAACGACGCAACCGCCAGGCGCTGAAGGCGCAGGATTCAAAAATCAACGGGTTGCTTGCCACGCTTAAAACGGCAGCCGGCGGCGGTGATCGTCAGCGAGCGCAAGGATCAGGACAGGCCAGAAACGGTGTGCTCAGCGGCGATACCTTTTGGGTATCGCCGCTGGAGGAGGTCAGCGGCGGCGGTGCCGAAACACCCTGGGGGAAACTGGGTGATCGTTTGAAAGGCGTGGCACCGAATGGCAGCAAGGCGGCATCGCCGAAGGGAAGTGGCGGCGGCAAGCTGACAGCGCAGAACGTACTTGAACCACCGATTCCTTATTACACGATTGCCAAGAACTCGACCCTGGTTGATACCACGGCGATGACCGCCTTGATTGGACGCGTACCGGTTGGTGACAACGTCACGGATCCGTATTTTTTCAAAGTCATCATTGGGCGTGACAATCTGATTGCCAATGGCCACGAACTACCCGAAGTGTCGTATGCGATCGCGAGCGGTGAAGCGTACGGCGACTGGACCTTAAGTTGTGTGCGCGGCACGGTGTTCTCGATGACGTTTGTGTTCGAAGACGGCACGATCCGCACCGTGCCAAAACCGGCGGACATTTATAGCAACGCAGCCAAAACGGAGAAAGTGGAAATAGGCGAACTCTCTGACCGGTACGGCAACCCCTGTGTACCCGGCAAGAAAATCTCCAACGCGCCCAAGTATCTCGCGCAACGTTTCGGCGCAACCGCCGTAGAAGCGGCGGCATTAGCCGCCGCATCCAGCCAAACAACGCAATTCGATACGATTGGTGGCGGCGGTTTTGGATCGGGAACGGTGGTCGACGGGAGCAAGAGCAAATTTATCCGGGATCAAACGATTGCGGGTGGTGCACAAGAGACTGCCGATTGGGTGCGTGAGCGCCAGGCATTGGAATTTGATGCCGTACTTGTCGATGCGGGTCAGTTGGTGGCTCTGCATATCAACGAACAAATCGAGATCGACTACGACCCGAAGGGGCGCAAAACTGATTATGGCATGTTGTCATTGGGAGAAAATTATCGTGAACTTGACTAACCCACTCGCATTGGGGATAGGCGCGACGCTGTTGGTTGGCTGCAGTAGTCTCAAGCCGGTATTACGAACGGACGGCAAGGAAATGCTGGATATCTACCGCCACGCGTTGGAAACGGATGAGCAAGTCGATGACGCGCTCACCCGGCTGGACGCAGAGGAAAAGCTCGCCGGCACGAGCGACAACGACAAGGAGGAAAATAAAAAATCAAAAAAATCAAAAAAATCGCAGAAGTCAAAGCAGCGCAGGCGTGCAACACGGCGGCTTGATGGACCCGATGCGGCAAAAAACCAGTATGTGATGGGCCCGAATGGCGTGCCGCTACGGTTTCAATGTGGTGTAGGTGGCCGCATTCAGGATAAGCCCTGCGGTTCAGGCTACGGTTTCCCGAAAATAATTGAGCGCAAGAGCAAACGCAAAATGAAGGGCGCGGGGATCAAGCCACCGTCTGAACGCGAGTTAGAAATGATAAAGCGCGTCAATCGATACGCTGAGGATAGCGCGCGCAAAGCAATGCCGGCGTCAGCGCCACAGCCGAAAAAGAAAAAGACGTTGTACGAGAATTTCACCGCGACGCCTAATACCACGCTGAAGCAGCTTTTTCCGCGTTTGCCGAATCCGGATATTATCGTGTACGTCACGCCTCACTTAGCCACACACAACCGCGTCCCCATTCCGGGTTACACCACGGCATTACCGTTATACGATCAAGTGCATTACGCCATGCCAGGCGAGGATCAAGGGCATGAATGAGACAGGTGGTGCCGCGAGTGTATTGAGGCGATTCCTGGGCACGCCGTCGGGCCGTGCCGACACGCAAGGCACTGAGGAGTCGGCCGCGACAGCCGTCAAGCGCGTAGGGATCACGGACAAGGAGCGCGACGCCATGTACCGTCAGGAGCGCCCGTTTGTTGATTTGCTGCCCTGGGTGGAATGGTTGCGCGATGACGGCGTCTATTTACTTGAAGACAACGCGTCGGTGGGTGCGGTGTTCTCGATTGACCCGGTTGGCACCGAAGGGCGCACGGATGCCTATCTAACAGATGCTCGAAATGCGATCAAGGACGCGTTGCAAGACAGTCTCGACGAATTCGACGTGTCGCCATGGGTGGTGCAGTTTTACTGTTTTGACGAGAACGACATTAGCGGCCATATCGATCAAATGCGCGAGTATGCCGCGCCACATGCCAAGGGCACGGAATATACCGAGGCTTACCTGCGGGTGTTGGCGCGCCACTACAAAGCGGTGTCCAAGCGAGAGGGTATTTTTTACGATGATGAGATCACTAAAACGCAGTGGAGTGGTCGCGAACGGCGTAACTATGTCGTGATTTATCGCAAGCTGGTGTTACGTAAAGGCAAACCTGTGCTTGAAGATGAGCTGTTGTCGCCGACGGCCGCGTTAAACGAAACCTGTCAAAAATTGGAAAATGCACTGACACCGGCCGGTGTCAAGTGGATGCGCATGCGGGGCAACGCCTTTCATCGCTGGATGACGCAATGGTTCAATCCCAACCCGGATTTTTTCAGCGACGATCCAGCCGACTTTTACAAAGAAGTGGCCTTGAGCGAAGACGAATTGCCGTATGGCAATAAGTTTACCGAGTCACTTTTTTACTGCCATCCGACGTCTGATCATGTGCGCAAAGCCTGGGTCTTCGACAATGCGGTGTCACGCTGCATCAAGATCGATGGGATTCGTAAACGGCCGCAAATTGGGCATACCACGGGCGAGCTTAACATCGGCGATGCGACCAATACGATGATGGACTTGCTACCGGAAGGGGCCGTCATGGTCACCACCATGGTGGCTGTGCCGCAGGATACGGTAGAGCATCACATCAATGACATTGAAAAAAGTGCCTTCGGCGAGACCAGCGATGCGACGCGAACCAGAGAGGATTGCCAGCAGGCAAGGAAGATCCTGGGGAGCCGTAACAAAATGTACCGCGCCGCCAACGTGGTCTATTTGACCGCGGGTGACATCGATACGCTGGATGCCGATACAACGAAAGCGCGGGCCGTATTGCTGCGGTACGGCTATAAGGCCGTTGCCATTAAAGATGATAAAGAAGCACTCGATAATTATGTGACCTATTTGCCGATGGTGTATGACCCCAATAAAGATCGCGCTAACAACTGGATCAAAGCCCAGTTGACGTGGGTAGAACACATCGCCAATGCGTGTCCCTTATTAGGGCGCGGCGTCGGTACAGGAAATCCTGGCATTGCGGCGTTTAATCGGGGTGGGGAACCGCTGTTCTTCGATCCGCTGAGCCCGAAAGATCGCAAGAATAATGGGCATATGTTGTTTTTAGGTCCCACAGGGGCCGGCAAAACGGCAAATCTGATAGGGATACTGGCTCACGAAATGGCGATGTGGCGACCGCGCCTGTTCATTATCACTGTGGGCAATTCAATGAATTTGCTGGCGGATTGGTACGCCAGTTTAGGCTTGACGGTTAACAAGATACGCATCACGCCGAGCGCCGATATCAGTCTGGCACCGTTTGCGGATTCGTCGCTCGTGGTGGAGCAAAACGCACAACTGAAACGCGCGGTCGCTTTGGACGTTGAGCAAGATGATGATGAGGACGAGGAAGAGCGCGACGTATTGGGTGAAATGGAAATCCAGGCCCGGCTGATGATCACAGGGGGGGAAGAGAAAGAAGAGTCGCGTATTCGTCGTTCGGACCGAAGCCTGATCAGACACGCGATTGTTGATGCGTGCGAGCTAGCTCATGACGCCAAACGCCAAGCGTTGACCGAGGATGTACGCGATGCGTTCTATCGACTCGCTCAGGAACCTGAGCGGGTGTCAGAAGTGCGCGCGCGACTGAATGACATGGGCGATGCAATCGGGCTGTTTTGCGATGGCTTCAATGGCAAGGTGTTTAATCGACCAGGTGTTCCCTGGCCTGAAGTCGATGTCACCCTGATTGATCTCGGCACGTTTTCCAAGGGTGGTTATGAGGCGCATTTGGCGATCTCCGTGATCAGCGCGCTGAATATGATCAATACGATTGCCGAGCGCGATCAGCATTTGCAACGCCAGAATCTGGTCGCCATCGATGAAGCGCACGTTATTAGCACCAATGAGTTGTTGTCGCCGTACCTGACGCGAATCATGAAGATGTGGCGAACGCTTGGCACCTGGCTGTGGATGCTGACACAAAACATGCAGGACTATCCTGGATCGGCTAAAAAAATGCTGAGCAATGCGGAATGGTGGATATGCCTGGTCATGAAAAAAAAGGAGTTGGATGAAGTCGCACGGTTTCGTACGTTCAGCGAAGAAGAAAAGCAATTGATTTTATCGACGCGAAAATCGCCGCGTAAATACACGGAAGGCGTGGTGTTATCTGAGGGCGTGGAAGTGCTGTTCCGCAGCGTGCCACCGTCATTGATCTTGGCGCTCGCGATGACACACAAGGAAGAAAAGGCCGATCGATTTGACATTATGACGGCCGAGGGGCGCACTGAGCTGGAGGCGGCCTTTAAGGTGGCGGATAACATTGATCGAGCGCGGGGACTGAGTGCATGAAGCGCGCCGCCATAGTAGCTGCGCTAGGGTGTGCCGTTGTGTTACGGGCCGCGGCCGCGCCGACGATCACGGTATACACCACGTCGTTTTTGCCCGTTGCACACGACGGTGTGGCAAACGTCACGGTCTATTGGCTCGATGAGCCGGAAAAGCCGCTCGGGGCGTTATCAAAAGGTTTGCCTGATACGGTTGATGCCGCCGCGCCGATGGTGCTGTCGCGCATTAATACGCCACAGGGTCAGCGGCTACTGGGCGAACTGAAAAGGGCGTATCAGGGTGTCGTCAACGCCTGGCTGAATGATGTCGAGCAGCTGCCTGCGATACTAATCGACGACCGCTATCTGTTGTACGGCGTCTACGATGTGAATAAGGCGCTGACGATTTTTAAGAACCACCAGACGAGGCAGCGCCGATGATCGCCACTGCGCGCGCTGTACTGTTGCTATGCGCGTGTTTGGCGTGGGGTGCCGCTGCCCAGGAGAATAACCCGGTGGTGTCGGCCGTGTCCGGCGTCAAGCTCTCAACGGGTGAAATCAGCGCGAAGACGATGAATGTTTCCTGTATCGATTATCAGGTGGTGGGTGTGTGTATTTGGTTGACCTGCACGCCGTACACGGGGTGCGATGTGGATTATTCGGTGCAAGTGGCGCACTACAACCCTGATGTGACGATATCGTCCTATGCCGATACCGGTGAGAACCCCTGGTCAGACGTCGCCGCTTTATCGCAGCCCAACAGCCTGGCGCAAGGCGGTGGCAGTAACACCGAGGGATCGACCGTCATTAACGAGACGGCGCTGCGCTTCAAGAACGTGGATGCGATCGGCAACCCGGCGATTGAGGCGATTTCGGAGAGCCTGGAAGAAACGGAGTATTACTGTCCTAGCGAAGCCACGATGATGTACCCGTATTATCTCAGCACCATCGACCCGTTCTGGCGTGAACCGATACTGGAGACGCTGCTGACGCTGCGCTACTTCTTTCGGTACATAGGCTTTGGACAATCGCCGCTGTATACCTCGACGTGGGGTCCGTTGTTCCCTCGGATCGGCTTTGTTCATACCGGCCACGACTATAAATCCGGCGCTGTCACGGCGCAGCGTGTGGCGAACATCATCACGAAAGAATACCAGCCGCATGTGTACATTCCGTTGGTGGATGACGACGTTGACCCGAAAGACCTGGTCAATCAGGGGTATTGGCCGCCAGGGGAAGCCGTAGAAGGCGATGCAACAACGGCGACATGGCAGCAGCTTCTGCCAAGAGGTAATAGCCAAAAATGCCATGTGTTTGCAGATCTCGACGATCAACTGGCTGGGCCGTTTGACCCGTTTATGCTGAGGCTGAATGAAGAGACCGGCTATATCTGGAATCTATGGCGGCCGTATAGCTGCTGCTCACAAGAGGGCGCGCTATTGATTGCCTACAATCCGGCGTATGAGAACATAGGAGCTTTAGACCAATGAGCGATTTGATCAGCAAGGGAATGATAGCAGCGCTGCTGTTATCGTTAAGTTCATTCGCGGCGGTGGTGATGGCCGATGACGATGATGAATTGTATTACATCGTCGGTGGCGCGGCACCGGTCGGTGGACCGGCCAGCAACCGGGATTCGACCATTCGTTGGGATCAGGGCGGTAAATGGGACTCCGACCTTGCGTGCGGCAAATTCGACATCCTTCAATCGGTGATGAATCAACTGAATGGTGATACCGGTGCGTTTAATCGATTGATGGATCAAGTGATTGACGCTGCCAGTGGTTTGGTGGCCTCGTTGCCAGCCCTCGTACTGCAACGCCTGAACCCGGCACTGTATGACTTGTTACAGAACGGCATCCTGCAGGGGAGTGAGGAATTCCATCTAGCGGAAGTGAATTGCGAGAAAATGGCGGAGAGAATTTCTACGACGATCGAGGGGAAAGAGTGGAAGGATCTTTCCAAAGGCCGTTTTTGGGTGGAGGCATCGCAAGGCACGCTTGATGACATCTTAACGGTAGAAGACGAGGCGGAAACCTTTGGCATGGACAACGGGGTGCCCTGGGTGGGTGGTGTGAGCAGGGGAGGCGCCGATCAAGAGCCGATCGAGCTCAGCCGGGACACCACGATGGCGGGTTATAACCTATTGTTGCAGCGCGACCCTGCCAGTACGAGAGGCAGCTGTGGCGACGCCGCTATTTGTACCGTGTGGGCTACGCCGGAAGCAGCGGCTGATTGGGTTGTCAATGTACTGGGTGAAAAGGAAGTTCGTACCTGTCAAGGCTGTAATAACATCGCGACACAAGCGGGTATGGGATTACTGAAACGCTATGAGACGACGCGCGACGATATCCAGACGCTGATGTTGACAGTAGTGAATTCATCCGCAGATCCCGATGCGGCAGCGCTTGAGGAGATATCGGGAGGTAACGGCTTGCGCATTACCCGCACGGTGATCGAATCTATCCGCAATGAATCGGCACGTGAAGCAATTGTCCTGCGTCTGTCATCTGAAATGGCGCTAGCCCGCACCGTCGATCAAGCGCTGCTGGCGCGTCGGGCGTTACTGGCGGGGCGCAAAGAACCCAATATCGCGAGCGCGTTTGTGGCCACGGCCGGTATTCAGGAGACGGTTAATGAACTCAACGACGAGATCACTAATCTGCTGTTTGAAATGGAGATCAGAACGAAGCTGGCGTCGAACACCACGACGACGTTGCTGCGGCGGCAACAGGGCAGAAGGTCGTTGCCGGTCGTCGAAGAAGAAACGCCGCGACGTCTGGAAGACGGCGGCGTACCGGATTAATCATGAACAGTTTACGTAAAGCCGCGCTGCTGCTGCTCATCTTTTTTTCGATGGGATTCTTGTTACTAGTGGTTTTAGGTGTTGATGGGGTGGCGTCGGCGCGACTTGCTATCGATGAGGTGAGTGGTTCGCTATTAGTGTTTCGACTTATTGTCGTGGCGATTGTTTGGTGGTTTTGGAATCCGATGGTTGAGTGGTTATTCTCCGACAATAGGCACACAGCCAGGAGTGAGGCGAACATCGCGGCGTACAAAGCGCAGCGTACGAATTTCTTGCTGGGTTTTTTAGCGATTGAAATTTTTGTCGTGCAAAACGTGATCGGCGCGGTGTTGTCGGGAGTGCTCTAAATGGGTGTATCAAGTTATTTTGAATTCGTATCGGTACTGTTTGGTTGGGTGATGTATGACAACCTGTTCACGGTGCTGGCCGATTCTGGCATTGTCTATATCCCGTTTTTAATTATTATCGCCAGCAATGTGATTGAAAGCCGGAAGGGTGGCGACGACGAGGGTAATGCTGCCGTGCAGTCGGTGAAGAAAATCGAAACCGACACCATCGTGGCGATATTTGTACTGATCTTTTGCGTGATTCCAATCAGTACGGTCAATCTGTCGGAAATGCGGTTTGTGAAACCCGCGCTAGATTGCAATAAAACAGCCGACACCATACTCGGCACCGACACGAAGACCACGGTCGATACAACCTTACAAACGCTCGGCGGGCAAACGGGGCGCGCGCCGCTGTGGTGGGCATTGAACCACATCGTGACGAAATCGATCACGGCAGCAGGTATCGCCAGTATCCCATGCAGCTATGACCTGGCATCGGTGAGCAACGAACTGGCCAATGACAAGATTGAGAGCCCGATGCTGCGCCGTGAGCTGCAGGATTTTATTAACGACTGCTACATGCCGGCGAAGGCCAGCATCCTTAACAGTGCTTCTGTGACACTGAGTACCGCCGACATTCGGTCCATTAACTGGATCGGATCAGAGTATTTTCTAACAACGTCGGGTTATTACAACAGGTATTATTCGACTAAGGCGCGGGCCGCGTGGCCGTTTCAATTGCCGCGTGACAATGGTTTTGAAGGTGATGCAGCAACGGGTGGACATCCGACGTGCAGAGAGTGGTGGGAAGGAGGGAGTGGTATTCGCGCCCGTGTATTGCAGTCGCTTAATTCTGATTTGCTCGATAGGATGGTGTATGCGGCAACCAATCTTGTGCAGATAAGCACCACGGCTAACCTGGACACCTTGGCGCGTGAGAATGTTTTGCTGCGCAAGTATCTGGCCATCAATATTACGAAGTCCCAAATCACCGATGGCAGTGGCAATCTTGGCGTGAACTATGACATTAGTGCCCAGGGTGCGGCACAACGGTCTGGGAATACGATGGTTGGGCTTACCAAATTTGCTGTGGATGTAGCGGCAAACGGCGCTGCGATTGTCGGTGGTGTGCTCAGTGCGCCAGGGCATTTGGGTAAACTACTACGCGAAGGCGTTTCGTTTGGGCAAGGGTTGCTACTGATGATGTTTATTACGTTGCTGCCGTTTCTGTTGGTGTTTTCGCTCTATCGACCACAATTTGTGCTCACCTTAACGGTCGTTTTTTTTGCAATCAACTTCTTGTCGTTTATCTGGGCGGTTGCGTATTGGATTGATAATAATCTCGTCAACGTACTGTTGTCGGGTGCGGACGGTGTAGCGGGTGTATTTACACCGGTTCACAATGCCACGGAGTTCCTCATCCTCATTTATATGCAGCGGTTTCTTTATATTGCACTGCCGGTGTTTTGGGTCGGCGCGCTAAGTTGGGTTGGATTTCGAGTGGGAACTGCGCTTGGGGCTACAATAAATACTGTTGGCCAAGCTAGTGAAGCAACGGGTCAAGCAGGCGGCGATGCAGCTGCCGATACAGCCCGAGCAGCAGCCACAAAAAAATTATAATGATTGCATCACCACTATTTACGCCCAGAATTCACATCTGCATCTTCAATCATTTGCTCGTGCAAACCCAGGTGCGCAGGATCTCGTGGACAGGAGTTCTCGTCCATCGGGTTAAAAGAACGCCCAACGTGTTGATTACGTTTGTAGTGAGATCCTGCGCAAAGGAGAAAAAATTTAAGCACCCCTTTCCAAAAATTATCATTAGACATGGCCGTTCCCTCTGGTTATGGCTCGTCACCCTTCAGTATATCACGACGAGATGATTAGGAGGTGCTGGTTGATAATTGGGCAGAGAACTGATGACTAAAAAAATCGACATTACCGCTAAAGAATTGCGCCGGCAAATGCAGGCCATTGGTGGAGAAATTTTCGAGTTTGGTGTTCTAGACGAGCAAAGCGGTGAAATGGCACTGCGTACCTGGTCGGTCCGTAAAGCGTTGGACAGTGTACGGTGGCTGAAATACAAGAACTATCGGTTGCACCACATCTACCTGCGACCCAGAGGGTCTACCGGCGTGGTGCTCATCGATGATCTGACCGTCACGCAACTCAGCTGCATGGCCGCCGATGGCATTCATCCGGCCTGCGAAGTGCTAACCAGCCCGTTTAACTACCAAGCCTGGGTGCGGGTGTCGGCGGTAGAAATAGAACCACGCCTGGCAACCGCCGTAGGTGAAGTGTTAG
>RCMY010004741.1_pt1 | contig 11662 bp, 9 predicted proteins | sample 2041341 | NCBI WGS metagenome assembly RCMY01 (sample SAMN09708234, study PRJNA481090) | Marine sediment metagenome, whole genome shotgun sequencing project.
CTTTTTTAACATGGCGCAGGGGCCTTGCATTATTATTATTTAGCGGCCGACTCTATTCAATACGCTCGACGCACGTTGCAGCGCAGCCGCCCGCTGGATTTCTCTGAAGTTTGACACCGTGATATTGATGTCAACCTCCTGGCGTATGTTGCGTCCATTGGCTTGATTGACGATAGCCGACACCACGCTATTACGGCTGACGTCATGAATCACCTGTGTCAGCCCCTTGGCGTCATTAATCACGAAGTTCGACCTAGTATTTGTTGCTGGATTTGCCGCAGCGTTGGTCGGCTCAATGGTAACGTTGGCTGCCGGCGAATTCACACCTGCGCTTGTCTCAACACCGTTGCTGCCACCGGGCGTTGTGGTTAACGCGGTGTTTACTGGGTCAGCACCAATGGCTGCAGCAATCTCATTGGCGGTTGCCAGGCTGATGTGCGACTCCAGGGCCAGTTGGCCGTCGACAATAGTACGCACGACCGCGCCGACATCGATTTCCAAACCGCCTATCGCTAGCCCACCACGCATCTCTCCCAGTTCCTCCATGGCTATGACTTCGAGACCGCTAAAATTATCGACCATGTGCACGTCGGCGGCTTGCTGCTCGGTGGCACGTTGCAGTTGCACCCAGGCACCGGGCACCAACGGCTCAGCGGTGGCCGTCGTAAGCTGCAATAACAACATCCCGACCGCAATGCTGCAAGCCCGTTTCGCCACTGGCGGTTGCTTGCCTGGTTGGTTTTTCATGTTAATGCTCACTGGTTAACGTCCAATTTCGTTACGCCCAGGCAGGCTTAACGTCGACATGCCGACACCGCTGCGATCAATCCCTAGCCCAACGGGTGATTTCGGCCGTACCGCCCAATCTCGACGTGCATTAAAGTGCTTTCGCGCAGTCTCTACATCGGCCCTCGCCGCCAGTACAGCGCCATTCCAAAGTTTTTCGAAGCGTTCTCTGGAAACCACCACCGTACCCGCCGCAGGATCACCAATCAGTACATTGTCATCCTCTATGCCTTTAACTACGACGAAATGCTTATAGCCTTTGGTGTTGATCAGGGTAATACCGGGCACGCCGATCTGGGTGAATTGCTCCAGCGTGAAGCGAAACCCGTCCGACTGCAGCCCGAGGCTATCCAGATAAGTTTTCATATCGAGCAGCGAGAACCCATGCTGCTGGATTCGTTGTTGGTCACCAATGCGAAACATCGCCGTGAACACCTTGTCCTCGGCGATGGGCCTGTCGTAGTGATAAGTGAGTAGCGTCGCCAATGCCGCCGAGCCGCAGCTGAAGTCATATTTCTGCCGCACCACAGCATCCCAGCGCATTTCTTTTAAGCTCTTAACCGGCACCGAGAAACGGCCGGCGGCACCCTGCAGTTGTAGCGAGCCTGCCTGGCTTGTCGTCGCCAATAATGCGACTAACAGGGCCAGTACGGCTACGACGACGCGAACCAATTCCATAATTTCGTGCTCCTGTCTAAGCCAATTCCAACAAACCGTATGGTCTGGTCTTTTGACCCGCAGTTTTGCAATTCTGTCAGCGTGTACCAGTTTGCCGCGGTTTAGCGTAAATAGACGTTGACCCCAATTGCCGCATCGATAGCGTTGCCATTGCCGGAGACATTATTGAATAAGCCTATGCCATTGAAATTTTCCAACGCGCCGGCATCAAACTGAATCGAGCCGTTATTGATGTCGCCGCCGACATCAAACGACGTGTCCGAGATAGTGGCGCTTTGCGTTTGATTGTTTTCCAGCACCACGATGGTATTGCCGTCGCGGCCGCGTACTTCCTCCAACTCGTCCACTGCAATCACATCGATACTCGCGAAGTCGTCGCCTTGCTCAGACCAAACGGGATCGCCGTTCAGCAACAGTACCCCTCCCACAACTAACGACACAAATATCATACGCGGGTTCATGGTGTGCATCAGTGTTTCTCCTGTTCGAATATCAGTCGTCATTTGACCACCTTGAGGCCGCACGACGGGCGGGATCACACCCGCCCGCCGCTAAGCCGTCTCCTTTAGTTGCTTATGCTGACACCACCACTGTGTGCCGCAATGGAAACACCACCTTGCGAGAGGTTGGCAACACCAGTCGAAGCGTTCTGCGAATTGATACCCGCAAAACTACCCGCGCCTGCTTGCACGGCAACATTCCCCGTGCTGAGGTGACCGCCATAGCCATTGCCGCCGGTGCCGCCTTGAGCGCCGTTGCCGCCGTGACCAGAGCCATCGCCGGCGGTAGCGATACCACCTTCGCCGCCTCGGCCGTAGCCGCCACTGCCGCCCGAGCCACCGGCACCACCACTACCACCGTCAGCGCTGCCACCGGTTGCATAGCCGCCGTTATCGCCATTGCCGCCATCGCCCGCGTTGGCGCTGCCACCGGTGCCATTAGCCGGTGCGCCGTTGCCATCTGCAGGACCGCCGTCGCCATTAGCAGGGCCGCCATTACCATCGGCGTTGCCGCCGCTGCCACCCCGGCCGCCTAAGGCAAAGCCACCGCCGCCATCGCCGCCATTTGCATTGCCGCCGGATCCATCCGAGGTGCCGCCAGTGCCGCTGGCATTTCCGCCGTTGCCAGTCGCATCGCCTCCCAGACCGTCGGCACTGCCGGAGCTGCCGCCATTACCGCCGTCGCCACCGTCACCGGCAATACCTCCGGAAGCAGCACTACCGTTCGCATCTCCGCCATTGGCGCCAGTCGCTGCGACGCCGCCGGTTCCATCACCGCCGCCGCCGGCAAGCGCGCTGGAATTACCCAGGCCCGCAGCGCCGTTACCGCCGGCGCCACCAGCACCGCCATTACCGGCATTTACAACAACTGCCACGCCAGTCACGCTGGCCTCCATATTTTGATAGGAGATCACTTCGGTTACTTCATTGAACGATTCGCTCCAGGCACTGGCCGTGCCGGCAGCACCGCCGGAAGCCGCTCCGCCTGAACCGCCATTCGCGTTACCGCCTGTGCCGGCATTGCTATGGCCGCCGCTGCCGCCGGCACCGCCGCTACCATCGGCCGTACCACCAGCTGCACCAGCACCACCACCACCGCCGGCACCACCTGAGGCACCACCACCAGAGCCACCCCCTCCACCAGAGCCACCCGCGCCGCCGGAACCGCCATAGCCGTCGCCACCGTTCGCATCGCCGCCGCGGTCTGAGTCAGCGTTGCCCGCAGTGCCTCCAGCACCGCTGCCGCCGGCTCCTCCTGGGCCGCCATTGGCGTTGGCCATTGCCGCTGAGTTAACGGTGTTTTCCTGGTTCCCGCCTTCGATGTTGAACTTGTTAATGGGATTAGCGTACACACCCGACGCAACCAGCAGCGCCAGAGCGGACGAACTAAGTAGTATTTTCTTGTTCATGCTAAAACTCCTTGTTTCAAATTTGACATGTCAAAGCGTGGCAAATGCCACTGAACGAGCGTCGCGCACTGTCCCCTCAGTTGAAGCAAAAGCTAACGCCGCACACGAAAAACTTGTGCAACCAGCGTTCCAATTTAACGAAATTTTACAAGTAGCTGATATAGCTGCGATTTTGGCAAGAGTGGGAATTCAGGCCGCGGCAGGGCAACGACCTCACTGTCACATCCTTGTTACATGCCTGCGGCGGGCTCGCACGGCGCAAGCGACGCTCTCATCCAGACCAATCGTAGAGTACGCATAATGACAAATAAAATAATTATTCATTATTAGCTACTTACGGCTGATATTTAATTGAGGGTTCAATCTTGTCCATAACGTTTAGCGCTGGATTTTGCACAAAACCAGCAACTTCCGCGGGGTGTAACTTCAGCGTGACAGTGTGTCAGCCCTTACAGTTAGTTTTGCACGGCAATGACTTCCGCCGTCAGCCCCATTTGCACCAGCATCGCTTTTATCTCTTGCAGATACAGAGGATTCATCACCAGCACGCGCTGCACTCTTGACTGCGACAGCAGCGAGGGGTTGATGACACGCTGACCGGTTCTGGCAACGTATTTATTTTGCTTGTGCGGATTCAGGTCGACCACGTGGGATATTGCCCTGGCCGACGCTACCAGGTTGAGAAAGGTTACTCCTTTAGAGCCAGCACCCCACACTACGGTGGTTGTCGATTCTCTCCTTAACGCAGCTTCCCAAAAGGCCAGTTTATCGACGTACTCTGCAGTGAGAGATCGAATATATTGGGCGGCACCGCGCTCGCTCACAGCCTCACCGGACGCAGACGGATACTCGCACTCGATGCAAAGATATTGACCACCGAAGGTTTCCCGCGCAGCGACTACTGCAAATCCGGCGGCCGAGAAACAAGCCTGCAATGAATGCCGGGAAAAATACGATACGTGTTCGTAGATAAAATCCCAAACGCTTAAATCCCTAACGCTATACAGCGAATTGGGAACTTCAAAGTAAAGCCGGGTAATGCGTGAACTCGGTAAGCTAGCGGCAATACGCTCGAGGAACGCAGTCGGTTGTTCGATGTGCTCCAGCGCTTGCCGGCAGATGATAAGATCCGTGTCGTCCAAATGCACACTGGCATCGAACAACTCGCTGACCACCCTCACATTATCGGCCAGCTTGCCCCCTGACTTAAAGCTGGGGTCTAAGCCAACAAACGTCGCATCACATTTCGCCGCCAGTACGCGCAGGAACTCGCCTTTGCCGCAAGCAATCTCCACCACGCGCTTGCCGTTAAGCTGGTAACGCTGCAGCAAATAGTCGGCCTGCTCCTCAGCATAGTCGCGAAAGTGCGGCGAATGGTGCAGCGAGGCGTCATACTCCGGAGTGTAGCTCAGCAAATCGGCATCGAAGCAAGCATTGAACAAGTGATCGCATCGTTCGCAGTAACGTAGCGCTATGTCTCCCATCGCAGCTTGCAGCGCTTGTTTGCGCGTCGCGTGTAAAACGTTGCAATACACCGGCACCGCGTTAATCCGCAGCACCGGGCGAGTAGCCGCCGAACCGCAGACGATGCAGTTTTCCTGCGCTGCACTATTCCCTTTCACAGCAGTCGTTTTCACAGCGCGAGGATACGCGGCTGTACACCCATTGCGTCCAGGGCTAGTGCGATTTCGGCTCGGTAGATCGCATTCATTACGAGCACTACATCGGGCTGGTAAGCGACCAGTGCTTCGGGCGCAATAATCTTTTGCCCACTGCCTGGCATAAAGCAGCCGTGGCGGTTGGGGTTAACGTCGACCACGTATTCCACTGCCTCTCCCACCTCGAGGGTCGTTAAAAATGACACGGCTTTTGAGCCTGAACCCCAGAGCACCAGCTTGTTGCCCTGTTGGCGATGCTGATCGACCAGCCGCTGCCAGTGGTTTCTCTTGTCGGCAAACTTGCCAGGAAAGTCAGCAACCAGGCGAGAAAGTTGGTCCAATGCGTGGTTGTCACATGGCGTGGAGGGGGCTTGCGCAGCGGCACGCGGTCGCGCGTGAATGCACAAATATTGACCATCGTAAACATTGCTGGTTGTCACAACGTCGAACCCCGCCTCAGTAAACAAATAACGCAGCGAGTGAGGGGTGAAGTAGGAACAGTGCTCGTAGTAAACATCCTCAAAAGCACAGTCCTGCAGGATGCGCAGCGCTTCAGGTAGCATAAAAAAAACTTCGGTGTCGAGGTCGTCCGCAATCGCTTGTCTGATGTCCGCCATAAAGTGTGCGGTAGTGGCGATGTGTTCCAGGGTCATTTTACAGCAGATAAAATCTGCGTTGTGGCTGGCGTATTCTACGGAGTAAAAATCCTGCACAAAGCTGACGTTAGCGCTGCCATGCGCGGCGTTGCGCGCAGGTATATAGGCAGGGTCGAAGCCAATACCCTTGTTACCCCCGCCGGCGCAGAGCAGCATCAGAAACTCTCCCTTGCCGCAGCCGATCTCAAGAATCGTTTTATGCTGCAACGCATGCCGCACGATCAGCTCGTCGGCCAGTTGCTGATGAAAGCGGTTGAATGTTGGGGAAAATCCCTGTGTTTCCTCATACCGCTGCGAGTATTCCGTCAAGCGGGTATCCATGGCGGTGTTGCCAATAAATCCGCAGCGTTCGCAATAGCCAAGGCGTATATCACCGCGTGGACAAGCCAACGCTGCCGCGTAACTCGCCAGCAAAATACAGCTATTCGCCGGCACATTTAACGCCTCAAAAAACACCCGCATACGCGCAGTCATGCAGTTCGGGCAAAGCGATGGTTCTGACATTGTATGCCTCCTTGACGCTTAAGAGTAACGGCATCCCCGCATCGATCACAAGCCAAGATGGTAGTTTTACCACTAGCGAACACTTCACTTATCTTTTAGTCTGCGCTTGTGTTTACATTCGTAGGGTGCGCCGCGCGCACGCTAACTCTCCGCACAACCGGCAAACAAGCACGTGCGCATGGCGTACCCTACGAGACTGACCCTGGAGAGTTGCAGAGACTGGACAAGCGTGCGCACAGCACACCCTACACAAGGAGGAGCTATTCACAATGAAAGTGGTGATACTCGCGGGAGGGCACGGCACACGTCTGGCCGAGGAGACCGAAGTCCGTCCGAAGCCGATGGTAGAAATCGGTGGCCGACCGATTCTCTGGCACATCATGCGATACTACACCCACTTCGGCTTCAATGAATTCATCATTGCGCTGGGCTACAAGCAGGACTACATCAAGCGCTGGTTTCACGATAGCGTAACGCTGGCCGGCGATATGACTATCGACACGAGCACCGGAGACATTGACCTGTACAACGCCAGACGCGACAACTGGGTTGTGCAACTGGTTGATACCGGCGCAGACACCCAAACCGGTGGGCGCATCAAACGCCTGCAACCCTTGCTTGAAGACGATACCTTTATGCTGACCTGGGGCGATGGTTTGTCGAACGTCGACCTTAACGCCCTCCTCGCGTTTCACCGAGCGCATGGCAAACTGGCCACGCTGACCGCCGCGCGGCCGCCGGCTCGCTACGGCCACCTGGAGTTTGAGGGCGACCAGGTCACGCGCTTTACCGAAAAACCACAGCTGGCCGAGGGCTGGATTAACGGCGCTTTTTTTGTGCTCGACCGCGGCATTTTTGACTATATCGAGGGTGACGCGACGCAATGGGAGAAGCAACCCATGGAGAATCTGGCGCGCGATGCGCAGCTAATGGCGTATAAGCACCCGGGCTTTTGGCAATGCATGGATACCTTACGCGAAAAATATATTTTGCAAACGCTGTGGAACAGTGGCAACGCACCCTGGGCCGTTTGGGATCAGACGTGGGAGCGGCAGGCGTGAGAGTCCTGGTTACCGGGCATAATGGCTACATCGGCTGCGTGCTGGTACCTATGTTGCTGCGAGCCGGCCATGACGTGGTAGGCCTGGATACCAACTATTATGCCGACAGCCTGTTTTATCCTCGGCAAGCTGAAATCGAAGAAATGCGCAGCGATGTGCGCGACATCCAGCGCGGCGACGTCGAAGGTTTTACGGCGATTATTCATCTTGCAGGTTTGTCTAACGACCCGCTGGGTGATTACCAGCCCTCTCTTACGTTTGCTATCAACCACCACGCCAGCGTAAGACTTGCACAGTTGGCCAAACAAGCAGGCGTTCAGCGTTTTCTGTTTGCGTCCTCATGCAGCAACTATGGCGCGGCGGGTGACGAGCTGTTAACCGAAGACGCCACGCCAAACCCCGTGACCCCGTATGCGCAATCAAAAGTTTTGGTCGAACGCGATGTCAGCGCGTTGGCAGACGACAATTTCTGCCCAACGTTTCTACGCGCGGCGACGGCCTATGGCGCATCCCCCAATCTGCGTTTCGATCTGGTGGTCAATAATCTCACAGCCTGGGCCTGCACGGCGGGCCTGATCTACCTGAAGAGTGATGGCGCCGCCTGGCGGCCTATCGTCCACGTTGAGGATATTGCACGCGCCTACGTTGCCGTGCTGGAGGGGCCAATCGAAGCCGTGCATAACGGGCGCTTTAATATTGGCTCTACCACCGAGAACTATCGGGTGCGCGACATCGCCAGGCTGGTGGAGCAAGTGGTGCCGAATTGCAGGCTGGAATATGCAGAGGGTGCCAATGCCGACGCGCGTAACTATCGAGTCGACTGCAACTCCATCGCATGTTCGCTGGAGGCGTTTAAACCGCAGTGGACTGCACGGCGCGGTATCGAACAATTGTTTGCAGTCTATCAGTCGGTCGAATTAAGCAAGGACGACTTCGAAGGCCCACGCTTCAAACGCATCGCCCATATTCAGCAGCTGGTGCAACAGCAGCGGCTCGATAGTACGCTGCGCTGGCAAGCGTCAGCGCAATCAATTACTGAATAACGCGTCTATGCTAACGCTCGCTCACGCCTGCCGGTCCTGTTCCTCCAAGCGCCTGGCCGGCATTCTTTCATTGGGCGCAACGCCGCTCGCCGACGCTCTGCTAACACCGCAACAGCTGGGCGAACCGGAGCCGATGTTGCCGCTAGAGCTGGTGTTTTGCAACGCCTGTGCGCTGGTGCAAATTCTGGAAACGGTCGCGCCCGACGTGCTGTTTGGGCCGGACTACCCCTACTTCTCGTCGTTCTCACCAGCCTTGCTGCAGCATTCCCGCAACAATGCGCTGGAGCTTATTGCAAGCCGCAAACTGGACCACCGCAGTTTGGTAATCGAGCTCGCCAGCAATGACGGCTATCTTTTAAAAAACTATGTTGCCGAGGGCATTCCGGTACTAGGCATAGATCCCGCCGCGCCTTGTGCCACCGCCGCCATTGCAGCCGGCGTGCCCACGCTAAACGAATTCTTCGGTCTTTCGTTAGCAACAACTTTAGCGCAGCAAGGCAAGCAGGCCGACGTCGTGCATGCGAATAATGTATTGGCCCACGTAGCCGACACGCATGGCTTTATTGAAGGTATCTCGCTGCTGTTAAAAGATAACGGCGTGGCGGTGATCGAATGCCCTTACGTGCGTGAGCTGGTCGATCACTGCGAGTTTGATACGATTTATCACGAACACCTGTGCTACTTCTCGGTCACCTCGCTAAACAGCCTGTTTCGGCGCCATCACTTGTATATCAACGATATCAAGCCATTGACGATTCACGGCGGCTCGCTGCGGCTGTATGTGCAGCGCTTTGAGAATGTGAGTGAGGTAGTTAGAACCATGCTCAGCGAAGAGCACGCAGCCGGCGTCGACACACTGGATTACTATCGCAACTTTGCGGCTGCGGTGCAAAGCTTGAAAACCGGCTTGCTGGCCTTGTTGCAGGAACTCAAACGGGCGGGGAAATCCATCGCTGCGTATGGTGCGGCGGCCAAGGGTGCCACCCTGCTCAATTACGTCGGCATCGGCGCTGACAGCATCGATTTTGTGGTGGACCAAAACGTCCATAAACACAGTAAGTATATGCCTGGTTGCCATCTGCCTATCTATCCCACCGAGCAACTGCTGCAGCGAATGCCGGACTACGTATTGTTACTGGCCTGGAACTTTCGCGAGGAGATTGTTAGCCAACAGCAAGATTATATTCGAGCAGGTGGCCGTTTTATCGTGCCCGTGCCGACGCCGAGGATAGTTTAAGGCGAAGCTCAAGCTCTTCGATCGTTCGCACACCACTGCTCCCATATCTTCCGGTAGTGAGCTTCCAGTTGCCGGGTAAACGTGGTTGTATCCAGCAGCGCCGACTGCTGCATCCTTGCGCGCATGCCAGCGCGCCAGTCACGCAAGCGTTCGATATCGTTGGCCATGGCTACGCAGGTAGCCACATAGTCCTCGGGTGTTCGGGTGATAAGCTCGGCTAAGCCCAATGTGGTAAGAATGCTCAGTCCCATACGGGCGGCCAGCCGCTCGCCAACCAGGGTTGCTACCGGCACGCCCATCCACAGCGCTTCCAACGTGGTAATACCGCCGTTATGCGGGAAAGTTTCAAAGCCAATATCGATCCGATGGTAGGTACGCACATGGGTATCGTTTGGGCGTTCGTCATCCAGAATCAAGCGCTCTCTCGCGATCCCCAGACGCGCCATTCTGTTTATAAAAATCGCTTGCGTTGGCGCGTCGTTCAAGCTGCGCGTATTGGTGTTTACCAGCAGCCGTGAACCAGGCACGGCACGCAGTATTTGCGCCCACACCTGCAGGACTTTGCTGTTGGTTTTACAATACTGATTGAGCGAACCAAAGGTCACAAAACCGTTGCGCAGTGCCGGTAGTTCATTGACCGGCGGAGCTGCATCGGGTGGCCGGTAACAATACCAACTATCCGCCATGCGCAGCAACTTCTCCGTGCTGTAGGCATCGGCCTCCCCCTCGGGTTCGATGTGGTGATCGGTCACTCGATAGTCGATGGCGGGCAGGCCGCGCGTGTTGGGATAGCCCAGGTAGGCCACCTGCAGTGGCGCCGGTTTTCTGGCAAATAACAATAAGCGGTTATTGGCCGTATGGCCGGCGAGATCGACCAGTATATCGATGCCGTCGTTTGCTATGCGTGCGGCTAGCGCGTCATTATTGAGTCGTACGCAGTCAATCCAATGGTCGGCGTGCTGTTGTATACGTTGCGTGGTCGAGTCAGAGCGGGTGTCGGTAAAGTAGCAAAACACTTCGAACTGATCGTGGCAGTGCTGTTCCAATACCGGCTCGATAAAATACGAGTTGGCGTGTTGGCGAAAGTCCGGGGCGACGTAACCCAATCGCAATCTACGCGCGGGATCAGGCGTATTTGGATAATCCCGCCGGGTTGCCAGCGCGGCTGCGTGGCGGTCATTGAAGGCTCGGTGGGCGGCAAAAATTTCCGCCCGGTCATAGCCGCTTGCATAGTTAAGGTACAGCAGGCGATTGCTGTCAGCGATCACATTCGATGAATTGATCGCCACCGCGTTGCCGAATTGCGTCAGCGACTCTCGCGTCCTGCCCATGTCTTTCAGCGCCAAACCCAGATCATTGTGCGCGGCGCCAAGCGAGGGCTGTAAAGCGAGGGCGCGCCGGTAGCGTTCAGCAGCGGCAGCGAAGTGGCGCAGATCATACAGCGCGAGTCCCAAGTTGTAGTGGGCTACGGCATTGTCGGGCTGCGCATCCACCACTGGTTGACAACAAGCTAGTGCCGCGTTGGGGTCTCCTAGCACGCGTAGCGCATTACCGAGGTCGATCTGTGCCTGGGAGAAATCCGGATGTAACGCCAGCGCCTGTCGAAACTGCTGCGCCGCCGCAGTGAATTGCCCGGCCGCATGCAGGGCCAGCCCCAGAGCGTGATAATACCTCGGCTGCCGCGTGTCCAGCTGCAAGGCCCGCCGGCAATTCACCAGCGCGGCCGCGATATCTCCCTGCACCCTGGCGACGTTGCCTAACGCGGCGTGGGCGGCTGCGAAATTTTCATCCAGCGTCAACGCGTGCTGCAAACAGTCCTTCGCAACGGCAACATTGTCGTCGTCATAATAGGCTAAACCGAGGTTATAGTGAGAGCCGGCATGGCTTGGCTGAAGCGACAAGGCGCGCTGGAAACAGGCGATAGCGTCATCGAGCTTACCCTCAACACGCAGCACATTGCCCAACCCATTGTGGGCCGCCACAAGCTCAGGGTTAAGCGCTAGCGCGCGTTGCAGGCTGGCGGTTGCTGCGGCAAATTTACCCTGCGCCGCCAGCGCCTCTCCCAGGTTTTGATGTGCCTCGGCAAACACCGGCTGCAGTGCCAGCGCCTGCCTGTAACAGTCTGCTGCC
>RCMY010004742.1_pt1 | contig 11661 bp, 8 predicted proteins | sample 2041341 | NCBI WGS metagenome assembly RCMY01 (sample SAMN09708234, study PRJNA481090) | Marine sediment metagenome, whole genome shotgun sequencing project.
GGAATGGTTTGGCAGAGAAGGACAGTATGCTATGGCTAAATTGGATTGGTTTCCTAAATACATTAGATATAGTATGTATTCTATTATTATTATGCTTTTACTTGTTTTGAAATTATTGGATGCAACAATGACATTGCCGGGAATTGCCGGTATCATTTTGTCCATTGGTATGGCCGTCGATGCCAATGTTTTGATTTTTGAACATTTTAAAGAAGAGGTGCGTTTAGGCAAGACGTTGAGGCTTTCTATGGAAGCTGGCTATAGACGTGCATTTACGACCATATTGGATTCACATGTCACAACGATTCTAGCTTCGATTGTTCTCTTTTGTATGGGTTCAGGTACCGTTAGAGGATTCGCTATTACGTTGGGTGTAGGTACGGCATTGAGTTTGTTTACCGCAACGACATTCACGCAGTATATGCTTCGTCTGTTGTTTGGTGCAAGCTACTTCAAGAATCCGCATATTTATGGTGCATCGGTTCAGTCAGCGGAGGTGGATAAAAATGCGAAAGTTTGATATTGCAGGTAGAAGAAAGATATGGTATACGATTTCTCTTCTGATTATTATTCCAGGAATCATTTGTATGCTCACTAGAGGTTTTAATTTGGGCATTGATTTTACTGGTGGAACAATTATGGATTTGAAATTTTCTCAGCCAGTTACGATCATAGATGTTAGAGATGTTTTGAAAGAGTATAAACTCGACAACAGTACAATACAGCTTTCTGGCGATGACAGCAGTTCTACCGTGGCTACCGATGTAATGATCCGTACGGTCGATCTGGAAGAATCTGAAAGAAAAGCTGTTATGGCTTCTTTAAAAACTAAGCTCGGTGATTATACCGTTTTGCGGGAAGAAAAAGTCGGAGCGACGATGGGGTCAGAACTTTTACTGAAGGCTCTTTGGGCAACTTTGCTTTCCTGGTTAATGATTGTACTTTACATCTCTTATCGTTTCGAATTTAAGTTTGGTGTCGCAGCAGTCTTGGCTTTGGTTCATGACGTGTTAGTTGTGCTCAGCGTATTTTCGATTTTGCAAAAACAGGTGGACGTCACTTTTGTTGCGGCATTGCTTACCATCGTTGGTTATTCAGCAACGGACACAATTGTTATCTTCGACCGTGTGCGCGAGAATCTGAAACTTCATTTCAGAAAAGGCGGCGATATTGAACAGTTGGTCAATACGAGTGTTTATCAAACTTTAACGCGTTCGATTTACACGGTATGCACGGTTCTCTTTACGACTTTTGCTCTTTATTTCTTTGGTGGAGATACGACAAAAGATTTTGCGTTTGCACTGCTCATTGGTTTTGCGGTCGGGGCATATTCTTCTATCTTTATCGCAAGCCCGCTATGGGTGACGTTTAGAGAGTGGAGCGATAACAAACGTTCTAAAAAAGCTGTTACAGCTACTAAATAATGAATGCAAACAGAGCACAGGGTGTATCCTGTGCTCTGTTTTTAGATAAGCTGTAATAGGTTTCAAAGGGAAAGGAATTTTGATTTGTATGGAAAAAATATGGAGTTTTTCTGAAATAGACGAAACCGAACTCAATGCATTTGCCCGGGAATTTAAGATATCAAAAGTTGTTGCTGGGATTTTATTGCATCGGGGAATGAAAGATAAAAATGAAATAAGGCGTTTTCTTGATGTCAACGAGCAGCCTTTTTACGATCCTTTTTTACTGAAGGATATGGACAAGGCAGTAAACCGGATAAAACAAGCAATCAACCAAAATGAAAATATCGTCGTGTATGGAGATTATGATGTCGATGGGATTACGGCTACCGTTGTATTATTAAGGACGCTTCGTCAACTTGGTGCTAAGGTTGATTTTTACATACCGGATAGGCAAGAAGAGGGCTATGGTTTTAATGCAGCTGCGCTAAAAAGCCTTTCTGCGGTCAATCAAGTTTTAATTTCAGTCGATTGTGGGATCACGGCGATCGAAGAAGTAGATCAAGTGGCAGATTTATTTGATATTATTATAACCGATCATCATTTGCCAGGAGAGCAGCTGCCTAAAGCAACGGCAGTTATCAACCCACAACGCCTCGATTGTTCCTATCCAGATAAAAAACTCGCTGGTGTAGGTGTAGCTTTTAAACTGTGTCAGGCTTTGTGGAAAACTATGGAAAATAAAGTTTTTCTTGAGGATCTCGATATCGTTGCTTTAGGGACGATTGCTGATATTGTGCCGTTGCTCGGAGAAAACAGGCGTATGGTAAAATGCGGGCTAGAACAAATGAGCGATACCGATAAGATTGGATTGCAAGCTTTGTTGGCAGTATGTGATTTAAACGGCAAGAAGATAGATGCAGGCCATGTTGGCTTTATTTTAGGACCGCGCCTTAATGCGGCGGGCCGATTGATGAGTGCACGCGTGGGCGTAGAACTTTTGCTCAGTGACGATAAAGTCTTGGCTATGGACTTAGCGCAAAAGCTCAATGAGGAAAATAGCGAACGTCAGCTTATTGAAAAACAGATTCTGGCAAAAGCGGAAAACCAACTTGCCGAAGTAGATGTCGCGGCGCAAAAAGTCTTAGTGTTGGCAGGCGAGGCTTGGCATACAGGTGTCATTGGCATCGTTGCATCGCGTTTGGTGGAAAAATATTATAAACCGGTCGTCATTATTGGGATAAAGGATGGCATTGGAAAAGGATCTTGTCGCAGCATCCGAGGGTTTCAGATGCAAGAGGCTTTACAAAAGTGTCAGGATTTACTGTTGGGCTTTGGTGGGCATGCGCAGGCAGCAGGTCTTAGCATTTTGCCCAAAGACATCGATGCCTTCAGAGAGCGGCTTACCCAGGCAGCAATAGAGGTTTTGTCAGAAAAAGATTATATTCCGGTATTGAATATAGAAGCCAGAGTTTCTATGACGCAGGTAGATGACGATCTTGTAAATGAACTAACGACATTGGAACCCTATGGAATGGGAAATCCTCGTCCTGTTTTTTCGTGTGAGCACGTGCAGGTTGTTTCTGCCAGGCAAATCGGGAAAGAAGGCACTCATTTGCGCTTGAACCTAGGGCAAGATGGCAAAGAAGCCATAGCCCTTGCTTGGAACAAAGGAGATTTGGCAGGAAAAGTAGCCAGAGTTATGGTGGATGTTGCTTTTCAGCCAGAATTTAACGTTTGGCAGGGCCGGCAAAGCATTCAGTTCAAACTGCAAGATTTAAAAATTGAAGCAGAAAAAATCTCATTGAATCGAGAACTTGTTGGTAAAGTATATTTGCTGCTAAAACATGCAGGAGAAACCGATGGTCGTTTGGATATGACCTTAAGCCAACTTGCAACAGCATATCAAAACCGATATCAAAAAGAAATATCTACGTTTTTTATCGAAAACATTTTAAAGATTTTAGCTGAACTGAATTTGGTCAGAATCGAAAAGGAGTTGCTGCAGGCGCATATTTATTTGCAAGCAGCACCGAAAGAAAAGCTTGATTTGATGCAATCCCCCACATTTGCAAGAGGATTGATGGATTCGTGAAACATTTTTTCAAATGTTTACATTAAATGCAAATATAGCAGTGCTTTTTGCTAAATAATGTTATAATATAAAAAGGATTTTTGTTATTATTATTAAGATACTGTTTAATGGGGTTGAATAAAATGAAAGAAACAGCCGACAAGGCCATTACGATTGATGATATTATTCAAGCAGTTGTAAAATATCAACCAGATGCACAGGTTGATTTGATTCGCCGCGCCTATGACTTAGCGCATGGGGCCCATGCCGGTCAAAAAAGAATATCTGGGGAAGAATACATTCATCACCCGCTTAGTGTAGCTAAAATTCTTACAGATCTTCAGATCGATCCGTTAACGATTAGTGCAGCGTTGCTGCATGACGTTGTAGAAGACACGACGTATACGATAGATCAAATGCAAGAGATTTTTGGTGAGGAAGTGGCTATGCTTATTGATGGGGTTACTAAGCTGAGCCGGATGGAATATAAATCAAAAGAAGAACAACAACTGGAAAATTATCGAAAAATGTTTTTGGCAATGGCCAAAGATATAAGGGTCATTTTAATTAAATTGGCAGATCGACTGCATAATATGCGTACTTTGAAATTTATGCGTGAAGATAAGCAAAAGCGTATAGCTAAAGAGACTTTGGAGATTTATGCGCCACTGGCAAATCGCTTGGGGATATCCAATATAAAATGGGAACTTGAAGATTTGTGCCTGCGTTACTTAGAACCGGAAACATATTATGAGTTAGTTGAAAAGGTGAAACAAAAAAGGCGGGAACGCCAAGAATTCATTGAGGATTCGACAAAACAGCTCCAGCAACAGCTCGATGCCGCAGCAATTAAGACAGAGATACAGGGACGCGCGAAACACTTTTACAGCATTTATAAAAAAATGAAACGTGATCAAAAAGACATCAGTGAGATTTATGATTTATCCGCTGTTCGCGTCTTGGTTGACAGTGTAAAGGATTGTTATGGAGTTTTGGGAATCATCCATGCAATGTGGAAGCCGCTGCCGGGCAGATTCAAAGATTATATAGCCATGCCGAAATCCAATGGCTATCAATCCCTGCATACGACTGTTATTGCTACAAAAGGATACCCGCTGGAAATTCAGATTCGGACCTTTTCGATGCATCGGGTTTCTGAGTATGGTGTAGCAGCTCACTGGAAATATAAAGAATCAGGCAAGAGCGTTGGCGCTGCTAAAGAATATGATCAAAAATTATCTTGGCTTCGTCAGCTCGTTAACTTGCAACAAGATGTCTCTGATCCGCGCGAATATGTGGAAGCGTTGAAAGTAGATGTTTTTTCTGATGAAGTATTCGTTTTTACACCTAAAGGGGATGTCATTGACTTACCAAAAGGCTCAATTCCGCTTGATTTTGCCTATCGTATCCACACGGATGTCGGCCATCACTGTATTGGCGCAAAGGTAAACGGGAAAATCGTTCCGCTTGAATATAAGCTAAAAAATGGAGATATCGTGGCGGTTATCACCAATAAGCAAAATAACGGGCCAAGTCGTGATTGGCTCAATATCGTGGCATCTTCAGAAACGCGAAATAAAATTCGTCAGTGGTTTAAAAAGGCTTCACGAGAAGAAAATATTGTTCGTGGCAATGAACTGATTGAAAAAGAGGCAAAACGCCTTGGCTACGAACCAAAAGAGCTTTTAAAAGATAATCGGCTCATGGTCGTTGCGAAAAAATTAAATATTTTAAATCAAGATGATTTATTGGCTAGCCTCGGTTATGGTGGATTGACCACGACTGGAATCATCATGAAGCTCATTGAGTTACACAAAAAAGAACTTCAAAAAACGACGCCGCCAGATATTTCGCAGATGCTCGAAAAATTAAAACCGCAAGGACAAAAGAAAAAATCCAGCCATGGGATATTAGTAGAGGGCGAAGGCGGCGTGCTGGTCCGTCTAGCTCGTTGCTGCAATCCGATTCCAGGAGATCCTATCATTGGCTATATCACAAGAGGCCGAGGGGTGTCCGTCCATCGTGCCGATTGCCCGAATGTCATCAATGAAAACAGTGATTTTGAACGCGTCATTGAAGTGAATTGGGATATCGGTCTCGATAAGGTGTATACCGTCACAATTGATGTTACTTGCAATGATAAAACAGGTGTGCTTACTGGCCTTTTAGCTATTCCATCCGAATCCAAAATCAATATTAGTGCGGTTTATGCCAGGGCGAATAAAAGCAATAAGACGTCGACGATTACGATGAGCCTGGATGTTAAAAATGCACTGCAGCTCGAACAAATCATGACGAAATTTCGACGGGTAAAAGATGTATATAGTGTCACAAGAAATATAGCAGCAAATATGAAAGAGGACTGAATCATGAAAATAGAAGCGTTTATCGTAGGTGATTTAGGCGTAAATTGTTATGTGGTCAATGATGAAGACACAAAAGAAGCCGTAGTCATCGACCCAGGGGCAGATGCAGACGAGATGCTAGCTTATATAAAAAAAGAAGGTCTTCAAGTGAAATATGTGGTCAATACGCATGGACATGCCGACCACATTGGAGCAAACCAAGAGCTGCTTGCGACAACTGGGGCAACTTTGGCAATTCATGAAAAGGATTTGCCGATGTTGACGGATGCCAAAAAGAACCTATCGCTTTTTTGCGGTGCACCAGTGATTTCGCCTGAGGCAGGCCTTCTTTTAAAAGACGGGGATACACTAAAGATTGGTCAAGTTAACCTTGATATAATCTATACACCGGGGCATTCTCCTGGTGGGATTTGTCTTTATACCGGCTCAGTTTTATTTAGCGGAGATTCGCTTTTCGCTGAATCGATTGGCCGCTGTGATTTTCCGGGAGGAGATATGCAGCAGCTCGTTGAGAATATCAAGAAGAAACTGCTATGCTTGCCAGACGAAACAATTGTTTATCCGGGGCATGGACCAAGCAGTAAAATAGGACGGGAGCGCTTGCGTAATCCGTATTTAGTTTAAACGCAGCAAGCCGTTGATAAATTTTCTTTGTATTCTTTTGCCATTTTTGATAAAATGGAGTTATTTGAACCATAAGTTTAACAACTTGTTCATCTAAAGGGGCTCATTGAATTTTATAGAGGGGATCATAACATGCCAAAAAAAATTACGATGGATGATTTAAAAAAGAGACTGCAAGAACGGCAGCATAAGCTTACACCGCAGCGACAGACGGTGCTGCAAGTGTTTATTAACCGTCCTGGAGATCATCTGAGTGCTGAGGATGTACACGCTATTTTGCGCGGTGATAGCTCAGAAATCGGGTTAGCTACTGTATATCGCAGCTTAGAATTACTGGGAGACTTAAACATATTGCAAAAAATGGATTTTGGTGATGGGCGCAGTCGTTATGAACTCAATGATACCGATCCCAAACAGCATCAGCATCATCATTTGATTTGCCTAGATTGCGGCATAGTCAAAGAATTTGCCGATGATTTGTTGGAACCTTTGGAAGCAGATGTTTCTGAAAAGAGCAAATTTAAGATAGTGGATCATCAAGTGAAATTTTACGGTTATTGTCAGGAGTGCCAAAAAAAGCGTGAAGATTAGAAAGTTTTATCTCAACAGCGACAAAGAAGTCATTGTAAAAATTGTGAAAGAAATATTGACGCTGTTTAAAGTCCAAATTGCACAGTCAGAAGATGAGCTTTGTGATCATGAATGGATTAAGATTGAAAATCAAGTTGTAGAAGAAGAGCTTATCACCGTCAAAACCAAATTTATAATAAAAAGTGAAGATTTGGCGGAGATATCTTGTGAACGTTTTAGTACGGCAAAATCAGACGAAAATCAAAAAGCAGCAATGCATCGTTTGATAAAATTGAACTTATACCATATCTTTTTGGAAGAACTCTCGATGCCTCCAGCGCCGTGGGGGATTCTTCATGGCGTTCGGCCAACTAAGATTGTGCATCGTTATATTGATGCACAGATGAACTTTGAAGATATTGCGCAGAGGCTGCAAACAGATTATGAGGTCAGTTCATTAAAAGCGGAGGTAATAACAAGGCTCGCTTTTAAACAACGCCCGTTTCTGCAAACCTCAGATAACAAAACAGTCAGCATTTATGTTGGGATTCCTTTTTGTTTGTCGCGCTGTCTGTATTGTTCATTTCCTTCAAATGTCTTGCCGAAAGATTCGGAGTTGCAGCGTTTTTTGGCTGTGTTGAAAAAAGACCTTTTAGCGGCAAAAGCATCGGTAAAAAGGCATCAGCTTAAAGTGCAGACCATCTACATTGGTGGTGGTACACCGACGAGCTTGCCTGATACGTACTTCAATATGCTGCTAGACTGGGTACATGAAGCTTTTTACACCGATACGACGATTGAATTCACCGTTGAGGCTGGGCGGCCGGATAGTATTACGCCAGGAAAGATAGAGTCTATGATAGCTCATGGAGTAGACCGGGTAAGCGTGAATCCGCAGACGATGCAGGCAAAAACCCTACAAAAAATAGGACGGCAGCACACGCCAGAGGCTATTGTCGATATGTTTAAGCAGTTTCGCTCAGCGAAAATGAAACATATCAATATGGACTTGATCATTGGGCTTCCAGGAGAAACTCCAGCAGATGTTGAAGATACCATGAAAAAAGTCATTGCCCTTGGCCCGGATGATATAACTTTGCATGCTTTGGCCTTGAAAAAAGGATCGAAACTGAAAATGCATTTAGAAGATATTGATTTGCCGACAGATGAGTCTGTGCAAAAAATGTTTGATATTGCGCTCTATTATGTCAGTAAGATGGATTTGGAGCCATATTATTTGTATCGACAAGGTTATATGAGCGGGCAGCTTGAAAATGTTGGCTGCAGTCGTAGTGGTGCAGAAAGCATGTATAACATTCAAATCATGGAAGAGCATCAAAGCATCATTGGTATTGGTGGTGCAGCGACCACTAAGGTAGTCCATCCAGTGACGCAGCGTTTGCAAACATCTTTTAATGCTAAGGATTTAACTACATATCTTAATTGTGTGGATAAATATATAGAAAAACGATCCGCTTTACTAGATGAAGCGTTTGATCAATAAGGAGGAATTTTTTGATGTTGACAACCGGTCCTCGCGGTACAAAAGATATATTGCCAGATACTGTTGGACAGTGGTTATATATCGAAAAGGTTGTACGTGATATCTGTGCATTGTACGGGTACAAAGAAATTCGCACGCCGGTTTTCGAGCATACGGAGCTGTTTTTACGTGGAATAGGCGAAACTACGGATGTTGTGGAAAAAGAAATGTATACTTTCACGGATCGCGGTGAAAGAAGCCTGACCCTTCGTCCTGAAAATACGGCTGCTACAGTGCGAGCTTATTTAGAACATAAACTTTATGCCGAATCAAGTTTGAATAAATTGTTTTATATAGGTTCTATGTTCCGTTATGATCGTCCACAAGCAGGCCGCTATCGTGAATTTCATCAATTTGGCATAGAAGCTCTTGGCGGCGACAATCCAGCGGTGGATGCTGAAATCATAATGTTAGCCACTCAATTTTTAAAGACATTGGGATTAGCGGAATTAGAACTCAGTTTAAATTCTGTAGGCTGTCCTAAATGCCGTCCTGTATACCGTGAAAAATTGCAAGACTTTTTCCGCGATAAACTTGACGAGCTTTGTCCGGATTGTCGTTCACGCTATGATCGTAATCCGATGCGTATTTTGGACTGCAAAAACGATAAATGCAAAGAGTTGTCTGTTGGTGCCCCGAATATCACAGATTGCTTATGTGATGAGTGTCAGGATCATTTCACTAAGGTTCAGTCGCTTCTTACGGTTGCCGGTATAAAATTCAATTTGGACCCAAGATTGGTCCGTGGATTGGATTATTATACAAAAACAGCGTTTGAGGTCAAATATGCGCCACTGGGAGCACAGAGTGCGGTTGCCGGCGGCGGACGCTATGATGGCCTCATTGAAGAATGCGGCGGCAACGCGACGCCAGCAGTCGGTTTTGCAGTCGGTCTAGAACGAGTGCTCTTAGCACTTGAAAAACAAGGCCTCTTACCAGAAAATGAACTGACGAGCGATGCTTTTGTCATTGCCCTTGGTGATGGTGCACAAGCAGAGGCATTCAAACTCTTATGCAATCTTCGCGCAAAAGGCCTTAAGGCAAATATGGATTTTGCTGGTCGCAGCATGAAGGCTCAGATGAAGCAAGCAAACAAGGCCGCAGCACAATTTGCAGTCATTGTTGGTGAAGATGAAATTAAGGACGCTTGTGCGGTCTTAAAGAATATGCAGACAGGAGAACAAGAAAAAGTTCTCTTAGAAGAATTAGTAAATAAGCTATATGCTGAGGTGAAGGATTAAATGGAAACATTAGAAGGATTAAAAAGATCACATCATTGCGGAGAAATCCGAAAAACAGATGAAACGAAAGAAATTGTATTATGCGGGTGGGTATCAAGACGTCGTGACCATGGCGGCCTGATTTTTGTTGATTTGCGCGACCGTTCAGGCTTAGTTCAAGTTGTGTTTTCAGCAGAAAAGATGGGCGATGATGCTTTTACAAAAGCTGAATCACTTCGTTCTGAGTTCGTAATTGCTGTTCGAGGGACTGTTTGCAGCCGCTCAGCAGAAACAATCAATGGACATATGGAAACTGGCGAAATTGAAGTGTATTGCTTAGAGTTACGCATTTTAAATAAAGCGAAGACCCCTCCGTTTTATATTCAGGATAATATCGATGTAGATGAAACACTTCGCCTTAAATACCGCTATTTGGATTTACGTCGTCCGGAAATGCAGAAGAATATCATTTTGCGCCACCGTGTGACGAAGATTATGCGCGATTATTTTGACCGCAATGACTTTCTTGAAATCGAAACGCCGATGCTTACGAAAAGTACACCAGAAGGTGCTCGCGATTACTTAGTACCAAGTCGCGTAAATCCTGGCAAGTTTTATGCGTTGCCACAGTCACCGCAGATCTTTAAACAAATTTTGATGGTTGCTGGTTATGAAAAGTATTTCCAAATCGTCAGATGTTTCCGCGATGAAGATTTACGCGCTGACCGTCAGCCGGAATTCACCCAGCTCGACATTGAAATGTCCTTCATTGATCAAGAAAGCATTTTGACAATGATGGAAGGTATGGTACAAGAGTTATTTGAACGCTCCATTGGCGCTAAAGTTGAAGCTCCGTTTTATCGCATGACCTGGGATGAAGCTATGGAGAAATATGGTTCAGATAAGCCAGACTTGCGTTTTGGCATGGAATTGATGGATCTTTCTGACGTAGTTAGAGGATCTGATTTTAAAGTTTTCGAAGCTGTTTTACAAGCTGGTGGACAAGTAAAGGCAATCAAAGTCAAAGGCTATGCAGGCATTCCACGTCGTGAACTCGATGGTTTGGTTGATTATGTCAGCAATTACGGTGCTAAAGGTTTAGCTTGGATGCAATATGTCGAAGAAGGCATGAAGTCTCCAATAAAGAAATTCTTCTCCGATGAAATTTTGGCAAATATCCAAGCTGCTACAGATGCTCAAACCGATGATTTATTATTGATCATTGCGGATAAACCTGCAGTTGTCGCACAAGCTCTCGGTGCGCTTCGTTTGGAAATGGGCCGTCGCCGCAATTTGATTGACCCAGATAAGCTCGCATTCTTGTGGGTTGTTGATTTCCCTATGTTTGAATATAATGAAGAGGATAAACGCTGGACAGCAATGCATCATCCGTTTACGGCTCCTCGCGATGAGGATGTACAGTATTTACTTACGGATCCAGGCAAAGTCAAAGCAAAAGCATATGATATGGTCTTAAATGGTACGGAAATCGGCGGCGGCAGCTTGCGTATCTATAATAGCGAAATGCAAGCAAAAGTATTTCAAGCCATTGGCTTGTCAGAAGAAGAAGCTCGCTCAAAATTTGGCTTTATGCTCGATGCTTTTGAATATGGTACGCCACCTCATGGCGGCTTGGCATTTGGCTTGGATCGTTTGGTTATGATTATGGCAAAACGTGACTCGATCCGTGATGTCATTGCCTTTCCGAAAACACAAAGTGCTTCTTGCGTCATGACGCAGGCTCCATCGGAAGTCGATACAAAACAGCTGAAGGAACTGTCCATTCGAACAGCGGTTGCTTCAAAGAAAAAATAAGAGCAAAGGTAGTACCTAAGGACTCAATTGTTTTTGCAAAAATTGG
>RCMY010004743.1_pt1 | contig 11659 bp, 5 predicted proteins | sample 2041341 | NCBI WGS metagenome assembly RCMY01 (sample SAMN09708234, study PRJNA481090) | Marine sediment metagenome, whole genome shotgun sequencing project.
CCCAGTCCGTCTCGCAGGCCGTCCCCGCGCAGGCCAGCGCGCAGGCTCCGGCCGTCGCGATCGCGCCGGACGAGATCCAGCGCGCCGTGGCGCGCAACGACATCGGCCGCGACGAGCCCGACGAGATGAACCAGCCGCTCCTGTCGAGCAGGAGGCGCTCGTCGCCGAGCCCGGTCGTGACGCTCATCGCCGGGGTGATGATGCTCGGCGCGATGTCGGCTGCACATCAGCAACAGCAACGGCAACGCCAGGAACGCACGCGCTACGCCCGCATCCGGCCGTGACTCCACCCGGGCCACACGGCATGATGGGACTCCCCGAGGACGACGGCAACGATGATGGGCAAGGACGTCGACGGCGATGATGGCTTCATCCGTCGTCTGACCGAGCCAGTTCGCACCGCCGCGGTCGACAAGGCCAACGAGGTCGCCGCGCCGCTCATCGACGGGATCGGTCGCCGCAAGCGCGCCCTGGACCAGCGGATCTCGTCGCGGGAGCGTCGCCGCGCCCGTCGCGAGGTGCTGAAGCGCCACCGTCGGATCGGGCTGCCCTTCCCGTGGCGGGTCTACGTCCAGCGTTCACGCAACGCCTACCGCCACCTGATCGGCACCATCGAGTCGCTGCCCGACGGGCCGCTGCTCGACGAGCTGCTGTCGCTGGAGCCACGGGTCGTGGCCGGGCTCGATGCATGCGCCGAGGCTGCGGGCGCCGGCAACGCGCTGAGCCTGCGCGCCGACGAGCTCCGCAAGCTCGTGCCGTCGCGTCGCAGGTTTGCCCGCAACGACCACGAGTCCACGGCCGTCCGGTCCAGCCGCGCTGCGATCGCGAAGCTCGAGGACGCCGTCAACGAGGCACGTGCCCGCCTCAGCGAAGGCTCCTTGGCCATGGTCGAGGTCGCGACGCACGCGCTGGACCTCACCGTCGGCGGCGAGATGACCCCGCGGGTGGAACGCCTCGTCGAGGATCTGGTCGCCCTTGAGTCATCGTTGCAGCGCGTTCCACGCAAGGGCTTCGAGTACTGAGCAGCCGCTAGCCTCCCGCGGCACACGCCAAGCCGCACCTCGGGAGCAACCATGTCGGCCACCGTCGCTGAACTCTTCATGTCGTCCGCGAACGACCACACGAGCAGGCCAGCGCTGCACGACTACGACGGCCCGGGCGCGTGGTCCACCATCACCTGGGGCGAGTACCGCAACGCCGCGTCCGAGATCGGGATGGCCCTGCGCACGGCCGGGGTCATGCCGGGTGACCGGGTGGCCATCCAGCTCGGCAACGTCTCCGAGCATGTCATCGCCGACGTCGGCGCGGTGCTCGTCGGCGCCTGCCCCGTCTCGGTCTACAACACCTTCACGGTCGAGCAGTGCTCCTACGTCTCCGGCGACTCCGGCGCGAAGATCGCCATCGTCGGAGCCGAGTTCGAGGACAAGTGGGCCGAGATCGCCGAGCGCACCGAGGGCCTGGACCGGGTCATCGTCATCGGCAAGGACGGCGCCGACGGCTGGGACGCGTTCCGCGAGACCGGCAAGGCCGCGCTCGCCGAGCACCGCGACGCCTTCGATGCCGGCTGGAAGAAGATCACCCCGGACATGCTCGCGACCATCATCTACACGTCGGGCACGACCGGACCGCCCAAGGGCGTCCAGCTGACGCACTCCAACATCGTCGGGACGATGACGCTCGTCGACTCGGTCCTGCCGATCGAGACCGGCATGCGCGCGATCAGCTACCTGCCGCTCGCCCACATCGCCGAGCGCGACTTCACGCACTATCGCTCGATGCAGTGCGCCGGCGAGACCTGGATGGTCCCGTCGATCGACCTCATGCTCGAGGGCATGAACGCCGCCAAGCCCCACGCCTTCCTCGGCGTCCCCCGCGTCTGGGAGAAGATGGGCGCACGGCTGCAGGCTGCGATGGACGCGGAGACCGACGCCAAGAAGAAGAAGATCGCCGCAGCAGCCTTCTCGGTCGGCCGCCAGGTCGTCGCGAAGACGCAGGCCGGCGACGAGCCGGGCCTGATCCTCAAGGGCAAGCACGCCATCGCGGACAAGCTGGTCTTCTCGAAGATCCGCGCGCTGCTCGGGCTCGACGAGTGCATCTACCCCGTCACCGGTGCCGCGCCGATCAACCGTGAGCTGCTGGAGTTCTTCGGGGCCATCGGCATCGAGATCCTCGAGGTCTACGGCATGACCGAGACCTCAGGTGTGATCTCGTTCAACCGCCCCGGCCGCGTGAAGTTCGGCAGCGTCGGCGAGGTCGTTCCCGGCACCGAGATGAAGATCGCGGACGACGGCGAGGTCCTCTCCAAGGGCCCGCACATCACCCCCGGCTACCTCAACCGCGCGGAGGCCACCGCCGAGACGATCGTCGACGGCTGGATGCACACCGGCGACCTCGGCAGGATCGAGAACGGCTACCTCTCGATCGTGGGACGCAAGAAGGAGCTCATCATCACGGCCGGCGGGAAGAACCTCTCCCCCAACGCCATCGAGGAGGAGATCAAGCAGCGCTCCGTGATCGTCGGCCAGATCTGCGCCCTCGGTGACCGCCAGCCCTTCATCGGCGCTCTGGTCGTGCTCGACTCCGAGACCACGCCCGCGTGGGCCGAGGCCAAGGGCGTCACCGGCAAGTCCATGGAGGAGCTGGCCAAGGACGAGACGGTTCTCGCGGAGGTCAAGCGCGCGGTCGACGAGGGCAACGCCAACCTCGCCCGGGTCGAGCAGGTGCGCGAGTACCGCGTTCTCGGCAACGAGTGGACGCCGGAGACCGAGGAGCTGACCCCGACGATGAAGCTGCGTCGCAACGTCATCCACGAGAAGTACGCCGACGTCATCAGCTCCATCTACGGCAGCTGACGGATGCGTGTCACCTCGCGACTGACGAGCGCCGCCCTTGTGGCGGCGCTCGCCGCATGCGGCAGCGCCGGTCCCGAGACGACGCCGACGCCGTCCGGGACGGCCACCCCGTCCGCCACCGCATCCGAGACGGTCGGCCCGCTCGACGTCGCGCTCACGCTCGACAGCCGGCTGCCGTCGCGCGGGTTCGTGGCCGACCTCGGCGACCGCGTCGTCCTCCTGAGCCGATCCGGCGGCGTGTCCGGGCACGTCCCCGGCGCGACGCTCGACCGGGACCTGACGGAGGCGCTCGCGATCCCGGTGCTCGTGCTGGAGGACGGGAGCCGCGTGTACGTCACGTCCGCAGGCTTCGTCGCCGCCGGCGGCGAGGTCGATCTCGGCGCTCCGATCGGCAACGATCTCGTGATCGACGGCACGACGCTGACGTTCACCAAGTCCGGCACGGTCGCGGTCGCGGCACCGATCGATGACGTCGTCGTCGGCGTCGTCCACAACCTCGTGACGGTCTCCGGCCCAGAGTCCAACCTCCTGTACCGCGTCGGCGACTTCGACCCCATCGACATCGACCCGGCCTGCGCGGCCGTGGACGTGCACTTCGAGGCCAATCCGCTCCTGGTCTGCGACGACGGCGAGATCTCCGTCCTCACGGACTTCGACCGGCCGGCCGACCAACCCTTCATCGCCTTCGAGGTCCCGCTGCGCATCCGCTGGGCCACCGTCGGCATGACCGGCTCGGAGGCGCTGGCCGTCCTGGAGACGCCGTGCGGGCTTGACGGAGTCGAGCTCGACCTCGAGCTCGGCGAACGTTCGCTGCTCACGCCGAACGACGCTGCCGGGCTGACCGTGCCGCTGTCGTGGACCGCCAGCGGCGGTCTCTGGGCCGCGGCGACCGACGTCGCCTGCGACGGGACGCGTCACCCCGAGCCGGGAATCTGGGAGCGCGACGCCGCCGGATCATGGGCACGGCTCGGCCCGCCGCTCCCCGGTCTCGTCGACGCGGCCGTCTGGTTCAGCTGACCACTGCACTGGACCACGCACCGGGCCGTGTGCGCGCGAGTCGGCGCCCCACGGGCGTGACACCTCCACCACGATGGGTGGCGGGGTCAGACCGGGCCGGTGGACTTCGCCGGTCACACCGCGTTGAGATCCATCGCGGTCGCATCGAGCGCTCCTCCGAGACCTGCGTCGGCGTGAGCATCGACCACGACGACCGGCAGGAGCGCCGTGACGCGCGCGCCACCGAGCTCGCTCCGATCGATCGAGAGGGTGCCGCCGGCTCGCTGGACGGACTGCGCGACCGCGGCGAGGCCGAGCCCGTGGCCGGGAGCGTCCTCATGCAGCCGGACACCCAGCTCGAGCACTCGTTCACGCTGCTCGACGGGGATTCCGCGTCCGTTGTCGCAGACGGCGAGGCGCCAGTGATCGCGCTCACGATGCAGCTGCACGACGATCCGGGGTTGGTCCGCGTCGGCGCCGTGCTTGATGGCGTTGCCGACGAGGTTGACCGCGACCTTGCGAAGCGTGCCGAGATCGAGGTCGAGGGGGCCGTCCATGACGTCGAACGCCACGTCGACGCCCTGCACCTCCGCCTCACCGACGACCAGGTCGGCAAGGAAGTCGGTGAACTCGGCACCGGTCTCTCGACCCGAGTTGTCCTGGATCGCCGTGCTGCGGTCGAGGAGCCCGTCGATGAGCTGGAGCAGCCGGTCCGAGCTCGCCTCCACGAGCCCGAGCACCCGCTTCTGCTCCGCGCTGTCCAGCCCCTGCGCGACGTGCGACAGCCCACGGATGGCACCGAGTGGTCCTCGGACGTCATGTGCCATGTCGTCGGCGAACTCACGCAGCTGGCGGTTCGACGTCGCCAGCGCTGCGCTGCGCTCCTCGACGCGAGCCTCGAGCGTCTCGTTGGCAACCTGGAGGTCACCCGTGGCAGCCGCGACGCGGCGACGCAAGGCCAGCGCGAAGAGCCCGAGCAACACGGCCAGACCGACGAGGGTGCCAACGACCGGGAGCAGCCAAGCCGGGACCCCGACCTCGCTGAGCGCAGGATCTCCGAGGTCGAACCCGGTCCAGCGCACGTGGATGATCGACAGCTCGTTCGGGGTCATGAGGTTGCGGCCGATCCGCGCGATCTCGAGCGCCTCACCGCCCTCGACGCCGAACGCCGAGACCTCGATGATGTCGAGGGGATCCCCGACGGGGCGCAAGGTCTGGCCCGTGATCTGGAGCCGGTACCCGATGATCGCGAGCGGCCCGACGAAGCCATCGACCTCCCCGCTCGCGACCGCGTCGATCCCTTCCGGCAGGGTCGGGCTGACCACGTACGTCGCCTCGGGCATCCGGTCGGCGAGCAGCCCCTCGATCGGTGAGCCCGGGATCGTCGTGACCGTCCGACCAGCCATGTCCCCGACCGACAACACGTCGGTCAGGGAGTCGTTGACGACGAGGACGATGGGCGTCCACGAGTGCGGGCGCGTCGAGCCGAAGCTCTCGAGGTCGGGGCGCTGCCCCATGGCCACGGTGAGGTCGATGTCGTCGGCCTCGAGCGAGGCGACGGTCGCCGCGACGTTCTCCTGGATGACGAACTCGACGTCGATGCCGAGCTTCAGCGCGATCGCCTCCCAGACCTCGACGCCCCAGCCACCGACCGCCTCGTCGTCCTCGATCAGCACCACCGGTGCCCCGCCGCGGTAGGCCCCCACGCGAAGCGGACCGTGATCGTCGATCCACGTCCGCAGCTCGGCCGAGAGCGGATCGGTGGTCTGTGCGGCGGCGCCGGGCACCGCGCTGGTCGCAGCGAACGCGAGGAAGGCCGTCAGCATGACCGCGACGGCACGGCGCAGGACCCCGCCTCGGAGCAAGCGATCCATTCGACGTCCTCAGGTCATGCGTCACCCCACCGGGCGAGTCAGGCCGATCGGCAGGGGTCGCGGCGACGCGAACCGGCCATCTCCTGACGACCTGCATCCTCGCACACTCCAGCGGCGCATGTTCCCGGATCGGCATACGGTCAGGCACTCCTCGAGTCCTGCAGGCACCCCGTTGTCCATCCACGTCGCGATCGATCACCGCACGACCTACCGCTACGACCGCCCGGTCGTCCTCGGACCGCAGGTCGTCCGCCTCCGCCCGGCTCCGCACTGCCGGACGCCGATCATCAGCTGGTCGCTGACGGTCGAGCCGGCCGAGCACTTCGTCAACTGGCAGCAGGACGCCTTCGGCAACCACCTCGGCCGGTTCGTGTTCCCCGATCCGACGCAGGTGTTCTCGGTCCGCGTGGACCTCGTCGCCGACATGACCACGATCAACCCGTTCGACTTCTTCGTGGAGGAGGACGCGGAGCAGTGGGGCTGGAGCTACGACGCCGACCTCCGTCGGGACCTCGCCCCCTACCTCGTCGCCGACGACACCGGCCCGCTGCTGGACGCGTGGGTCGACGCTGCCCGTGGCGAGCTGAACGACCAGATGCGCACGATCGACGTCCTCGTGCACCTCAACGCCCGCGTCAACCGCGACATCGCCTACACCACCCGCATGGAGCCGGGCGTCCAGACGCCCGAGGTCACCTTGGGCAAGGCCATCGGCTCCTGCCGCGACTCCGGCTGGCTGCTCGTCCAGGCGCTCCGTCAGCTCGGTCTCGCCGCGCGCTTCGCCTCCGGCTACCTGATCCAGCTGACCGCAGACATCGCATCGCTCGACGGCCCGTCCGGTCCGACCGCGGACTTCACCGACCTGCACGCGTGGTGCGAGGTCTTCATCCCGGGCGCCGGCTGGGTCGGGCTCGACCCGACCTCCGGGCTGTTCGCCGGCGAGGGTCACATCCCGCTCGCCTGCACCCCGAGCCCGTCGACGGCCGCACCGATCACCGGCGCGATGTCGACCGGTGGCGCTGAGGTCCAGGTCGAGTTCCAGCACGCCAACGAGGTCTTCCGCGTCCACGAGGATCCGCGGGTCACCAAGCCCTACAGCCGCGCGCAGTGGAAGGCGATCGACGCGCTCGGCCACAAGGTCGACGAGATGCTGGTCGAGGGTGACGTCCGGCTGACGATGGGCGGCGAGCCGACGTTCGTGTCGATCGACGACATGGAGGCGCCGCAGTGGAACACCACGGCCGACGGCGGCGACAAGCGTGAGCTCGCATGGGACCTGACCCAGCGCCTCGCAGACCGGTTCGGGACCGGCGCGCTCGTCCAGCACGGGCAGGGCAAGTGGTACCCGGGCGAGCCGCTGCCGCGGTGGCAGTACGGGATCGCCTGGCTGCGCGACGGCACGCCGCTCTGGCGCGACGCGACGACGCTCGCTGACCCCAACAGCGTCGTCGACGAGACGGGCCACGCGACCACCAAGCAGGCGCTCAAGCTCGCGAAGGGCGTCGCGACGGCGCTCGGCGTGGATCCCGGTCGGATCGTGGCCGCGCACGAGGACGCCCTGTACGACCTCTGGTCCGAGGCCTCGCTGCCCCACGGCGACGGTCCGGAGGTCGACCTCGACCCGACCGATCCGTCGTTGCGCGAGCGCGGCCATCGGACCGATGTCGTCGCCCGGCTCGACGCTGCCGGCGAGCCGGTCGGCTACGCCCTGCCCCTGCACCACGACCACGACGGCTGGCACACGACGCGGTGGCGCTTCCGTCGCGGGGCGCTGAACCTCATCACCGGTGACTCCCCGATGGGGCTGCGTCTGCCCCTCGGATCGTTGGCGTGGGAGGACGAGAAGGACGTCCACCTCGGGGCGTTGACCGTCGAGGTCCGTCATGGGCTGCTGCATGTCTTCCTGCCGCCGTGCGAGGAGCTCGCCGAGTTCCGCCAGCTCCTCGACGCGCTCCAGGACGTCGTCGCGGCCCAGCGGGTGCGTGTGGTCGTCGAGGGCTACGCGCCGCCCGGAGACCCGGACCTCGTCCAGCTGACCGTCGCCCCCGACCCCGGCGTCATCGAGGTCAACATCCACCCGGCCGCCTCGTGGGACGAGCTGTCCACGACCATCACGGGTCTGTACGAGGACGCGCACCGCTCGCGCCTCGGCACCGAGAAGTTCGACCTCGACGGGGCGCACACCGGCACCGGGGGCGGCAACCACATCACGATCGGCGCGACGCATCCGGAGGACTCGCCCGTGCTGCGGCGGCCGGATCTGCTGCGTTCGCTGATCACGTTCTGGCAGCACCACCCGTCGCTGTCCTACCTGTTCTCGTCGAAGTTCATCGGTCCGACCTCGCAGGCGCCGCGCGTCGACGAGGGCCGCGACGACCGCCTCCACCACCTCGAGATCGCCTTCGCCGAGATCGGCCGCCTCGAGGGCGACCCCCGTCCGTGGCTCGTGGACCGGCTGCTGCGCAACCTGCTGACCGACCTCACGGGCAACACCCACCGCTCCGAGTTCTGCATCGACAAGATGTACTCGCCGACCGGTGAGCGCGGCCGCCTCGGGCTGCTGGAGCTGCGCGGCTTCGAGATGCCGCCCCACCCGGAGATGGCGCTCGCGCAGGCTCTGCTGGTCCGCGCGCTCGTGGCCCGGTTCTGGGACGAGCCGTACACCGCCCCGCTGGTTCGCTGGGGGACGCTCCTGCACGACCGCTTCCTGCTGCCGCGCTTCGTCGAGCAGGACCTCGACGAGGTCTGCGCCCACCTCGCCGCGGGCGGCATCGCGTTCGAGCGCGCCTGGCTCGCGCCGTTCACCGAGTTCCGCTTCCCGCGCGCCGGGACCTTCACGGTCGACGCGCCCGGCGGGACCCCGATCACCGTCGAGCTGCGCGCCGGCATCGAGCCCTGGGACGTCCTCGGTGAGGAGGTCACCTCGATGGGCACCGCCCGCTTCGTCGACTCGTCGATGGAGCGCATGCAGGTCCTCGTCACCGGGGACGTCCCCGGCCGTCACCTGCTGACGGTCAACGGCCGCCCGCTGGAGCTGCACCCCACGTCCGAGCCCGGCGTCAGCGTCGCCGGCGTCAGGTTCCGCGCATGGGCGCCTCCGTCCGGCCTGCACCCGACGATTGGCGTCCACGCCCCGCTGACGTTCGACGTCGTGGATCGCTTCAACGAACGTTCCCTCGGCGGCGCCCGCTACCACGTCTCCCACCCCGGCGGCCGCAGCTACGAGACCTTCCCCGTCAACGCGTTGGAGGCCGAGGCCCGCCGCGCCGCCCGCTTCCTCCCGTACGGCCACACCCCCGGCCGCATCGACATCTCCACGACCCTCACCCGCGCCCCCGCCGCCACCGACTTCCCCGTCACCTTCGACCTCCGCCTCGCCGAGCGGGGCGTCTAGCCCGGCCCGAGGAGCGTCACGCGGAGCGGACGCCCCAAGGACGGAGCATGAAGGCTGCCCGGCGCGATCTCGGTGGCCCGTGGACGCGGACACGCACATGTCGCGTCGTGCGGTTGACTGGAGCCCATGACCCTCTCACCCGCGCTGCTCGACGACGCCTACCTGCGCGCAGGCGGCTTCGACGAGATGTCGGACGGCCACGGTGGGGTTCGCACGTCGTGGACGAAGGTCGCCGCGTCCCTGCGCGACCTCGGCCTCGAGGGCCTGAGCGCCGCGCGCCGCGAGGCGGACCAGCTCCTCGATGACGACGGCGTCAGCTACCGCCGCGCGCACTTCGACGAGGCGGAGGACGCACCCGATCGCTGGCGGCTCGACCCCGTACCGCTCGTCATCGACGCGGCGGAGTGGGCGACGATCGAGGCGGGCGTCCTGCAGCGCGCTGAGCTGCTGAACCTCGTCCTCACGGATCTGCTCGGGCCGCGCGATCTGCTGCGTCGCGGGTTCATCCCGCCAGAGCTCGTCCTCGGCCACCCCGGCTTCCTGCGCGTCGCGACCGACGCCACCCTGCCCGGGTTCCGCCAGCTGTTCACCGTTGCCAGCGACCTCGTGCGTGACGCGTCCGGTCGGATGCTCGCGCTGTCCGATCGCACGCAGGCACCGTCCGGGGCGGCCTACGCGCTCGAGAACCGCGCCGTGATCTCGCGGGTGCTCGCCGACGTGCACCGCGACGCCCACGTGCGACGGCTGGCGCCGTACGTCCGCGCGCTGCGTTCCGGGCTCCAGGCGCTCGCCCCGGAGACCGAAGCCGACCCGCGCCTGGTGGTCCTCTCCCCCGGTGCGCGCAGCGAGACCGCGTTCGAGCACGCCTACCTCGCCTCGACGCTGGGCGCGACGCTCGTCGAGGGCCGCGACCTCACGTATCGCGACGGCGTGATGTGGCTCCGGGCGCTCGGCCGGCCCGAGCGCGTCGACGTGATCCACCGTCGCGTCGACTCGTGGTGGTGCGACCCGCTCGAGCTGCGCCCCGACTCCCAGCTCGGCACGCCGGGCCTGGTGGAGGCCGCTCGGACCGGCGCCGTCGCCGTCGCGAACTCGCTCGGGTCCGGCGTGCTCGAGAACCCGGCGCTGCAGGCCTACCTCCCCGCCATCTGCGAGGCGTTGCTCGGCCAGCCGCTGCACATCGAGCCGGTCGCGACCTTCTGGTGCGGCGACGAGGGTGCGCTGCAGCACGTCCTGTCCGCTCTCGACCGTTGGGTGCTCAAGCCCATCGCGCGTCGTGGGTCGGCGCCGCCCGTGTTCGCGGCGGAGCTCTCCCGTCCGGAGCGAGACGCGCTGCGCGACCGCATCCGCTCCGAGCCCCGCCGCTGGGTTGCGCAGGAGGCGCTGCGCCCAGCGACCGTGCCGACGCTGCACGAGGGACGCCTGGTCCCACGGGGCAGCGTCCTGCGGACCTTCGTCGTGGCAAGCGACGACAGCTACGTCGCGATGCCGGGAGGGTTGACCCGGGTCGCCGCCTCCGACGAGTCGGCGATCGCGAACCACTTCGGAGCGTGGTCGAAGGACACGTGGGTGCTCGCCTCGGCCCCGGAACGCCTCTCGCGGTTCTGGCTCCAGGACCCGCTCGCCGGACAGCTCACCCCCGCCGTGCCGGACGCGGCCATGTCGTCGCGCGCCGCCGAGCAGCTCTTCTGGATCGGCCGATACGCCGAGCGGGCCGAGTCCGTCGTCCGCCTGGTCCGTGTGGTGGAGGACCGACGACGCGAGTTCGCGGACGCGACCTCGACGGCGGGCGCGGCGGCCGTCAACGCGCTGCTCTGCGCCCTGACGGACCTGACGATGACGTGGCCAGGCTTCCACGGACCCGACCGCGTGTCCGACATCGATGAGGAGCTGCGCTCCCTGGTGGGCGACGACGAGCGGACGGGGACGCTGGCGTTCGCCGTCCGACGTCTCGTCGAGTCCGCGCACGGCGTGCGCGACCAGCTCTCCGGCGACACGTGGATGGTCGTCAACACGCTCGAGCGCGAGCTGCTGATGCGCCACCATCCGGTGACCGCTGCACGTCCGAGCCACAGCGGCCTCGGCCGCATCCTCACAGCCCTGCTGGCCCTGCAAGGACTCGGTGCCGAGTCCTTCGTCCGCGACGCGGGTTGGCAGTTCCTCGACGCCGGCCGCCGGATCGAGCGCGCGCTCCAGCTGGTCACGCTGCTCCGCGCGACGTTGGTGGAAGAGCTTCCCAGGGCCGAAGCTTCGCTGGTCCTCGAGTCGGTGCTCGTCTCCGCCGAGTCGATCATCACCTACCGCCGTCGCTACCACTCGCGCGCCCGCGTGGCGACGATCCTCGACCTGCTCGTGACCGATCGGGAGAACCCGCGGTCACTCGCATGGCAGGTCGACCGGCTCATCGAGCGCGTCCGCGAGCTGCCCGGTCCGGTCGACGGTGAGGTGTCGCTCGCGGTCCAGCTCGCGGAGGAGCTCGGCGCCGCGGTCCGCTCGCTCGACACGGCTCGCCTGGCCGAGTCCGCGTCCGGCCGCCGCGACGA
>RCMY010004745.1_pt1 | contig 11657 bp, 14 predicted proteins | sample 2041341 | NCBI WGS metagenome assembly RCMY01 (sample SAMN09708234, study PRJNA481090) | Marine sediment metagenome, whole genome shotgun sequencing project.
ACAGATAAGAGAGACTTCCAATGAATCCCGGAATTGTCAAACTTCTAGAGTCCACCGGCAGAGCCGGTGGTTTACTTTTTATTAATTACCAACCATAAAGATAAAAATGATAGGCAAACAGCCCGTATATGATTATTTAGGCTGAAAGAAAAAGAAGATGAATGCTGATTGTAAATAAATAGACGTTAAAAATATCTGTAAAAACTTAATAATGTCTTGCCACATTGTGATTAACTGACAAATCCCTCTATTTTGCCATACTTTACACGTGCATTCATTTTTTAGCAGAGATAAGCAAATAAATAAGCGACATGTTTAAATTAATTACTTGGCCAGCGGATCATAAAGGTTTAATCATGCGCAATTTAAATCAAATTTGCTTATTCGGTTTAGTGTGTTTGCTGTCGCAAATTGCTTTGGCATCACAAATATATCGCGTTGTAGATGAACAAGGAAGAGTTTCTTATTCAGATCAGCCGTCCGCAAATTCCAAACAAATTGAAGTTTCAATACAAACGCCTAATCGACAACTACACCGGGTTAAAAGCGTTTACGATGGCGACACCATCATACTTAAAAATGGCGACAGGGTTCGTTTGCTGGGCGTTAATACACCAGAAATTGAAGGTCGTTTCCGCCAAAATGAACCCGGTGGTATTGCAGCTAAAACGTGGCTACAGAATCAATTAAAGAATGAAAAAGTAATTTTGGAATACGACAAAGAAAAACATGATCACTACCAACGACTACTAGCACATTTGCATTTACCTGATGGAAAACACCTCAATGTCGGCTTAGTAGAAAATGGGTTAGCGACTGTCAGCATCATTCCACCAAATTTACGCCACACCAAGGAATTAGTCCGCGCACAACAGAACGCAGAAAAAGAAGGCTTAGGCATTTGGTCCATGTCGCAATACCAATCTCGCCCATTGAATCAAATAGCTAAAAACAACAAAGGGTGGCAGCGTTTTATTGGCACACCAAAATCTATTAAAACCAGCCGGAAATATACTCGCCTTATTTTTAATGAACAGTTCAATATCCGAATTGCAAACGACAATCTGGCATTATTCCCAGATTTAAAGACATATTTAAGGAAACCAATAGAAATTCGTGGCTGGGTGTCACGCACTAAGCAAAAATACTCGATGCATATTCAGCATCCCAGCGCTTTGATTGTGCAATAATTTAAAAGCTGTCATAGCGCGAACGTTTGCGCCACTGAATCTTAGGAATAAACAAACCTAAAAGCAAACCAGCAAACAGCACCAATGCACCCGCTACAAACCAGTCTCTTTGTTTGTCACTTTTGAGCATTTGATTTTCTTCTAAGAGCGTACTTATTTGCGTTCCTTGTTCAGACAAGTCCTGTGATAACTCATCATTTTGTTGATCAATGGCCAACACATTAGCCGCAATACCTTTGATATTTGTTAACTCATCTTGCAAATTCTTATTTTCACGATCAAGAGCCGTTATGCGTTTTGTGGCATCATCATAGGTGTTCTTTATCGCATTTGCGCGAACCCTTAGACTACCTTCTGTTACCTTTGCTAATTGACTACTTAAATTCTCTAATTGATTTCGCGCGGCAGGCTCTCGCATCAAGTAACGATTCAATACCCAACCTTCGGTTCCACCAGACGTTTGTACTCTTGAGTAGCCGTTATCCTCATCTCGCTCTAAAACCGTTAGTGTGGCGCCACTTTTGATCATACGTTGAATCGTATGTGTACTACTTGGTCCACTACGTAGTGTGATTTCAAATTCATCGGTTACGTAGCGTTTTTCTGCCTGAGCTAGTGACGTAATAAGAAGTAAGCAACAAACCAAACCAAATTGTAATAGCGCAAGAAATTTCATCATTGGATATATGAATTTAAGTTAAAAAGTGACGTAACATATTCGTATCAATCTATTGGCTATCGAATACATCAGGAAAAAGAAAGTCTATATTAATATGTCCTGGCTTTAGGTGGAAATGATTCAACCGTCAATGGCTTCAACCGCACAGGCTTATAATCTAAATGCTTATCCTCACTAAAAAACAAGGTGTGCTTAAGCCAATTCACGTCATCGCGTTCTGTAAAATCTTCACGTGAATGTGCACCACGACTCTCTGTTCTGGCTTCGGCTGAGACCATGGTCGCAATAGCGACTTCAATTAGATTATCAAGTTCAAGTGCTTCAATCCTTGCGGTATTAAACACTTTACTCTTGTCCTTAATCTCGGTGTTTGCTACCCGCTCAGCAACTTCACTTATTTTAACAACACCCGCAGCCAGATCATCTGCAAAACGAAAAACGCCGCAATAATTTTGCATGGTTGTACGTAAAGCCGCGCCTACCTCGTACACCCGCTCGCCATCACGTTTAGTTTCTAAGCGAGCAAGACGCGCCTGAGTTTTATCCGTAGCATCTTTAGACAACTCTTTGTGATGCGGATTTTTCTGCAGGTCTTTAATAATCTGATTCGCAGCCGCGCGTCCGAACACCAAAAGATCCAGTAATGAATTTGTCCCTAAACGATTAGATCCATGCACTGAAACACAAGCACACTCTCCCACCGCATAAAAGCCTGGCACAGCTTCTTCTGGTCCTGTTTTATATGGAACAACCACTTGCCCACGATAATTGGTTGGAATGCCACCCATCATATAATGCGCCGTCGGCACCACTGGTATGGGCCCATCAATTGGATCAACATGCGCAAACTTGCGTGCAATTTCACGAATACCCGGCAATCTAGATTTAATCACCTCTGCACCCAAATGCTCCAGCTTTAATAACAGGTGATCCGCATCTTCACCACAGCCTCGCCCCTCTTTAATCTCAATGGTCATGGCACGAGACACCACATCGCGGCTGGCCAAATCTTTCGCATTTGGCGCATAACGCTCCATAAAGCGTTCACCATCTTTATTGATTAAATAGCCGCCTTCACCTCGTACGGCCTCACTAATCAATACACCAACATCCAGCACACCTGTCGGATGAAACTGCCAAAACTCCATGTCTTCCAGAGGAATGCCTGCACGCGCCGTCATACCAAGACCGTCACCGGTATTAATATAGGCATTAGTGCTAGCTTGGAAAATACGTCCACCACCACCGGTAGCAAATAAGGTCGCTCGTGCTTGTAGCACCATGACTTCACCAGTTTCCATCTCCATGGCTGTTACACCCAGCACATCACCTTGCTCATCGCGGATCAAATCCAACGCCATCCACTCGATGAAAAACTGCGTATTAGCGCTCACATTACGCTGATATAAGGTATGCAGCATCGCGTGACCCGTTCGATCAGCTGAAGCACAAGAACGCGTGGCTTGTGCACCACCAAAATTTTGCGACTGGCCACCAAAAGGACGCTGGTAAATTTTACCGTTTTCTAAACGATCAAATGGCATGCCATAATGTTCCAGCTCATACACCACTTCATTGGCTTGGCGGCACATAAACTCAATTGCATCTTGGTCGCCCAAATAATCCGAGCCTTTCACCGTGTCATACATATGCCAATGCCAATTATCCTCCGACACATTGCCCAGTGCAGCTGCGATACCACCTTGCGCCGCAACAGTGTGTGAACGTGTCGGAAAAACTTTGGATAGCACAGCGACCTTTAACCCCGCTTCAGATAACTGCAATGCAGCGCGCATACCTGCGCCACCCGACCCCACGATAACGACGTCAAATTTTCTTTTTATTATTGCCACATTAGCTCCATAGGATGTCTACAGACCACACAAGATAAAATAGTAGAGAGAAGATCACCAGTATGTGCAGTGTTAAGCGAATACTGGTGGCATGCACATAGTCCATTAGGATGTTTCTGATTCCAACCCAAGCATGCCAGAATAAACACACAAAAAATAGAAAGGTGGTAATACGCATCCATTGATGACTAAAAATTTCCTTCCAAGCATCATAATCCTGTGGTGATGACGTAAATACAACGGTTGTTAACAAAACCACATAAAAAATCATAAATACAGCAGATATACGCTGTATGAGCCAGTCTCTCAAACCATAATGCGCACCGGTCACAATCCGGTCCGGAGCTTTCACCATATGATAGTTCCCATTAACAAGGTCAGCAAGATACCCGCCACTAAAACTAATTTACTACTGGCACGCGCTTGCGCCAAGGCGATGCCATAATGTAAATCAAGTAATAAATAGCGTATACCCGCACATAAATGATGCAGGAAAAACCAAGCAAATAATAGTAATGTGATTTTAACGAAAGGACCCAACAACGTAACCTGCAAAGCCGCGTAGCTTTGTTCAGATTCAAGTAGTGATTGTAGGCCACAGAGTAGCAGAGGAATACCGGGGAAAAAGAGCAGTACACCACTTATTCGGTGTAGTATCGAAATAACTCCCGGTAATGGGAGTTTTATTTTTAACAGATTTAGATGCTTGGGGCGTTTATTCTGCAATTTTGCTTCCATACATGGGGATTCTCTAAAATAGTTCAAAGACTCCTGCTTTCAGCTAAGTCTAATCGCTTATAACAAGCGACACAACCGAAAGATTAAAATATTTTTGGGTCTCGTTAAATTTCTACTAACAAGCAATCAGGCTGATAGTTCCACGTTGATGAATATGGTCAGTAAAATCTTCTCCATCAACGAATTCAAGTGTTAAGGCATTCCAAGTGCCATGCAATGTCGACGGATCCAACTTGGCTGCAAAGGTCTCAGCCCAAACCTCGACACCTTCTTCACGATCAGCACTCACCAACGTCAGTTTAATACTATCCCCAACATTAATCGCATTACCATGCGACGCAGAATTCCCATTTGTCCCATAATCAACCGCCCCATAAAGTGCAAGGTGCCCACCCTCTTTCTCATAAATGCCTAATTGGTAACGCCATAAAGGGTCACTGGATTCACTAAACACCTGCCAACAGAATTCACCATGATATTTTTCGGCAAATGAATTAGACGTCACTGAAAGCAGAGCAAAATTGAGAACTAGCAATAAAAATTTTTGTTTCATGTTTTTTCCTATAAATAAGAAATGAATATCTAACAGTCAGAGCATTCTATTTGATTATTGCAGGCTCTTGGGAAGCACCAATTAACTCTGAGCCAAATGGATGATGAGATAAAACCTTTCAAATTGAGATGCAAATCGCAGGTGATAACCAGCTATCATTAAGATTTTCAACAATAATATGGTCGGTTTTAGCTGTCAGTTATTGGTTCATGAATTATTCGGCACTTACCTTCGTATTGGCATGCAATAGCTATTGTGCGCAGTGTTCGCTGAACAGAAGCTTAATGGATCTTTTTATTCACGTCCTTAGCTTAGATCAAGGACACGTGTATAAACCTATGACTCACACGCCAAAGATAATTAGCGGGCATATGCTTCGGAGCAAAAATAGCTCGCGTAGATACTCTTTGTGCGACTCTGTCGCTAATTTAAAGTATCCGTTATTACGGGGGAGTTCAATATCTTTGGGTGAGTTAACGAGGCTAATACAGATTGACTTGCGTTGCGGCCTGCAATTTTGCCCTTGCAAAACTGACAGCATCCGAATACTCAAAACCTGTTTTACGGTGCTACTGAGATGAACGGGCAATGCCTTGGGCAGGACTTTAATATGCTAGATAGGTTGTCGGTAACGGCGTACGATTTGACCCCTTTTAATGAACTCCAAAATTTGAGCCACTTAAACACTTTGGATCATTTATACCGAGTAAGCAGTTGTTGCCTAATGGTTTCCATTAATAAAAAACAAGAGTTTCCCTAATACACATATCAAGTTGACTGAGTTAGGATGATTCTGCTAGTTAATGATTGAGGGATATTTATCATGAAAACGTTAAAGTATACAATATTACTGCCTTTGCTTTCGCTTACCTTATTAACCTCCTGCGCACAAATGAGACCATCTGTTGCTACGCAGACAGGGATTGCTCATGATGACCATGTTACTTTGGTAACACATTATGAAAACTTAGCCAATGAAACGGAATCAGAGTTACAAGCGAATAAGAAAGTACTTAAAGAATACGAAACTCATTCTTGCTATTATGGCACACAAGGCCAAGATCTTAGGTCGCATAGTTTTGCCAACATTCACAAGTACGAGAAAGATTTGAAAGAAAATTTGCGGCAGGCAGACTTTCACAGAAAAATGTTAATTGAGCAAGATCCTACAATGTATATGGGAGCTGAATTAGCGCATCCTAGCAAAGAGCTTTGAGAAATAACCCGGACACCCGCCAATTAAAACTGGTAATTATTTTGATTTCGTAATTGCTGCTAGCTTATTTTTAATAAATAAAAATCTCAAAAAGGCAGCAGGAAATCCAGCGAAAATAAAACCTGATCTTTATTGCCGGCAAATGGTCTATAACTTGCAGTTTGATAGGCATCCACCCTATCATAACGAATATTCGGACGAATATTCAACGCTTTTATTGCATCTAATTTAAGCTTCAGTGTCTTAGCCACTTTCCAATTCATACCCACAGTCACTGAATAATAATCTGCTGGCGCAATGGTTACGTTATTGATATTGCCAGCAAAACTGGTTGCCACACCATTCACAACATTAGTGGCAGCAGCTACGCGAAAGGGTGACGGATTTCGAAAACCATCACTGTCACGAAACCATTCACCTCGGATACCCACTGACAAATTATCAGTCAGATCATAATATAAGTGCATAACAACACTCATCCATTCGGCATCTTTTACTACATTGTTATATTTCGAATTGTTCAGCAATACTCCCCCAGCAAATCCATATATTTGATGCAGAACTAGAAGCGTCTTAGGTGTAATTTTGTGCTTGATCACAATATTATAAAAACCCCAATGCTCACTGCTTCGCGTGGAAGTCTCCCCATAAGTGCCCGAGAAATGAAACGAAGTTGCGAGATTATCGCTGGTCCAAGTGAAACCGGCAAGTCCATCCCAGTTTTTTAATTGCTTGTCCAATCCTCCGTCCCAACCACCCGTAGCGCTGCCAGTAATAGCGCCTCCTAATATTGACCAGTTCTTGTTGACCGTATAGTCTGCCAGCAAACCTGAATGGGTAAAAGGCTCACCAGCATTCAAGGTATAGGCGCGTGTATAAAAAAAGTTATCGGGCGCCGTAACAGTCTCAAAACCTGTTGGCGTATAAAAATGACCGGCCTTAACGTTGAGTCCATTTCCAATAGGCGCATAAACTTCTAAATATGTTTGTGGAAGAGCGATGCCGTAGGTACGAGAAGAGGAGCAGCACAAATCCAAATCCCAATTACTTCGGTCTACTGGCTCCCCGGTGTTTACATCAAAAGTTGGGACACCAAACGCCTGAGTGTAAATGGGATCTGTTCCAAACATGAAGTCAACACGCGCGCCGAAATCCCAGGTATCGCCTGTTGATACAACAGAACGCTGTACAAATACATTAAATTGATTGAGCTGAAACTGATTGGCTTGATCAGCAAAAATAACGGGGCCATTGTATCCATCCCCCTGGCTGGGATTGAAGGTTGCCCCGCCGTTAATCCAGCCGCCCAGTTCTAATCTACTTTCCTTGAGAAAATTTATCAGGTTACTAGCATAAAGAGTAGCTGAATATGTACCGAAAAATAACACAAAGCTTGTTATACCCAAGAGCAACCATTTTTGATATCTCATCGTTAAATGACAGTAAAATTCTATTCGTAATTGAGTGGAGGCCTTCTCATTTGCGAACCATCAAAAGTTCAATAAAAGAGGAATCGACCAATGAAAGCACCGAGTTTAAGTCATATGGCGTGGAATTGTAAATATCAAATGGCATGGATACCGAGGTATCGGAGAAAAAACCTCTATAAAGAGCCGCTTCGCCTCCTCACGAGAAAGGGTCAGAAAGAAAAGGGCAAATCTGTCCTATGACTTCGAGCGGACAAATTTAAGCGATGCACAATCATAGACGTCAGAGTAGTTGATTCTTGGCGATTGCTAAGCTTAGCAACTACTCTGGTTCCGTTAATTTTAAAAATAACGGGCAATAAGGTCTTTGGTTAAAATTTTGATTGTTTCAACAACGCAATTTTCCATGCTCTCATATTTGACCCAGTCGTGAAATTCACTCAGGAGCAAAGCAAATAGCAGTAATCTTATTGCCATCAAGATCCCGCAGATAGGCTGCGTATGCGTTTGGCGCAAAGCTACGTGGGCCAGGTTCTCCCTCATCCGTGCCACCGTTGGCCAAACCGGCTTCATGGAACTTGTGCACGGCATCTCGACTGGTTGCTGCAAATCCTGTCGTCCCACCATTCGCGCTGCAGGCAGGCTTGCCATTTGATGGTGTGAGAACCACAAATTCAAAAGTTTCTTTACCATACATCATGGCTGTGTCGTGAAGTTTGCCAAGGTTGTTGATACCTAGCGTACCCAATACCGCATCGTAAAAAGTAACTGCTGCATCAAAATTGTTTGTACCTAATGTAACGTGGGTAAAAATCGCCATTGTAGTTTCCTTAATTGAAATAACAAAAGTGATAAGTTTACCTTAAGGAAGCACCGATTAAGAAAAGAAGGCTCAAATCTATTCATTAATTACATTTACTACTTTTTGATAGGATATGGAAGAAAATCTATCGTATTCTGTCACTAGCTAACAGATTGGAGCTTCTCCCGTATAGGCGCCTCGCTTATGACCAAATAATTCATTCTCAATTAATTCGTCTGGCTTTACGTACGCCTCGGCCGCTCCTATGGATTGTTTTCTGGTAAAAATATTTGCAACAAATCGTTTAAAAATCGTCTGCCGATCACTGTTGGTGTGATGCGACGATAATCACTCACGATTAACATTCGTTCCTCCGCTTCATCTAATTGCTTCTGGATGACGGTGATGGGCAGCCCCGTTCGCTCATAAAATGTTTGTATCTCAAATCCTTCCGTTAACCGTAACGCATTCATCATGAACTCAAACCCACGATCTGCACAACTCAACTCATGATTCGTTTGTATCTGCGGCGCTGAAGACATACTGGCATCAACCGTTTTGGTCAAATATTCTTTAGGCTGTTTATAGCGCATTTGACGGATGATCTTATCGGAAAAACTAATTTTGCTATGCGCTCCTGCACCAATGCCTACATAATCTCCAAACAACCAATAATTTAAATTATGCTGCGCCATTTTTCCGGGTTGTGCAAATGCCGAAGTTTCATAATTAATATACCCTTTGTCCGTCGTTAATTGCTCTATCATTACCTGCATTTCCGCTGATAACTCATCATCCGGTAATGACGGTGGATAACGATGAAACAAGGTATTCGGCTCCAACGTCAAGTGATAAGCTGAGATATGCTGCACACCCGATGCACAGGCCGCCTCGATGTCTGTCCGTGCATCCGCCAGCGTTTGCCCCGGTAAGGCGTACATCAAGTCAAGATTGATATTATCAAAATTCAGCAGCGCGATTTCAACGGCTTTGTGTGCCTCACGATCATCATGCACCCGCCCCAATGCTTGCAAGTGCTGAGCATTAAAACTCTGAATACCCACCGACAACCGATTAATCCCTGCCGCTCGAAAATCAGCAAACTTCTGCGCCTCAAATGTTCCCGGATTCGCCTCCATCGTCACCTCAGCATAAAGCTCCATTGGCAGCAACATTCGTACCGCTGTCAAGATTTTATCAATCGACCCCGCACTAAATAAACTCGGCGTCCCACCGCCAAAAAATATACTGGCCACACTGCGCCCCCAAACATTCGGCAAAGCCGACTCCAAGTCTCGAATCAATGCCGCCACATATTCATCCTCAGGCGCTTGACCACCCTCCCCCTTAATCTCATGCGAATTAAAATCACAATACGGGCATTTTTTTAAGCACCAGGGAATATGAATATAAAGACTGAGTGGCGGCAAAGCGGTTATTTTAGGAGTTTGTGAATCGAGAACGGAAGATGAAGGAGTATTTGTTGTCACTGAGAATCCTGGCGTTTAAGTAGGTGTGATTTTAGATTAACGGGGATGATAATCCTATTTTATTAAGCATTAAGATTTATGTCACTATTTCAACGCATAACGCTCACGCACCTCATAACGAACCCCACCTTCAATCGAAATAGACTCAACTAAAACAAACGCCTTCACCTGCCAAAAAATCGGTTTGGTTTTTTCAAATGCTTCTGGCTGAGCCGGTTTTCTCATTAACGTCATATGCGGCGCATAGGGTCGACGTTCAACTTGAAAATCACACTCGGCTAATGACTCCCCTAACACTTTATGCAGCGTTTCCAGTGCTTCGGGCGTTTGTTTTAAACCCATCCACAATATATTGGGTTTATTGAAATAATCATAATGATCCAGCTCAAGATTAAAACCGTTCGCTTGCACTTTCTGTGCCGCACGATGTAAACAGTCCCATTTTTGCTGATTAACATTACCAACAAAGTGCAGTGTGATGTGTAGATTATCGAAATTTACAATACGGCCTTGTGTTTTATCAATCGACAACTGTTTGAATGATTCAACGATTTGAATACGCGTTGTATCGTCTGGCCATAATGCAAAAAAGATGCGATGGATCTTGTCGTCGTTTTTATGACACGGCTGTTTATCGGGTGAAATAATCATACGGGCACCTCATGATACAAAAAAAGAATCACCAATAATGTCTGATTATGATGGAACTGGACACATGACGCTGGGTCGTCAGGTTAGTTTAGAACCTCCCTGCCTCAACAGCACCTATTTCAGCAGGATGACCCTTGCTATTAAAAATAATATATTGTTTAATCCAAGAGATATAGGTTTTTCTGTGCTTAGGTTATCGTATTTGTAGCAAATTTTATCGCGAACTGGATCCAGTAATTTTCTACCGGAAAGTAAAGTCGCATCTATTTGCACGAAATGACTATTTACGAGATTTTTCGGCACACTGTCGTTATTATTGGATAAAGTATGTCGTATATATCACGTTCCCTAACATTGAGCGCTACGTATGACAAAATTCTTCCTGTTTATAAAAAATGTAGGTGGTTTATACAACGCCGAAAAACTGCTAATGTGCGGAGCGCAATTTGTGCGCACGCATAATACCGCAGGTTTTGATGCGGACACACAAGCTGCGCTCCGGAGAAAAAGCAAGATATTTCGAGTTGATTGCCCAATGTTTGTTTTGAACAATGATTTGAATATTGCCCCGCACTCAATATCAGAGAACGCTGCATTGGAGGGAACACCAATCACTTCGTTCACGGCTTTGCCCCTACGGGGTGTCCCTCAATTTAAACGTTAGCTGACAAAACCATGAGGAGAAATAGTGTACGAAAGCGCAACAAATAGGCTTACATACTGGTTTTGGTTTAGCCTACTGCTTTCGCTCGCCCCCTTGGCTTACAGCGTCTGGGAATTGCTTACTCAACAAGCACACGGCGATGTACGCCAAGCCGCTGAAGCAGCATTGAAACACGGTGAGTTAATATTAATTTGTGTTCCGTTGCTAGGTGGAGCCATTGGGGAAATTATCAAAAATCGGCAACCCCCAATGATCGGAAAAGTAACGATAGGGGGCATTTCCATTCTTCTTTTCTTCTTTGCAGCACATCAGTGTTTCCATTAAAAAGCACAATAACCAAAGAACCTAGACAAGCACGCAATCTATAGAGGCGTCACGCGGTTATTTCATCTTT
>RCMY010004746.1_pt1 | contig 11657 bp, 10 predicted proteins | sample 2041341 | NCBI WGS metagenome assembly RCMY01 (sample SAMN09708234, study PRJNA481090) | Marine sediment metagenome, whole genome shotgun sequencing project.
TACCGCATTTGGGAGGGCAAGCAGGTGGGACTGTGCTACGACTATTATTCAACAGATTGCCCGATCTATACACTCGCTGGCATGAGCGTGGGCGCCGAAGTGGTAGTGCAGAATACAATCAAGACCCTTGCGGCATTTCCCGACCGCACTCTTCACGCAGACAACATTATCTGGGGCGGCAACGACGCGGACGGCTACCATTCCTCCCACTTGATCAGTACGCAGATGACCAATTTGGGCCCCAGCGAATTTGGCGCAGCGACCGGGAAGCACGCTACTATCGCCGTCATAGCTCACTGTGTGGTGAAGGATAACCAGGTCATCGAAGAGTGGTTGGTGCGTGACAATCATTCCTTGGTCACGCAGTTGGGTCTGGACCCTGACGAGGTGGCCCGCCAGTGGGCATCGAAAACCGTTGACCCGGAGAACGATTTTGACAAATGGCGGACTGCTGAAATAGACCGGGTACGGGTCACACCGAATGCGCGCTGCGGTTTTTCCGGCGACGCAATAGCCGACCCCGAGGGCTTTATCCGCGCCGCCCTGCAAAACATCTGGAACGCGCGCATGTTAGGCGATGTTAACCAGCTATATACCGACAATTCAACGCTACGCGGCCCATCGGGTAGAGACCTCACCGGACCCGAAGAAATCCGCACGCTATATACCGGCGTTTTAGGCTCGTTACCCGACGCGAGGCTGAGCGTCGACTATGTGTGTTCCATTCCGAACAAGTCCGACGGCGTTGATATTGCAGTGCGCTGGACCCTGGCCGGAACGCATACCGGGGCGGCACTCTATGGCGAGCCTAGCGGAGCGCCTCTGTTAATCATCGGCGAGAGTCACTATCGGGTTGAAGCCAATCGGGTGGTGGAAGAACGCACCGTATTCGACGAACTGTCGGTGCTCACTCAGGCTTATCGCGCGCGCGGTGTGCCGGCAAGCAGCGACAATGCAGCCTTATAGGGTGTAGCGCACCCGTGTCGTCCAGTGAAGAAGCAGCGCCCTTTACCATTATTGACGCGCACCACCATTTGTGGGACCTCGACGCCGTCCATTATCCGTGGCTGGCAGCGAAGGGCGTAAAACGATTTTTCGGCGACCCCACGCCCATTCAGAAAAACTATCTACCGGACGATATGAGAGCCGATATTGGCGAACTGCCGGTGGAGAAAACCGTGCATATTCAGGTCGGCGCAGCGAGTGACCAGCATCTCGCCGAGACCGCCTGGCTACAAGGCATGGCAGATACACATAAACTGCCAAACGCCATCGTGGCCTACTGCGAGCTGGAAAATGCCAATCGCGGAAAGACCCTCGATCAGCTTCAGAATTTTGCGGCAGTCAGGGGCATACGCCAAATCGTTGGACGGTCTCCCAATGAGAACCGGCAAACGGGCTCGGGTGCACTGCTGAATAACGAGCAATGGTTGGAAGGGCTCAAAGAACTGGTCAGGCGCGGCTTGAGCTTCGATCTGCAACTAATTCCCGACCAAATGGAACAGGCCTACACCGTGCTGTCGCAGGTTGAAAAGTTACCGGTTGCACTGTGCCACTGCGGTTCCCCCTGGTATCGCGACACCGACGGCTGGCAGCTTTGGCAAAGCGGTTTGCGCCGCCTGGCGTCACTACCAAACGTGCAGTGCAAAATTTCCGGGCTGGGGATGTTTGATTCTAACTGGACTCTCGACAGCCTCAAACCTGTGTTCGATACCGTACTGGAAATTTTCGGACCCGAAAGGTGTATGTTCGGCTCAAACTTTCCGGTCGACAAACTATACCGCGACTACCAAACCCTTTGGAAAAGCTATATCCAACTGTGTAAAGCACTGACAGACACCGAGAGGCGTCAGATGTTTAGTGACAATTGCCAGCGTTTTTATCGTTTATAAATGGCATGGATAGGTGTGGCTGGCGGCACAAATTCTCTTTTTTTATCATTAAATTTAATTACTTATTCTGATCAGACCCCAACTACTACACAACCCTATTGACGCGAGCCTTATATATTGACATGTAGAGGGGTGTATCAAGATTGTTGACACAGTATCACAGTGTGTTACACTGCTTCCAGCGCTGGTCACTTTGCAAAGCAGAGTGATGAGCGTGGTTTTACCCGAACATAATAATAATATTTGTGGTATTTAAAATGATAGGAAGCTTTAAGAACAAAGGCCTCGCTGAATTATTTCAGCGAGGACACAGCAGCAGAGTTCGTCACGACTTACAAGCGCGCTGCTTAACCCGGCTGGATGCATTGGAACAAGCGCCGACGCTGCAAGACTTGAACCGCCCCGGATTTAATTTTCATGGGCTAAGAGGTAAACCGAAACGCTACAGTCTTCACGTCAATGGTCCGTGGTGTATTACCTTCGAATGGTTAAAAGGTGACGCGTTGAGAGTGGATCTTGAACAATATCACTGAGAGAATTTATGACTGAATATAACGTTAAACGCCCGTTGAAACGTCAACCAACCCATCCCGGCGCGTTATTACGTGAGGATATATTGCCAGCACTCGGCCTATCGATAGCTGAAACGGCAAGACGCATCGGTGTCTCTCGTCAGCAGCTTCACCGAGTATTGGCAGAGACCCATCCGATCACCACGGAAATGGCATTGCGGGTCGCGCGGTTAGAGAATAATAGACCCGATTTATGGCTACGCATGCAGCAGGCATATGATATTTGGCGGGTTGAACAACAGTTGAAAGACGACCTGCAAAAAATTGTGCCTGTTGTAATCACCGAAAACAGGTCAAGTTTTTAGAATCTGGACGCATTGGCGGACTCGGTCTAACGGCTCTTCTCCACGCGATTTTCGCGCCTTCTGCTTTAGCTCCAGAAATTGACTGATCTAACGGATTCCAATAACTATCGTGCTCAAAACCAACAAATCCTGACTCTCACTCCCTGAAGCGTGTCGCCATTTCCCGTGCCCCGGACAGCAAAAAACCATGGTCGGAAGACAACAGAAACAGGCTGGCCCCCTGAGTTTGCCATTTGCTGACTTCATCCACATTGGCAACGAACATTCCAACAGTTTTACCGGCTTTGCTGCCTGCCTCGCAAATTCTTTCAACGGCGGCGACGACTTTTGGGTCGTCCGGACTTGCCGCGCCATAAGCAACCGTTAAATCGATGCGACCGACAAATAGACAATCAATACCCTCCACCGCTGCTATATCGGCAATGGAATTAACCGCTTCGATATCCTCGATTTGCGCGATCACAATCGAATCTTTTTCACTATCGGCTTTGTGCTGTGCCATAGGCTTGGTAGTATAACCAGCCGCCCGGCTGGAACCTGCGTATCCTCTACCGCCGGCACCATACCGTGACGCCCTGGCAATATCTTCTGCCTGCTTTGCATTGGTAACATGCGGCACAACAACACCGGTAGCACCGCAATCCAACGCATTCAGAATTTGCTCCGGCGCGACAGATGGAATGCGCACTAGAGAAGGCATGCATGCTGCACGCAGCGTTTGAACGCATGAATCCAGCACTAGGCGATCAAAGGGCGCGTGTTCGGCGTCAATACAAACTGCATCCAGCGGAGTCAGTCCCAGCACTTCGCATACGATGGGCGACGGCGTTTTCAGGTAGGTGCCGATCAGCTGTTCGCGGGCTAGCAGACGCTGCCTGAAATTCGCGTGTGGGGTTGCTGTCATTGAGATTACTCCTGGTGCTGTTAATTGGCAGAGGACTTTACGGCCACAGCTGCGCGCTTGCTATTTTTGCGCCCTCATACATAGCTGCCAGTTTGGCATAGACGATATCTTCATCTACCGCACCAAACCCGGCGAAGGTGGAGAAACCACAGTCGGTTCCCGCCAGCACGCGCTCGCGGCCGACGATATCGGCAAAGCGGCAAATACGCTGAGCGACCAGCTCGGGATGCTCGACAAAATTGGTGGTGGAGTCGAGCACGCCGGGAATCAGAATTTTATCTTCGGGAATATCGGCGTCGCGAAACACCGTCCATTCATGCGCGTGTCGGGGGTTCGAGGATTCGAATAGCAACGCTTGCGGTTTGGCCCTGAGCGCAATCGGCAACACCGTAGACATAGGCGCGTCGCAGTGATGTGGGCCTTCGTAGTTACCCCAACACACATGCAACCGGACTTTATCCGCCGGAATATTGCGCAGCGCATGATTTAGTACTTCGACGTGCAGGTTGGCAAGGCGGATATATTCGCTCTCGTCTTTGCCTTTGAACATCATATGCCGGCCAAGACCAAGGTCTGGCGAGTCTAGCTGCAGGATGTAACCCGCCGCAACGATGGCTTCGTATTCCACGCGCATGGCTTCGGCGAGGGCGGCAAGGTAATCTTGCTGCGAGGGGTAGAAATTGTTAGGCTGAAACAACGCGATTACACCCGGCGATGCCGCATTCATAAACGCTTCAGTGGGCGCGTGGGCATCGCAAGCAGCCTGCAAATTATGCAGGTCCTCCACCAGGGGCTGCATATCCTTCACGCCGATTTCGCCGACACAACAAGGCCGCTGGTAAGTCGGCGTGCCGCCGGAGCCGGCCTGACGCGCAAGAAAACCTGGAAATTCCTCAAGGTCTTGCGGCGCTTGCCGCGGGCTGTCCCCTTCGAAACCGGTGATACGATCTTTGATGTAGGTAGCGTAACTGATCTTGCTCATCTCGCCATCGCTGACGATATCAATTCCTACCTCGACCTGGCGCCTGACCACCTCGTTCACCGCGCCGGCAATCGTTTTCTTAAGCAACAAGGCATCGAAGTTTTCAGCATTCTCCTTCGCGAATACGCCATCGGTCACCGCCTTCGAGCGTGGTAAGCTGCCCACATGGGTGGTCAAAATTCTTTCTCTACTCGTTTTCATGTGATTGCATCCTGTCTTTGTGCGTAGGGTGCGCCGTGCGCACGCGGTGTTTGCGGGGTTCCTTGTGCGCGCAGCGCACTCTACGTTAGTTGTCCAGCCATGCTCGCATCGCCTGCGTTACGCGCTGCGGTTGCTCCATAGTGGACAAGTGGCCGCATGCGTCCAATACAACCAACTGCGCCGTGGGAATCTCGTCGGCGATATAGTGGTGGTATGCCGGCGGGCAGAGTTGGTCTTCCGTACCGCAGAGTACTAAGGTCGGGCAATCAATTGTCGGCAAAGTAGAGCAACTGTCTTGCCGGTCGCGAAGCGCTATGGATTGATTTTCGAAAACCGTCGGCCCAAGGTCCTGCGCCATGCTGAAAATGCAGTCCAACAAGTTTTGGTTTTTTTTGTTAGCGTTGGCAAGGTAATTGGGCTTTAACTCTTCCATTATAAGCTCGCGCAGCCCGCCCTGATGAGCGCAATCAATCTGCGCTTGGCGTAATGCTTGTCGCTGCGGAATTTCCGCTCGCGCGTTGGTATCCAGCAACGCGAGATGGGTAATGCGCTGCGCGGCCTGGCGCCACATCTCAAAGGCGACAATACCGCCCATCGACAGGCCGGCAAGGGCGAAGGATGCAGGTGCCTGCGCCAGAACCTGGCTAGCGATATGCGCTATGCTGCGCGCGCCCGATATATCACCAACGGTTATGGGCTCACAGATGTCAACCAAGCCGTCCAGTTGCGCTTCCCATAAACGCTCGTCGCACATCATGCCCGGTAATAACAGTAGCGGAATCTTGCTTGGCATGGCACCTCGGTTATCACAATAGCCTTTTCAATACTTCGAATGCAATAAAATTTCAAAACAATAGCCCGGCAATTCCTATTTATTGATTCTAGCCGAACTGCCGCGCGACAGAGAACCGAGAAATACCCTACGTTCGGGCGGCAAACCGGGATTTTCAATGCGGTCCTGAATGATGGAAATCGCCGCCTCGGTCATGGCTTGCATCGGCTGCTGAATCGTTACCAGGTCGTAGCTGGACCAATAGGCCTGGCTCACTCCATCGTAACCTACCACTGCGACATCGTCGGGCACATCGAGGCCATAGTGATCACGCGCTGCATCGATGCAGCCAATCGCCATCACGTCGTTTGCACATATCACCGCCTCTGGCATTTTGTTGCCGCGGGCCGCCACAAGCTCGCGCAACGCTGTGCCACCGCTGTCGTAGTCGTAATTACCAAACACTACCACATGATCGCTAAAGCCCAACTCTTCCAGCCGGTCAGTGGCACCGGTGGTACGCTGCCTGCTGACGATGGAATTCTGCGGCCCGGCAATAATGCCGAAACTTTTGTAGCCGGCATTTACTAGTGCATCAACCAACGTGCGCTCGCCGGCTACCTGGTCGCAGGAAACCGAACTGATAGGCACATCCCGATAGTTTCGATTAAGAAATACCAATGGAATTTTCGCGCGAGTCAGCGTGTCTATCTGCTCACGCGGTAGATTGGCAGCGGCGATAACCCCATCTACCCGGCTTTGCCAGATCTGCTCAACTGTATTATTGGCGGCACCCTCGTCGTCGAGGGAAAAAAGCAGCATATTGAGTCCGCGCCGTGACAGGCCACGGCTCAGATTAACCAGCACCTCAGGGTAAAAGCGCAGATTGGCGATGATTACGGCGACCACATTCGACCGCTGCGTAATCAAACCGCGCGCGATGGCATTGGGCCGGTAACCCAGCTCTTCCACTGCCTTCATTACCCGCTCGCGCATCTTTTTCGATACGCTGGCACCCGGTTTAAAGCAGCGCGACACCGCAGACTGGGATACGCCGGCATAGCGGGCAACGTCGTATGACGTAACCGGGCTATCCGGCTCAGGCACGGCCGCGATTGCTACATCGGGTTTTGTCCTGGCTTTATTGCTACTTGCTCGCCCCATATCTTCTCACACGAATGTCTGCCTGTTCCTTGTGTCCCATAAAACCCTCCAGCTCGCAAAGGCGGGAACAATATTCGCCCACCATTAGCGATGCCGCCGGGGTCACTTTTTGATAGGTGCAGGTCTTCAGAAACTTTCCGACCCACAACCCGCCAGTATACCTTGCGGCCTTATTCGTGGGCAGGGTATGGTTGGTGCCAATCACTTTATCGCCATAAGACACATTAGTTTCCGGGCCGAGAAACATCGCGCCATAGTTGGTCATATTTTCGTGAAAATAAGCCGGATTCTGCGTCATCACTTGCACGTGCTCGAACGCCAACTCATCTGCCTTCGCCACCATTTCTTCAACGCTATCGCACAGAATAACCTGGCCGTAGTCTTGCCAGGCCTTGCCGGCAATTTCTGCCGTTGACAATACGGTTAGCTGACGCTCTACTTCGGCCATAGTATCGCGCGCCAGTTGTTCGCTGTTAGTCAGCAACACCGCCGGTGAATTCGGCCCGTGCTCGGCCTGGCCGAGCAAGTCTGTCGCGCACAATTCACCGTCAACGCTGTCGTCGGCGATGATCAGGGTTTCCGTTGGACCGGCAAACAGATCGATACCAACCCGGCCAAACACCTGCCGTTTCGCTTCGGCGACAAATGCATTGCCCGGGCCTACCAGCATATCCACCGGTGCGATGGTTTGCGTACCGAGGGCCATGGCGCCTATCGCCTGCACGCCACCGAAGCTATAAATCTCATCAGCACCCGCCAGGTCCATCGCGACCACAATTGCCGGGTTGGGCTTACCCTTGTAAGGCGGCGCGGTAGCAATCACGCGCTTAACGCCGGCCACCTTCGCGGTAACAACGCTCATATGAGCGGAGGCTACCAATGGATATTTTCCGCCTGGAACGTAACAGCCCACGCTATTGACCGGCAGGTTCTTGTGGCCCAGGGTGACGCCGGGCAAGGTTTCGACCTCGACATCCCTAATAGCATCACGCTGAATCCGGGCAAAATTACGCACCTGGGTCTGCGCAAACTTGATGTCTTCAATGGCACGCTCGGTCAATTCGCTATAGCAGGCGTCGATTTGCTCACGACTCAAGCGGAATGTATCTGGCGTCCACTGATCAAACTTCTCAGAGTATTTTCTAACGGCCGCGTCGCCGCCGTCTTTAATCTCGTCAAGAATGCCCTCAACAGTACTGCGCACATTCGCATCAATTTTTGCCGCCTCTTCTACGTCTTTGCCTTGTTTCAGAAATTTAATCATTGGGTTGCTCTCAGTAATCTCGCTAGGACCGCACGGTCTGCCGCGATACTAATTGTAATTGCATTCGAATGCAATAATTGCGACATGTGATAGTATGGAATCTCTGTGTCCTTTCAGTACTCCGTGATAAATTGATCCTATGAGCACTAATGACTCCGTTAACACGCCGACTCTTACAGCCGACTTGCAAGGTACGATTGCACTGGTCACGGGCGCCAGCAAGGGCATTGGCCATTGCTGCGCGACAACACTGGCGCAGGCAGGTGCACGCGTCATTGCCGTGGCCCGTTCCGAAACCGAATTGAAGCAACTGGCAGCTCAATACCCGGGGTTGATCGAACCCTGGGTTGCGGACGTTACCAACGAGAGCTTCTACCAAAGAATCGAGGCACTGCAGCGGCTGGATATATTGGTCAATAACGTCGGCACCAATAAACCGCAGCCGTTTCTGGAGGTGACACCTGACGCGCTAAACAGTGTCATCGATCTTAACGTCAAATGGGCGTTTCGCTGCGCCCAAGCGGCCGCGCGAGTGATGGCGAAAGCGGACTCACCTGGCTCCATCATTCATATGTCTTCCCAGATGGGGCATGTCGGTTCTCCGAACCGAACGGTCTACTGCGCTTCCAAGCACGCTATCGAAGGGCTGACTAAAGCCATGGCGGTAGAGCTTGCGCCCATGGGCATTCGGGTAAACTCGGTAGCGCCCACTTTTATCGACACACCTTTAACGCGCCCAATGTTTACCGACCCGGAGTTCAATCGCTTTGTGATGGACCGCATCCCTATGGGCAAACTCGGCACGCTGCAAGATGTTGCCAATGCCGTGCTGTTTCTTGCGGCGCCCGCCTCCGGCATGATTACCGGGCACAGCTTGAAAGTCGATGGCGGCTGGACCGCGCAGTGAGCCCGGGCGACGTACAAGCAAACGAGGCAGAGTGATCTTCCTGCCCCGACAAGGCGATGTCATTGCGGTGGTGGACCTTATGCATTTAATGTTGTCCTAACGCGATAGTGGCAGCACTTGTGCATACCAAAATCTGTATACACAGCTCCCCTCCCCTGCTGCATGCCGACTTCTCTTGGGAAAAGCGGTCGTAGTTTGGGATTAGAAATTATCGTTCAACCGAATAAGGTCAATCAAGCCAAAATACTGGTATGGCAAATCACGGTGACACGACTTGTGGGCGGCAGTCAGCGCTTTGCATCCGATCGCGGCAGCACTGTGAAGACGGCTTTCGATGGCGGATCATGTATTTGGCGACAGTCGATTCGGAGACTTGAATGCCAGGCATCTGCAGTTCGCCGTGGCTTCGGGGTGCACCCCACCCGATGTTATCTCGGTACATAGTCCGGATGAGTTGGCACACCTCGGGATCGATGGATGGACGACCACCCCGGCGGCGGGATTTGCATGTTCAGTACAGTCGAAACCCCTTACGGTGCCAGCTTAACAGCGTGTCTGGTTTGAAGATCACGATCGACGGCGGGCAACCTGGTCAGAGACGATAGAGCCAAATCCAGAAAGCGCGCTCACCCTGCCAAAAACAGAATCGTTTGCTATCGCGGAGGGCAACCATCGCCAGCTACTGGCGCAAAGCGAGCGGTTCGATTTGAAGCGCGGCACGGCTTCGCTGGAGGTCGGCCAGGGTAGTCAGCAAGGGGAAGAGAATTATTTTCATGCGGACAACGCTACCTGTCCGATGTCAGGAAAGTCAAGCAGATCAATTGGAAAGACGAGTTCGCCGTCGACGATAATATTCGGCGAGTGGCGGATATTCAGAGCCGATACTATTTCCGGGTGATCTTCGACAAAATCTACCTGATAAGCGATACAGAGATCACGGAACTGGTTTTCGAGGTTAGAAAGGTTAAAGTCGTTCTTGGTGACAAGCAGCTGAACTTCCATCGTCGGCTCGCTTTGTTTCTGTTTGGCTGTTCTCATAATACGGGCTAAACCCGGAATCGCGTCACTGCAAACGCGTCAATAATATCGTCAAAGTCTTTAAGGGTTTGATGTTCCTTATCCCTTTCGAACATCGCTGTAATAATCTTCGCCGAGATAGGCGCTTGGGTTAAGCCCAAATGCTGATGACCAAAAACCATTCCAATTTGTGGATATTGTGGATGCAGATCAATGACTGGTAACGAATCTGGCAAAGTTGGGCGTCTTCCCATCCAGGTAGTAGGTTCCTGTTTATGCGGCTGCATATCTCGGATGAGCGAGTTCATGTGCTTGTTTAATTGCTGGTAGCGTTTCTCTATTGGCTTAGAATCAATTTTCGAGAATTCAGCAAAGCCGGTCACTCGCATCCCCGTACTTAAGGGCGTTAAAACCAAATGACGATCTTCGGATTTTATCAAGTGCTTGAATTTAACCGGGCTATTTGGATAAGTTAAATGATAACCACGCTCTGCAACCAAAGGTATTTTTAGACGGCGATCATTGCCTTGCTCATCAGTTATTTCTTCGCAAAGTTTTTTACTCCAGGCGCCCAAACATACCACGGCTTTATCGAACACCAAAGACCCTACGTTGGTGTTTAAATTGACGTCACTATTAGGTGTTGTTATTTTTTGTACTTCTTCTTTTTTGAACTCACCACCCTGCTGAACAAAATAATCATACAATTTTAAAGCCGTTTGATGTGGCTCAAGCAATTGCAACGTATTAGGGAAAAATAAGGCATGTTTTATATTACGCGACAGCGCAGGTTCCCTTGCAAAAATGGCATCGCCCGAAAGCACTTCACATGCAAAACCATAGCCTTGCATTTCAACTTGATGTTTTTTTATCTTTTCGAGAGCAGATTCTTTTTCCCAGACTCTTAGATAGCCGCAGTTGTACAGCATATCTAAATTGCTGGAGCGCTCTAATATGTCCGTCCATGCGGCAACGGTGTATTGATGTAAACGTAGGGTTGCATTGAGACTGCGATCGCGTCGCGACTTTTTTGCTTCATTTAAAAAGCTAATTCCCCAGGGAATAAACCCCAGAAAGTTGTCTGCAGTCACTTTAAACGCGCCATTTTCATGGAGAGCGAGTTTGATTGCAGATAAAATATTATGCGGTGTTGCCTGTGGCTCGATTGCTTCAATCGCGATGAAACTCGCATTACCCTTTGAGGTTTCACCCGCAGGTTCACCTTTATCAATCAACGTGACTTGATAACCTACTCTTTGTAACTCCAGAGCAGTACAAATGCCAACAATACCTGCCCCAATAACGGCAATTGACCCTTTTTCCATATTATTTCCTTACTCCTTGATACGCCAGGATGGCCGCTGCTAAATCTTCTCTGCCAGCGCCCACTGATTTGAATAGCGTTATTTGCGAATCAGGATCTGTCAGTTGTGATCTGCCTGAATGTTTACGTTTGCAGAGTTCCGCGAGCTCTGCAATTACCTGCGATGAATCAAACTTTCCAGCACTAATCGCTTGGGTCAAATCTCCCGCTTCCGACAAAGCGCCTGCTCGTGTATCGACAAATACCGCAGACTTTTCCACCGCCTCAGCATCCGTCTCGCGCATGTTTGGGGTAAATGCACCGACCAAATCTAAATGCGTTCCTTCGCTGAGGTATTTACCCAAGACTATTGG
>RCMY010004747.1_pt1 | contig 11657 bp, 10 predicted proteins | sample 2041341 | NCBI WGS metagenome assembly RCMY01 (sample SAMN09708234, study PRJNA481090) | Marine sediment metagenome, whole genome shotgun sequencing project.
CCGAACATACACCGATACCGTTTAGGCCAGCACCCTGGGTCAAGCGTTCGAGTTCGGCTACATCCACCCAACCAGTTTGGCACGAAGCAGTCACTGCAGTACCCCAAGACCATGGGCAAGGCGTCTAGTCAGATGCGAAACGTCCTTCAGCGAACAGTCGCTCAGGAAAGCGATGCTCATAAATGGGCAACAGGCAAGTGGAACGGCGCTTAACGCCAATGGTCCGGAGGTACTTCCCTACCTTCGGACCATTGGTACGTCCACCAGATTCGGCGCCTGCGTAGTCCCGCCGATCGATGGCTGTTACTGGCCAGCCATCGATCGCTGGGACGTTTGGACCTAGCCTGCGTCAGCCGAACGTTCCTCCCTTGGCCCTCGTTCGACCGGCGTGACTAACCGCAATGGCGCCACCAGCCCTACCTCGGCAAGGTTTCCCAATGCCTCGGATTCAGCCTCGACCAAACGGACCGGATGTTCGGTGATATGCAACAGTGCGGTAACCACACAGTCGTCGCACGCGTTGGTGCTCTGCATGACGCAGTCGTCGCAATCGATGACCATCGTGTTGAACTCGGTCGAAGGCTTCTTCTGGTTCCATCTGGCTTCCATGAGCACAAGGTATCAAGGGGGTGTGACAAAAAACTCTAAAAGCGAGTTGGTAGCGCGTTCAGTGCGATTTCATCCAGTCAGCAAAGGCCTCTGACCACAGGACAAGGGTGCCGGACGCCACTCCTGCGTGGACCTCCCGATCGGTACTAATCACCACTACAAGTCCGTTGGCTTCGTGGGACAGGCGCCTGACTTCTTCATCAGCGTCTGGGACAAATTTCCGTTCAATCCCTGCCACTGCCGGACCTTCGGTGGCTTGCTCGGACGAATCCCACACGATGGTCACCCGGATCTTGCCGGTGGCCCGTGCTCGGAGCCTCGTGAGCCCATTGGCAACTTTGGTCCGGGCGGCCGGGGTCGAAAATCCCGCTGCATCGAGGTGATACGAGACGTTGTACCCATCGACGATCACCCACATCGGCTCGACTCGAGTCAACAGATAGTCGATCGCCGAGGGAGCATCAGGAGCGATCCCGGGTGGAAGACTCAGCACGTCGGCCACCGGCGGCGACCCTAGAGTGGACGTGGTGTGTATCACGACGGCATCTGGAAGGGCGGCGGCCGCAAAACGATCGAGCTGGCGGGCGAGCGAAACGGGATCGTTCGATCGCACATTCGCTGAGTCGTCATTCGGAGCGGTCGCTCGTCGAGATCTGAGAAGTTCTGCCCTTGTCTTATCTAACCGGGTCTGTTGCCCCACGACCAGCCGCTCCAGACGCTGATTTTCGGCCTCGAGCCCTTCGACCTGCCTGCGATCGTCGGCGAGGGGGCGAACGGGCACCTTCCTCCCCTGTTTCAAGCTGGTTACTACATCCCGATGCTCGGCCCGCTCTAACTCCAAGACGGCCCGGAGCGCCTTCGCCTTTTCGCGAGCCTGATCTCGCTGCTCGATGAGGTCCAACACTTCCTGCGTGAGTTTGTCGACTTGACGCTGCTCAGAGCCAGCAGCTCGTTCTGTGGCAGCGGCTGCCAGATCTTCTTCCCATAAATCGGGGCGTTCGAGATACCACCGAGGAGGTCCGGCCACGTCCTCGGGCAGCTTCTCAAGCGCTTTGTCCCGGAGCCACTCGTATTCGTCAATGGCATCCATCAGCCCGCTCTCGAGCGGGCGCGGAAGGTTCCGTGCTGACGACGCCACTACCCGGCGAAGTTTGGCCGGCACCTCCGACGCCTCCATCTCCCGCAACGCGCGCCGGGCCGCTTCAATGGCTTCTTTGACTAGTCCAGCCTCCATGTCAGCCATTGTGCCAGGTCGCCACCGAAAATCGGCCAGTGAGTTCGGACAATGATATTGACCAAATCCGGCTCTGCTGCAATACTCGGCATCGTTATGCAGATCTCGACGATCGTACTTAGGTAGACACACACGTCACATCCCGACGTGTGTGTTGATGAGCCCTCCGGGAACGGGGGGTTTTTTGTTGCCGGAAAGGGCCACCATGCCAACTATCAGCGGAGCACAAGCACTGATCAAAGCCTTAGAGTTTGAGGGCGTAGACGTCATGTTCGGCGTCCCGGGCGGAGCGATCCTCCCCGCTTACGATCCACTCTTCGACTCCCCCATCAACCATATCCTCGCTCGCCATGAGCAGGGTGCCGGTCACATGGCATCCGGCTACGCCTGGGCGACCGGACGGGTGGGCGTATGCATGGCTACTTCAGGCCCGGGCGCCACCAACCTCGTTACGCCCCTGGCCGATGCGCTCATGGACTCGGTACCCATAGTGGCGATCACCGGTCAAGTTGCGACGACCTCGGTTGGCAACGATGCCTTCCAGGAGGCATACACAACCGGCATCACGATGCCCTGTACGAAGCACAACTACTTCGTTACCGACGCCAACGACATCGCCAACGTCATCCACGAAGCGTTCTATATTGCCCGATCGGGCCGCCCTGGTCCGGTCCTGGTGGACGTTCCCAAGGATGTCCTCAACGCTGAGATCGAATGGCAAGATCCCACCGACCTCGACCTCCCTGGTTACAAACCCACGTTCACTCCCCACGCCCGTCGCATCAAAGAAGCGATCCGACTCATCGAACAAGCCGAGAAACCGGTCCTCTACGTCGGCGGCGGCATCATCAAGGCAGAAGCTTCTGAGGCGCTGCGCGAACTGGTCGGCGTGCTCAACATCCCGGTCGTCACCACCCTCATGGGGCGCGGCGTCGTAGCCGACTCGCATCCGCTTACGCTGGGCATGCCGGGGATGCACGGGACCTACACGGCCACAACTGCGATTCAGAAGTCGGACCTGCTCATCGCACTCGGGGTGCGGTTCGACGACCGGGTCACCGGTGACCCAACTTTCTTTGCACCCAACGCCAAGGTGATCCACGCCGATGTCGACCCGGCTGAAATCGGCAAGGTTCGTGAAGCCGATGTGCCCATCGTCGGTGACGCCAAAGCCGTCATCGAAGCCATGTTGGAAGAATGGGGCGACCGCGCTGCCCCAGAACGGACCGCCTGGCTCGAACAGGTCCACAGGTGGCAGAGGGAAAAAGGGCTCAAATACGACCAGGAACCTGACGGCACTATCAAGCCACAGTTTGTCATCGAAGAACTGCATCGCATCACTGGCGGGAACGCCATCGTGGTGTCGGGAGTCGGCCAGCACCAGATGTGGGCCTCGTTGCACTGGGGTTTCGAGAAGCCTCGAACCTGGATCAACTCGGGAGGGCTCGGCACGATGGGCTACGCCGTTCCGGCAGCTGTTGGCGCCAAAGCAGGTATGCCCGACGAGCTGGTTTGGGCAATCGACGGCGACGGCTGTTTCCAGATGACGTCGCAGGAACTCATCACGGCGGCCGTCGACGGAATCCCGGTGAAGATCGCGCTGATCAACAATTCGCAGCATGGCATGGTTACCCAATGGCAGCGTCTGTTCTATGACGGTCGCCTATCAGCCAGCCAGCTGGGGGTAGGCGCCGTCGACTACGTGATGTTGGCCGAAGCCATGGGCTGTACCGGGATTCGAGCCGAGACGCCAGGGGAAGTTGCCCCTGCCATCGAGAAAGCCATGAGTATCAACGACCGACCGGTGGTAGTCGAGTTCGTCGTCGACCGCGACGAGATGGTCTTTCCAATGGTGCCGGCTGGCGGTTCGAACGACATTGTCCTACTCGGACCGGAGGACCTCTAAATGCAACACACGCTTAGCGTCCTGGTCGAAGACAAAGCCGGCGTTCTGGCGCGGGTCTCGTCCCTGCTCGCCAGGAGAGGATTCAACATCCACTCCCTGGCCGTTGGCCCAACTGCCGAGTCCGGCATGTCTCGAATGACTATCGTCGTCGAGGCACCCGAGCTGGAGCAGGTCAAAAAGCAACTGCACAAACTCATCAACGTCGTGAAGATCACTGAACTTGACCCCAACCGCTCTGTCGAACGAGAAATCATGTTGGTCCGGGTGAGCACGTCGGGCGGTGGCCGTTCGGACGTGCTCGAAATCGGAGCGATTTTCAAAGCCACCGTCGTAGATGTCGGCCAGAGTGCGATTACCTTCCAGGTGACCGGTACCCCGTCGAAGCTGGCCGATTTCTTCGAACTAGTCCGCGGCTACGGAGTGGTAGACATGGCCAAGTCCGGTCGCATTGCGCTGAGCCGGGAAAACAAAGCTCGCAAACTGAAGGCAGTCTAAAAGTGACAACGACTGGCGTACCCAGCTGGCTCCTTATCTAGCCGGACGGACCCCTTCCGTTCCGGCACCTCGAGCATTACCACCCCGAGACTTACTAAGGAGCAAACCAACATGTCAGACCGCCTGATCATCTTTGACACAACCCTGCGAGACGGAGAACAAGCCCCCGGCATCGCCCTGACCCCCGACGAAAAGCTAACGATCGCCCACCAGTTAGCTGCCCTGCGCGTCGACGTGATCGAAGCTGGCTTCGCCGCCTCATCCGACGGAGACTTCGAGGCAGTGTCCAACATCGCCAAGGCCGTCCGGGGGCCGGTCATCGCCAGCCTGGCGCGATGTCATCCCAACGATATCGATCGGGCCAATGACGCCCTGAAACACGCCGATCGGTATCGCATTCACGTGTTCCAGTCGACTTCGGCAATCCATATGGAACGAATGTTGCGGATGACGCCCGACGAGGTAATGAAGTCCGTCGTCGAGGGTGTGACTCGCGCCAGGGGCTATGTGGACGACGTTGAGTTTTCTCCCCAGGATGCCACCCGAACCGACGTCGACTTCCTCATTGCCGTCTGCCGGGCTGCCGTGGACGCTGGAGCCACAACCATCAACGTGCCCGACACGGTCGGATACGCCACACCGACCGAGTTCGTCGAATTGCTGAGTCGCGTCTACAACGAAGTAACTCGCGGTCGCGATGACATCATCGTCTCGACCCACTGCCACAACGACCTCGGCCTGGCGGTCGCCAATTCACTGTCAGCGATCCATGCCGGTGCTCGTCAGATCGAATGCGCCATGAACGGGATCGGTGAGCGGGCCGGAAATACCTCGACCGAAGAAGTGATTATGGCGGTCAAGACGCGCGAGGATCAGTTTGGAGTCGAGATCGGAGCAGATACGACCCAACTGTTCGACACGTCACGTCTGGTGTCTCGCCTTACCGGCTATCCGGTGCAGTTCAACAAGGCTGTCGTCGGCCGTAACGCGTTTGCCCATGAGTCAGGAATCCACCAGCACGGGGTTCTGCGGGACCGCCTCACCTACGAAATCATGGACCCGGCCGAAGTGGGTCAATCCGGCACGCAAATCATTCTCGGCAAGCACTCGGGCCGAGCCGGGTTCCAGGACGCCCTGAACAAGATCGGCGTGAGCCTCGAAGACGAAGCGTTCCAACGTGCCTTCAATCGGGTGAAGGAACTCGCCGATCGTAAGGTTGAGATCAACGAAGAAGAGCTACGCCTGATCGTTGCCGACACACCCCAGGGCGACAACGCCATCGAGTTTGTGGGCATGCATGTAGCGGGCGGCCACAACGTGACTCCCGAGGCTACGGTAACCCTCCGGATCGACGGGGTCGAACAATCGTTTACCGGTACGGGAGACGGCATGGTTCACGCTGCGTTTGCGGCGCTTCGCCAGGGTTTCGCCAGCGACGCCGGACTCATCGATTATCGGGTCGTTCCGGTGACAGCGGGAGCCGATGCCATGGCCGAAGTGAGCGTCGTTATCGGCGTTGACGGAAAGACCTACTCGGGTCGAGGCATCGACACCGACGTCGTCGAGGGTTCGGCCAGGGCGTTTGTCGCGGCGCTCAACAAGTCAATCGGCGCACGAGCCGAGGAGGGATAACTGTGGCTACATACAGACTCGCCGCCATCGACGGGGACGGCATCGGCCCCGAAGTGATGGTCCAGGCCCGCAAGGCGCTAACGGCCGCAAGTCAGCGGTTCCGCTTTGACGTCGAGTACACCCACTTCAATTTAGGTGGCGACCGCTATCTCACCACCGGCGAGGTACTACCCGACGACGAACTGGCCGAGATCCGCAACCACGACGCGATCTTGCTCGGAGCGGTCGGGACCCCGGATGTCCCCCCGGGGGTCCTCGAACGGGGACTTCTACTCAGAATTCGATTCGAGTTCGATCAGTACGTAAACCTGCGCCCGGTGAAGCTCTACGACGGCGTGCCCACCCCGATAGCCGGCCTGACGCCTGAACGGTGTGACTTCGTCGTAATCAGGGAGAACACTGAAGGTTCGTATGTGGGAACCGGCGGATTTCTTCGTAAAGGCACTCCCCATGAGATCGCCACCCAGAACTCGATCAACACCCGGCACGGAGTCGAACGAGTGATCGTCAACGCGTTCGAGCGGGCCACCAAGCGCAACAACAAACTCACTGTGGCGCACAAGACCAACGTGATGAACTACGCCGGGGACCTGTGGTGGCGTACCGCCCAGGAGCTAGCACCCCAATATGGGTCGGTCGAACTCGAATACGTCCACGTCGATGCACTGTGTCTTCACATGATCAACACGCCGGAACGATACGACGTCATCGTTACCGACAACCTGTTCGGTGACATCATCACCGACTTAGGAGCGGCCATCCAAGGAGGCCTCGGCATGGCTGCTTCTGGCAATATCAACCCCTCCCATGGCACCCCTTCGATGTTCGAACCCGTCCATGGTTCAGCTCCCGACATTGCGGGTAACGGCTGGGCGAACCCGGTGGCAGCGATCCTGTCTGCGGCCATGTGCATGGAAGACTTCGGTGAATCTGAAGCGGCCGCGGCGATGGAAACTGCGGCGACTTCGATCTTGCCAGAGCTCAAGACGATGGGTGGCCCGGATATGGGTATGTCAACGGACCAGGTCGGCGACCTCATCGCCGAACGTATCTCCGCCAGCTAGCCCCTTGAACGACTGTACTTCAAGAGATCTATAGAGCTCATTGATGCACAGTCGATCGCCGTCGGCTCGCCGCGCCTCAGCGTTAGATACAAGTCGTCTGACCGCAGACCGGTAGTTTTGGGCCTGGCCTAGCGCATCGGCTTACTAGCCCGATAGCGCCCCACCACCAATCGACTGTGCATCAACGGTCCTATAGGTGCGATAGATGCACAGTCGTTCAGGCGGTGGGTCTACCAAAGCACGACGCGGCGATCTGGCAGGTCAATCGTGGCGGCGAGGCGTGACTCCCAGGTTTTGCGGGTACTCACTTTGAGTTTGAGTTTCTTGACCACCACCCGAACGTCGTTCAGGTCGGAGTCTTCGATGCGCAGGTCGACCAACCGGGCGACCCGTTCCAGCTGGCCGGCCGGATGGGGGGTATCCATCCAGTCGATCAGGAACGGCAGCGACCCAGGAACCGGTGGGGTGAGCCGCCAGCTGAGTAACTCACCTGCCGGAGTCCGCCTGGTCATCTCGACGGGCGGCCCGATCTCGATCGGTTCGAGTGATCTTCGGCTGGCTTCGATATCTTCAACTGCCACCGCCCAGGCCACCAGCCGGGGACCGTCCAGATCATCGATGCCGAACGGGCGAGGAAACACGGGCGCTGGCTGGGTGGTATCTGGCCCGATGATCTCAAGGTACGTCGCTGGGCCGAGACCGATCAGTCGATTGGCGGTACCAAAACCGATATGACGACCACCCTCCACCGATGGAACTCCGATGATCGATTCCGCCGACGTCGTAGCCGCATCCAGGTCGGGGCCGGCATACACGAGATGATCAATCATGCACGCGCTCGTACGTGCGAAAGGTGAACGCGTACTCGTGGCGATCGTCGGCCGGTCGGAGCTCCTCCTGGGTGAGGGCCCAGGCGTCCCAATCGACGTGCGGCATGTACACGTCACCGTCGATTTCGGCGTGGACGACCGTCACTTCCAGTCGATCGGCGTCCGGCAGCATTTGGTCGAACAAGTTCGCTCCTCCGATACAGAAAATCCGACCACCCGAACATAACGAGACCGCTTGTTCGACCGACGAAACGACCGACGCTCCTTCAGCGCGAAACAGCGGGTTTCTCGTGATTACAACGTTCAACCGTCCTGGCAATGGTTTGATCCACAGAGAGTCCCAGGTGCGCCGCCCCATGAGTACAGGATGGCCGTGAGTGAGCTGCTTGAAGTGAGCGAGATCGTCCGGCAACGACCACGGGAGGCCGCCATTGGCTCCGATGATTCCGTTTTCTGACATCGCCCACACCAGGCTTATGCGCGGGTCGGACTCTGGCTCGGTCACACCGCGACGGGAGCAGAAATATGGGGGTGCGGGTCGTACTCCGCCACCGCAACATCATCGAATGTGAAGTCGTTGATCGAGGTAACTGTCGGATTTAAGATCAGTTTCGGTAGCGGCCGGGGCGCTCGTTCGAGCTGGGTTCTGGCCTGCTCCAAGTGGTTGTCGTACAAATGGGCGTCTCCGAGCGTGTGTACAAAATCGCCCGGATCGAGCCCGGTCACCTGAGCGACCATGGCGACGAGCAGCGCGTAGGAGGCAATATTGAACGGAACACCGAGGAAAATATCGGCGGAACGCTGATAGAGCTGGCACGACAGCTTGCCGTCGGCGACGTAGAACTGAAACATCATGTGACATGGCGGCAGCGCCATCTGGTCCAGTTCGCCAACGTTCCACGCATTCACGATGAGTCGCCGACTATCCGGATTGGTCCTGATCTGGTCGATCACACTGGTCAACTGGTCGACAACTCTGCCATCGGGCGTCTCCCACGAGCGCCACTGCTTCCCATACACCGGGCCCAAATTGCCGTCCTCGTCCGCCCATTCATCCCATATCGAGACGTTGTTGTCTTTGAGGTATCCGACGTTCGTCTCGCCGGAGATGAACCAGAGCAACTCGTGGATAATCGAGCGCATGTGCAGCTTCTTGGTCGTGACCATCGGGAAGCCTTCGCTGAGGTCAAACCGCATTTGATGGCCGAAGACGCTGCGCGTCCCGGTACCGGTTCGGTCCGATTTAGCGGTGCCTTCGTCGAGGACGTGACGCATAAGGTCGAGATATTGCTGCACGCCCCCGATCATAACCATCCGCGCCAGGGCAGCGACTCCTTTCGCGCCATCGAGGATCGTGCGTGCCGATCACTCACAAATCGCTACTTAACGAGGAAGCTTGGGAGCCTTCATCGAGGGGTGTTTCGCGAACTTGGGAATCGACGGACCAGCGGTGGCCATGATCTTCAAGATTTCCTCAATCCCCCGATCCATCTGTGGATCGATCCCGGCCGCGTAGTCCTGGGGGCGGATATGAACCTCAATATCGGGGTCTGTTCCGTAGTTCTCAACGGCGAAGCCCACATCCTCAAACCACGATCCATACTCGGGTTGGGTTGAGATCGTCCCGTCGACAAGCGACTGCTGCGGCCAGATCCCCGTGACGCCTCCCCAGGTGCGGGTACCAATCAAAGGACCAAGCCCGTGGAGCTTGAACGTGTGTGAAAAGATGTCTCCGTCAGAACCTGCCGATTCGTTCGTCAAGGCCACCATCGGACCAGCTGGCGATCCATACGGGAATCCCTTCGGCTCATTCCAGCGCGAGATTCTCCATCCCAGCCGCCTACGGAGGAGTTTTTGGAGCAGGAGCTGAGATACATTGCCGCCGCGGTTGTACCGCACATCGACAACGATGCCCTCCTTGTCGACTGCCTGGAGAAAGTTCCGGTGGAACTCGGCAAAACCGCCCACACCCATGTCGGGGATGTGGATATACCCGGCTTGGCCGTTCGTCTTATCAAGAACGTAATCCCGGTTGGCGTTGACCCAGGTCCGGTACCGAACCGCAGTCTCCGACGCCAGCGGCTTTACCGCCACCTGATGGGATTTCCGAGTCCCTCGCCGGATTTCAAGCATGACCGGCTTGTCGGACCGGTCAGCTAGGGCTTCCTGTACCGAATGGCGGCGGTCGATTGGCCGCCCATCGACGCTGACAATTCGATCACCGACAGAAACATTCAACCCAGATCCGGCCAGCGGCGATGTCACTTTGGGATCCCAAGCGTCGCCGGCCAGGATGTTCGCGACCGTGGTGACCCCCCGGGCGGTCACGTCAACGTCGATACCCAGCGAACCTTGCCGATACGTGGGCTCGGGGCGATAGTCACCGCCCATCTCGTAGGCGTGCGAAGTGCCAAGCTCGCCTTGCATTTCCCACATGAAGTCCGAGAACTCCGATCGCGAACCGACCCGATCGACCAGAGGAAGATACTGTTTGAGCACCCTGACCCAATCGACCGAGGCCATGTCCGGCTGCCAAAAATACTCTCGTTGGAGTCGCCATGCTTCGCGAGCCATCTGACGCCACTCGTCGACGGGAACAACTTCCAGCCTGATCTGATCGAGGTCAACGAGTCCCGATTCGCGCCCTGGTTTATCTGGCCCGTTCTTCTCGCCTCCCTTCCAGGAGGTCGGTACAACCCGCAATTTTTTCCCTGCCAGGATGCCGAGCACTTTGCCGTCTCGCGAAACGGTGACCCCACTGACTCCTTCGGTAACCGTTTCGACCTTGTTTGCGGCAAGGTCATACGCCTCAAGTTTGCCTTCGGGTCCAGCCGCAGGCGCCTTGCCGACGGTGCCGCTCAATGGCACCGAAACGAAGAATACCTTGCCGTTGGCACCCTCCACCTGGCGATAGCGGCCGTGAGGGACCGGCAAAGCAACAATTCGTTGCTCGATACCGGCGAACGTGATCGTCGTCTTAGGAGGGCCGTCGTCAGTCTTGGCATCGGTCTTGCCGTTCGACGGCGGGCTCCCTGGAGCGGTTGGCGGACGCATCTCCTCGTTGACAGGCGAAATGGTCTTGTCATCAAGCACGACCAAATACGGCTTGTCACTGACCGGAAATCCGTAGTCGTGCATAAGCGAGTCAGGAACCGGGTCATAAATTCGGCTTGAAAGGAAGTAGAGGAACTTTCCGCCAGGATCGAACGACGGGTACCCATCCTGGTGGGATCCGTCCGTGACCTGATGGACGCGCCCGGAACGGGCATTGGCGACGAAGAGAGCCGAGAGGTTTTCGCTAATCGACGCACCGAACGCAACCCATTGACCGTCGGCGCTCCAACAAATACCGTGCAGCCAGGAGTGGGCCGACTTGTATATGGTCCGCGATTTGCCCGTTTCGAGATTGAAGATGATCAGCTCATGCCGATGATTGGAGATGAGCACCCGGTCGGCACCCATTGGGGCCACCTCGATGGCCCTGGCCCGACCAAAGTCCCCGGCATGATATTCGACGTCCATCGACCCGTCGGCAGCACTTAGGACCAACTGCTCCTCGCCACCGTCGTCGGTGACCGACAAGACTCGTTTGCCATCAGGTAGCCATGTGGTGAGTCGGTACCGGATTGATGAATCTGCTCCATGACGGACCGGTGCTCCGCCAAAGGCCGGCATGGTCACCGCAGTACCTCTCGAAACAAAAGCCAGCGAGTGGCCTTCGGGATGCAATTCGACGGATTCGAGGCTGTTCGACGCTGGGACGAATCGCCGATTCAGCTGTGGACGAGCAGAAGGCAACGTGACGTCGAGTTGAACCGATTCGCCGGTAGAAGGATCGAAGAGCCAGAGGTCTGCGCCACAGTGGTAGACGATTCGCTGTCCATCAC
>RCMY010004748.1_pt1 | contig 11654 bp, 13 predicted proteins | sample 2041341 | NCBI WGS metagenome assembly RCMY01 (sample SAMN09708234, study PRJNA481090) | Marine sediment metagenome, whole genome shotgun sequencing project.
GGCGTGGACGCGACATGGTGTGCCCGCCGGCGCTGCGGCCCTCCGTGTGTCTGATGCTTGCCGCCATGGCAGCCCGGGGCGTCACGAACCTCCACGACGTGTACGTCATCAACCGGGGCTACGAAGACCTGCCGCAGCGGCTCAATGCATTGGGAGCCAATATCAGCATCTTCTGGGGCTCACCCACGGAAGACTGAATCGTCCGCGTCTAGGACAACCGAGTCGCCCGGAACGAGTGTTTCGGCGCCACGACGTTGTCCTGGGCCGCCACGAGCTGCAGCTCCTGCTCCCCGGACGCGCTGGTCTCCTCCAGTATCGAGTAGACGATGGAGGCAGTGGCCGAAAGTGTGTGGGCGAGATCCCCCGTCTTGAGCCAGTGTGTCAGGAACATCGCAGTGGTGAGATCCCCCGAGCCCGTGAACTGACGCTCCAACAACGGCGTCTCCACCACCCACGCCCCATCCTCGCCGATGGCGAGCATGCGCATGGGATCCGGAACCATGTCCTCTGCCACCACTGATGTGACGAGAACGATCCGCGGGCCGCGGTCCCGCAGTTCTTCTGCAGCCTCCAGAACATCTCCGAGCGTCTTGGTTGTCCGTCCGGTGAGGTACTGCAACTCGAAGAGATTGGGCGTCAGGATGTCGGCGGCACCCACCACGTGTTCCTTCATGAACTCGGGTATGCCCGGCCGCGCGTAGAATCCCCGGCCAACATCGCCCATCACGGGATCTGCGCAGAAGAGCGCGTTTGGGTTGCGCTCCTTCACGAGCGCCACCGTGTCGAGGATGACCTGGCCCACGTCGGCCGAGCCCTGGTACCCGGACAACACGGCCTCGACGTTGGGCAGCACGCCTCGCTCGTCCACCCCTCGAATGACATCGGCCACGTCGCTGGCCGCAATCATCGGGCCCCGCCACGTGTCGTAGCCGGTGTGATTCGAGAAGTTCACGGTATACACAGGCCACACGTTGACGCCGGATCGCTGCATGGGAAAGACAGCCGAAGAATTTCCGGCGTGCCCATAGGCAACAGCTGACTGGATGGAAAGAACGGTGTGCATGAGCAAATTGTTGCACCTGTAACGCCTTGTGGCGCAACGGCTCGGCAGTCGCTGCGGGTGGATACTGTCACCGCGACGAGGTGGAGTCAGGGCATACTGGCCAACATGTCATCGCAGACTGTTGGGTTTCTGGCGTCCGGGTTCGTCCCGATGGCGCACCGTGGTGGCGCCCTCCTTGCGGAAAACCTGGGAATCGAGAACACGCGCACGGCCTTTCAGAATGCCGTCGCGCTCGGTTACACCTACCTCGAGACCGACGTCCATGCCACCGGTGATGGGGAACTCGTCGCGTTCCACGATCCGCACCTCGGACGAGTCACCGACGCACCCGGGCTCATCGCTGATCTCTCATTCAAGGAGATTCGGAGTGTGCTCGTGGGAGACCGTGAGGTGGTCCCCACCCTGGATGAGTTGCTGGAGTCCTTTCCAGAGGCCCGCTTCAACGTCGATCTGAAGTCTCCGGGAGCCGTGCCACTGCTCGCCCGCGCCATCTCCCGTCACAACGCCGGGGCCAGGGTGTGCGTTGGCTCCTTCTCCGGAACGAGGCTGCGGAGCTTTCGTCGGCTGATGCCGAGGGTGGCCACATCCGCCACCACCTCCGAGGTCCTGCTGATGGCCGCTGGCCGGGTGGGCCGTCGCACCCCCGGCGTTGACGTGGTGTTCCAGGTTCCGATCTCCCATGTCAGGGGACCGGTCACAGTGCAGCTCGTGACGCCGAAGACCGTTGCTGCGATCCACGCCAAGGACCGGAAGATTCATGTGTGGACCATCGATGACAAGGACACCATGCACAGTTTGATCGAGCTGGGGGTGGACGGGATCATCACGGACAGGCCTGATCTGTTGAAAGCCGTTCTCCAGAGCCGGGGTATGTGGTCTACTCAACAGGGAACCTGAGACCTCTGTGGTTCGTTGAACACCGAGTAGACCAAGAGCGAAGGAGGAGAGCACATGGCAGATCGTGCACTGCGCGGCGTCGGACTCGGCGCCAAGAGCTTCGAGGACGAACAGGGTATTGAGTTCGCCCGACGCCAGAATGTGGCGTTCGATTGCCCGAAGGGACATCATTTCGAGGTTGCATTCGCCCTGGAAGCAGATCTTCCGTTCGAGTGGGAGTGCAAGAGATGCGGTTCGGTGGCCGTGCGATCAGATGGTGCGGTGGGGGAAGAAAAGAAGACCAAGCCCGTGCGCACCCACTGGGACATGCTGCGGGAGCGCCGCTCCATCCCGGAGCTGGAGGACATCCTCGCCGAACAACTGGACAAGCTGCGCGATTCCGACGAATTGTACTGACGGGTCAGCTCTGGCGGCTCACTAGCCGTCGGTGTCGTCTTCGTCCTCGTCCTCGTGTGGATGATCCGGCACGATGATGATTCCCTGCAAAGGGGATCCGTCGTCATCGGTGACAACTTCTCCCTCGATCACGGTGTCTGTTGATGCCGGGTTCGAGGGAGAATTTGTGTATCCGGACATCGCGCGTCCCGCCCACCACCCCAGAACTGAGCGGATGCCGGGACGCGTGAAGGGCAGCAACAACAGCAACCCCACGATGTCGGTGATGAAGCCCGGCATAATGAGCATGAAGCCACCCATGAGGACCAGCGCCGCGTCAGCGGTCCGTCCTGTGGGCAGGTGCCCTGTGTTGAGCGATTCCGAGAGATGCTTCCACGCCTTGCGCCATTCGCGTTGTAGGAGATACGCGCCCAGCACCGTCGAAATCATGAGGGCCACCAGCGTCCACCACCCAATCTGGGTGGAGACGAAAACCAACAGCGCAACCTCGGCCAGTATGAAGACCAAGAAGCCTGCAAACGCCAGGATGGGCGCTCGAAAGATGGGCATCCGGACACGCGGTTGCTCAGGCATTGTCGTCTGGAATCTCCGTCTTCTTGTGTTTGCCGCCAAGGCGGGAAAAGAAGTTCTTGACCTGACCTGAGCGGAACTCGACGCCCCAGAGGGCCGTCCGGATCATCGCCTCGACCACGATGTTGCGACTCATCTTGGAATCACCGAATTCACGCTCCACGAACTCTATGGGAACCTCGACAACCTTGTGGCCCGTCTTCAGCGCACGCCACGCCAGATCCACCTGGAAGCAGTACCCGGCCGAAGCGACGTCGTCCAGACCGAGCCCTTGCAGGGTTTCTGCCCGGAAGGCGTTGAATCCTCCTGTGGCGTCCTTCAGCGGGATACCGAGCCACATCTGCGTCCACAGGTTGCCACCCTTGGAGAGGAGTTCCCTGGATTTGGGCCAGTTGACCACGCTGCCGCCCTTGATCCAGCGGGACCCCTTGACCATGTCTGCCTGTTCGAGCGCCTCCAGCAGGAGCGGAAGCTGTTCCGGCTGGTGCGATCCATCGGCGTCGTGCTCAACGAGCACGCCGTAGCCGTTGTCAAGACCCCAGTGGAAACCTGCGAGGTAGGCAGCTCCCAGTCCCTCCTTGCCCTTGCGATGCAGGACATGGATGTGATCGTCTTCGGCGACGAGCCGGTCGACGATGTCGCCGGTTCCATCGGGAGAGTTGTCGTCGGCCACGAGGATGTGGGCCTCAGGGACCGCCTTGCGCAGACGGCCGGTGATGCTCTCGATGTTCTGCGCTTCGTTGTAGGTGGGAATGATCACCAACGTGGTACCGAGGGGTGGATACTGCTTCATCGGATGGTTCCGTTCGCTGCCGGGGACTGTCGCGGAAGTCTAGCCGAGCGCCCACCTCGCCACCCTTGCGCCCCGGCGTAGCCGGCTGCACCGAAGCCAATCAGGGCCAGAACGATTCCCAACCACGGGCTGAGGATGACAGCAAGGTTGATGTTGGTCCGCAGAGGCACCGTGAAGGTGCGATGGCCCGCTGTGAATTCAGCTGTGGGTTCGTGGACCGAGCCATCGGCATCCACAAGACCGGAGACGGAGTTCAGCGTGGAGACCACCATTTCTCGCCCGAGTTCCATGGCGCGTACCCTGTTGATGACCAGCTGCTGGGGCACCTCGAAGGTGCCACCGTAGGTGTTGGTGTTGCTCTGCGAAACGATCACATCAGCCTGGCCCCGGACTGTGTCGTACACCGTGGCGTCCCATGCCAGCTCGAAACAGATGACGTTGCCAACCCGCAGGTACTGGTGATCGGCAGTGGGTGCCTCCATCACTCCCGGTCCGGTACCCGGGATCGATTGCCGGCCTATCTGTTCCAGAATGGGCAGTCTCGGCAGAAGTACGTCGCGGAAGGGGATGTACTCCCCAAACGGAACAAGATTGCGCTTGTCGTACCTGTCCCCCGGACCCGTCACGGGATCCCACCAGATACTGGACGTCTGTCGGGTTGTCTCAGGATCGGGGCCCTCCATGACCGCACCCACAAGAATTGGCACGTCGGCGATCGCCGTGGACGTCTCCACAAGCCTGCGCGTCTCCGGCTGCGTCAGGGGATCTCGATCCGTGGCGTTCTCCGGCCACAGCACGAAATCGAGCGGTTCCCTCCCCTGCGCCCGGTTGGACGCCATCAGGAAGACGGTCTCGCTCAGCATGTTGTTGGTGACGCTGCTCGCGTAGGCAGCCGTACCGTGCAGTTCTCGGTTCACGTTTCCCTGTACGACACCAATGGTCACCTGCTGCTCCGGCTCGGCCTGCGGGAGAAGCTTCAGCACGCCACCGGCCACGAAGAGCACCGCTGCCGCTGCGACCATCTTGAGCCTGATCCGGCGATCAAGAACGGCCATCAGAGCGAGTTGCGCCAAAAGCGCCAGCAGGAAGGCCACACCGGTGGCACCCACCCAGGGCAGCCAGCCAGACATTGGTTGGTCGATGGTGGTGTAGGCCAGGCGATTCCATGGAAACCCGCCGAAGGGAATCCGTCCGCTGGCCACCTCCACGGCCACCCACGCCGCAGGGACGAGGAACATCCAGGCGCGGAGACGGGTGATCAGTGTCACCATGACTCCGAGCAGGACGCTCCACAGCGACATGAACAGCACGAGCGCGAACGCGACGGGCACTCCCAGTACGTACACCCAGTGGATGGTGATGGCGTTCATCGCCAGACCCATCACTGACCCGAGCCCGGCGGCCTGCCAGACGGTGCGACCAGAGAGCAGCCAGGTGAAGAGTGCGAGTCCGGCGATGGTCGCCGGCCACACACCCATCGGGGCCTGACCCACGCCCAGCAGGAGCCCGGTCAACGCCGCCAGGACGACGGAGATGCCCGCAGGCAGGGCTGATCGGGATAGGGGATGCACAGTGACGAGGGTACCCGCCGCCGCTGGCGCCTCCACCGTGCCACGATGGGTCCATGGTTCATGACGAGCGAGCTGAGGCGATTGACGAAGCCACCACGGATGGCGTCGGAAAGGAGGGGTCTGAGGCGAACTCCTTGATGGTCTTCGACACCTCCTACCTGTACTACCGGGCGTTCTTCGGCGTCCCGACGAGCCTCCGCGCCCCGGACGGTACTCCGGTCAACGCGATCCGTGGCCTTCTGGATGCCATCACCCGCCTGGTGGAGCAGTACTCGCCCCGTCGTGTCGCCTGCGCGTGGGACGACGACTGGCGCCCTGCGTGGCGCACCGACCTGGTCCCTTCCTACAAGGCGCATCGGGTTGTGGAGGAGGTCCCCGGTGGCGTCGATGCCGAGGAGACCCCGGACGAACTCGGCGCGCAGGTGCCCCTGATCCGTGAAGTCCTTGAAGCCGTGGGCATGCCCATCATTGGTGCGGCGGAGCACGAAGCCGACGATGTGCTCGGATCGCTCGCCGCGCAACACAGTGGCCGCTGCTGGGTGGTCACCGGTGATCGCGACCTCTTCCAACTCGTCGACGAGACCACCCGTGTGATCTGGGTGGGTCAGGGAGTCGCCAAGCATCAGGTGGTGGACTCCGCCTGGCTCGTGGAGAAGTACGGCGTACTTCCTGAGCGCTACGTCGATTTCTCCGTGCTGAGGGGCGACCCCTCGGACGGGCTGCCCGGGGTGAAGGGTGTGGGCGAGAAGTCTGCGGCCCGGCTGACCAAGGAGTTCGGATCACTCGAGCAGCTTGTGCAGGCGGCGCTGGAGGGAACTGGCACCATCTCTCCCGCGATCCGAAAAAGCATCGCCGATTCTGCGGAGTACATCCTGAGAGCGGAAGCTGTGGTGTCAGTTGTCCTCGACCTCCCCATCGCCAAGCCGGCCGAACTCCCACTTGTGCCGGACACGGCACGCGTCGCACAGTTGTCGGAGAGATTGGGTTTGTCAGGCCCCCTCAACCGTTTGGTCAACGCCTGTTCGTGAAACCCGTCAGCGGCTGGCGTGCAGGAGGTACACCGCTGAGCTGGCGAACATGTTGGACGCCAGATTGCCCAGGATGTGTGCCTCGCCGCGCTCATTGAGTGGGATGCAGCGATCTATCCGCAGTCCAAGACTTCTGAACAGTGGTTCCAGGTCTCTCAATGAGGTGTAGTGCAGGTTGGGCGTGTCGTACCAGGGGTACGGCAGGTCCTTGGACATCGGCATCCTGCCTGTGAACAGCCGGGCACGGCTGCTCCAGTGGGCGAAGTTGGGCATGGACACCACGCAATGCACGGCGATGCGGCTGATCTGTTCCAGAACATCACGTGGCTTCTGCACGTTCTGAAGGGTCCGGGAGAGGATCACGACGTCGTAGGAGTCATCGGCGAATTCCCCGAGCTGTGTGTTGAGATCCAGATCGATCACGTCCACACCAGCACGGAGGGCCGCCACCAGCTCCGTCGGTTCGATCTCCACACCCGTTCCCGTACATCCCTTGCGAATCAGCATCCGCAACAATTCGCCGTCGCCACAGCCCAGATCCAAGACGCGCGAATCCTGCGGGATCAGCTGCGCGATGAGCTCAAGATCGGGCCTCAACGTGTCGCTCATTGCGTCTCCAGTTCCCCGGCGGCGCGCTCCATGAATGCCCGCATCGTGTCGTGATAAGTGGGGATGTCCAGGAGGAAGGAGTCGTGACCCCAGGGTGAAAGGATCTCGCGGAACGACGTCGGCACACGCGCCCCCTCCAGGTGGCGGACTATCCGACGAGAGTGTTCGGTGGAGAAGCGCCAGTCCGTGTCAAAACTCATCACGAGGAACTTCACGCATCCCGCCGCCAGCGCATCGATGGCACCTGGGCTGGCGAACGGGTCAAAGTAGTCCATGACCCGAGTCAGGTAGAGATAACTCAGCGCATCAAAGCGGGACTGGAAGGCCTCCCCCTGATGATCCAGGTAGCTCTCCACCGCGAAATCGACACCGAAGTTGGGCGTCAGCTCGCCGGACTGGGCGGCTCGCCCAAACTTCTCGGAAAACGCTGCCTCTGACAGGTAGGTGATGTGCGCCATCATCCGGGCCACAGCCAACCCCTTCTTCGGAGTCGTCCCTTCGGAGAGGAACCTCCCGCCCCGGAACCCGGAGTCCTTCATGATGGCCTGGCGTCCCACCGCGGAGAAGGCGATGTTCTGAGCAGTCAGACGGGAGGATCCGGCGAGCACGACGGCATTGCCCATGTCCTCTGGATGGTCCAGCGCCCACTGGAGCACCTGCATGCCACCCAACGAGCCACCAATGAGGGCAGCCCAGCGCGTCACCCCCAGATGGCGGCCGAGCGCCCGGTGGACCGTAACAAAGTCGGACATGTGGAGCAGGGGGAAGTCCAGACCATACGGCTCGTCCGTCGCGGGGTTCACGGATGAGGGGCCTGTGGTTCCCTGGCAGCCCCCGAGGATGTTGGCGCAGACGACGAACCACGTGTCAGTGTCCACCGGCTTGCCGGGACCGATCATGGTGTCCCACCAACCCGGGCGACTGTCCCCCTCGCGCCGTCCGGCCGCATGAGCGTCCCCGGTGAGGGCGTGGCAGATGAACACAGCGTTGCTCGCCGCGGCGTTCAAGCGCCCATAGGTCTCGAAGGTGACGTCAACCTCGGTCAACGTGGCACCGCTGATCAGTGCGAGTGGGCGCGCAGCGTCAAAGAGCTGCACGGTCTCGCTGACCATGCCCCCTTCTCCACTGCTGGCGTCATCCACGGCCCCCATTGTGGTGCATGCAGGACGTCGGTGGCCACAGGGACCACCGCCGCCTCTGACACCACGTTCGTCTCAGCCCTTGACTCCGCCCGCAGTCAGGCCGCCGACGATGTACTTCTGGAGATACATGAACAGCGCGATGATGGGAATGGCGGCCAGCACGGCCCCGGCCGCGAACAGTGACCACGGGGCGTTGCGCTCGTCGGAGGCCCACACGTAGAGCCCCACGGCGAGCGTGTAGTTCTCCGGCCGAGCCAGGACGATTCTGGCGATGATGAACTCGCCGTAGGTAGCGACGAAGGACAACAACCCCACCACGGCAAGGATCGGCGTGACGAGCCGCATGATGACTCCCCAGAAGATCTGAGCGTGCGTGGCACCGTCGATCTTGGCAGCTTCGTCAAGCTCTTTCGGGATCGTGTTGAAGAATCCGTACATCAGGAATGTGTTGGCGCCAAGTGCTCCGCCGAGGTAGACGGCGATGAGCCCCATCAGCTCGCCGAGCCCGAGGAAGGGAAAGATGTCCCGGAGCGTCAGCAGGAGCAGGAAGATGGCGACGAACGCCAGCATCTGGGGAAACATCTGAATGATGAGCAACGCCGTGAGGCCACCGCGTCTGCCCGCGAAGCGAAAACGGCTGAAGGCGTAGGCGGCTGCCGCCCCCATGACGATGGTCCCCGCTGCGGTTGATGTGCTCACGATGAGCGAGTGCAGCATCCACCTGGGGAACTGGCTCCCCATGAGTTCCACGTAGTTCTCGCCGGACACCTCGTTGAACAGGGTCGCGGAGCCGGTGAGCGTTCCGCCGGGACTCAGAGAGGCGGACAGCACGTACAGCAGGGGGAACATGCAGAACGCGATGACGACGATGCCAAGGACGTGTTTCCATCCCACTTCCTTCCACCACCGCGCACCCTTGAGCTTGCTTTCGGTTTTCACTCGACGCGCCATCACATGATCTCCTCGAGCTTGCGTGTCTGGCGGAAGCCGAGCCACGAGATGAATCCGACGACGACGAAGATGACGATCGACATGGCCGAGGCGAGCCCGTACTGCTTGACGCCTGACTCGAAGGCCACGGAGTAGACCATGGAGATCAGGATGTCCGTATCACCGACGAGGACCGGTGATCCGGGGAAGTTCGGACCACCGCCCGTCAGCATGTAGATCAGCGAGAAGTTGTTGAAGTTGAACGCGAAGCTGGCGATCAGCAGCGGTGCCACGGACACCAGCAGGAGGGGCAGCGTCACGCTGCGGAACCGTTTGAAGGGACCCGCACCGTCCATGATGGCGGCCTCGTTGAGCTCTCCGGGAATGGACTGCAGTGCGCCCGTGCACACCAGGAACATGTACGGGAAGCCGAGCCACAGGTTGACGCCGAGGATTGAGAGCTTGGCGAGGTTGCCGTCACCAAGCCAGTTGATGTCGGCACCGCCCAGCAGGGTCTGGTTGATGATGCCGAACTGTTCGTTGAGCATTCCCTTCCACACCAACGCGGCGAGGAAGCCCGGGAAGGCGTAGGGCAGGATGAAGAGGGATCTGTAGATGATCCGGCCCTTCACCCGTGGGTCATTGAAGATCGTGGCAAGTCCGAGTCCCAGGGCAAACGTCGTTGCCACGGACAGGATCGCGAACGCGAACGTCCACAACATGATCTTGAAGAATGGTCCGGACAGCCGCGAGTCAGTGAACATCGCAGAGAAGTTCTCGGTGCCCACCACCACCCGCCAACCGGGTTGGAGGGCTTGGCCGTCGTCGGCCACGAAGAGTCCCTGATCCGGGTCCGCGGTGTAGACCTTGCCCTCGGGAGACGTGAAGGTGTCCGCTGCCTCGTCGTAGTTCAGCGACGATTTCGCCACGTAGGACAGGGTGCCGTTGTCGGTACGCAACCATCCCTCCTCCGGGTCCTCGCTCAAACTCACACGCAGCGCCAAGACATCGTTCTGCCTCGCCTGGATGTCACCCAGGCTCAGCAACTCGTAACCCGGCACCTCCAGCACAGAGTCACCCTCGACGCGTGCGTCTCCGGCATCCGCCAGGGGTGTGTCCTGATCGCCTATCCGAGCAGTCCCGTCACGCACGATCGCGAAGGACAGCTCGTCGTTCTTCTCGAGAATGGCGACGGGGAATGTGTTGGTTCCCTCCACCCGACGGTCAGAGGTCTTCAGGATCTGTGTGATGGCGGGCTGCTTCGCGTCATTGTGGCCATCGCCGTAGTTGGTGAAGGCGACGAAGGCCGTGTTGCCCATGACATAGAGCTGGTACACGGCCAGGAAGACCAGGCCGGGCATCAAGTATTTGGCCGGGATGGCCCGCTTGGTGAAGTAGACGTAGTTGGCGATCACGAGAGTGACGGCGAGGAAGATTAGCACCGGCCAGTCCTTGCCGGGCAGGGACGCCAGGATGCCGAAGATTCCAAAGGCGTTGACGAGCGCCATCAGGACGAGCTTGACGTAGAAGCCGGGGCGGGTGAAGTCCCGGGCATGTGAGAGCTGCGGAGCGTTCTTGCGCTCTGTTTCTGGTGTGGCGGTCACGAACGCCGTCCTATCGCTTCGTTGCGAATGTGTGGGAGAACGCGTGGGGCCCAGCTGGGCCCCACGCGCGCAAGCGTTGACCTGACGGTCAGAAAGCACCTTCGATGTTGCTGATCATGGTGTTCCAGGCGGTGGCAGGATCAGCAGCGCTGCCATCAACGATGCTGAGCTCTGCCGCGCCCCAGAAGGTCCACACAGCACCCATCTCGGCAATGGCGGGCAGCGGGTCACCGTCGGTGCCCGCTTCGCCAAACCCAGCCAGGATCGGATCCTCCACCTTGTCAGCAGACTCCTCGAGGGCGGGAGTTCGACGCGACACCTCATAGATGGTGTCCTGCGCTTCGGCTGAGGTCATGTAATCGAGGAACTGGTTGGCGAGAAGTGCCTGCTCGGACTTCGAGGACAGGTACACCCCCTGAACTCCGAGGAAGGGGCGACCGGGCTCGCCGCCGGCGGAGGGCACGGGCGTTGCTGCGAAATCAATGCCCGCTTCCTCGAAAGCTACGATGTTCCACGGACCGGTGATCATGTAGGGGCTCTTGCCGTCAATGAAGGCCTGGTTTGCCTGGTCGCCGCCGATGGCTGCGCTCAGAATTCCCTCGTCTGCCAGCTTTTTGAGGTACTCGGCAAACTTGACGCCCGGTTCACCGGACATGCCCAACTCGCCGGTGTATTCACCGGAGTCATCCGTGGTGAAAACCGGCGCTCCGAAGGACGTCTGGATGGGATACAGGTGATACGCGTCACCGGCATCACCCTGCCGGGTATGCCCCAGAACGCGCCCGGCATGGCAGGCAAGAGCGGCACGCTCAAGACCTATGCCTTCGGCGAGGACGGCGTGGCCGTGTATTCAAATGAATGAGGTTGGAATGATGGACATGATGAACGGAACTATGATGAGCGGGCCAATGGCGGCTGGAATGATGATCGGCTGCGCTGTGCTGTTCCTCTTGGTGCTGACGGTGTTGGTGTTGGGCATTCTGGCCTTGGTCAAATACCTGCGGCGACCTGCATGAACCGGATGGTCATGACCGCCATGATCGGCATCGCA
>RCMY010005478.1_pt1 | contig 11654 bp, 14 predicted proteins | sample 2041341 | NCBI WGS metagenome assembly RCMY01 (sample SAMN09708234, study PRJNA481090) | Marine sediment metagenome, whole genome shotgun sequencing project.
GATCGCGGCGACGATGAACACCGTGACCCTGCCCCGGAAGCTCTCTAGGATCTGACTGGTCCGATCGGTCGAAGCATCATCGACCAAGATGATCTGCAATCCGCCGGGACGATACTCGAGCGCTTGAAGCGCCGAAATGAGTCCATCGACCACGAGTTCTTCGTTGTGGCAGGCCACGGGGGCCGAACGGACCGCAACAGCTGCGACCGTGACGACGTCCGGCTGTCGTCAACTCGCGTAGCCGTGTCGCGTCACGTCGTGGTTGGTTGGATCTTGACTGCTTGTGCCGTTATCAGTAGCACAGCGCAATGGCCGCTGCATCAGCGGCGTCGGCTGGCTTGGGAGCGGACGACAAGTTCAGCAATACCTTCACCATGTCCTGCATTTGGCGCTTGTCAGCTCGACCGTCGCCGGCGACGGCAGCTTTGATCTGATTGGGCGAGTATTCGGCGACGTCGGCACCCGCAGCGATGGATTCGGCGATGACGACACCAGACACCTGGGCCACGCTGACCGCCGTGCTCACGTTGTTTTGGAAGAAGATGCGCTCGACGGCGACGACAGCCGGATGGTATTCACGCATGATCGCTCGAACTTCTCGCTGAATCTCGGCCAGACGGATCGGCGTTGGATCGGCAGGCGGCGTCGTAATCACGCCGATCGCGACGGCGCGGCCCCGCCCTCGGCCATCCGGCTCAACGACGGCAAAGCCGCACCTGGACAGACCAGGATCGATTCCCAAAACGAACACCTGTACGACGGTAGCGGGTCCGAACATAGGCAAGAGGGACCATCACCGGCACTTCACTTGATCAGCGGCAGTTCGGGGCCGATGAGACTGAGGTGAACAGCTCCGATCTGACCATCGACGTCGATGCCGTTTCCCAATGGTTCGGTGATGTGCAAGCACTCACCAACCTGAGCATCGAGGTGCCCACCGGCTCGATCACCACGCTCCTGGGACCAAACGGGGCGACCACAGCGATTCGTATGATCACTGGTGCGCTCGAGCCCGGCCAGGGCACCGTGCGGGTGTTCGGCCTCGATCCAGCAAGCAAGGACGGCGAAGAGGTTCGCCGTCGTTGCGGTGTGTTCTCCGCCAAGCCGTCGTTGTACGACCGCTTGGACGGCTGGGACAACCTGCGATACGCCGCCGAGCTCTACGGCCTCGGCCGGAAGGCCGACGCCCGGATCGCCGAGGCCGCGAACATCTTCGGGATCGACGCTGCACTCGACCAGCAGGTCGGCGGCTACAGCACCGGCATGAAAACCCGGCTCGCTTTGGCCCGAGCCATCCTGCACGAACCAGATCTTCTCTTGCTCGACGAACCAACATCCGGACTCGATCCTGAGTCGGCGGTGTCGGTCCTGTCGCTGATCCGCGACATGACCGCAGACGGCCGAACCGTCCTGTTGTGCACACACCTCCTGCTCGAGGCCGAGGGGCTGGCTGACGAGATCGTGATCATGGAGCACGGCACCAGCCTGGTTGCCGGGGCGCCCGTCGAGCTCGCCCGCCACTTCTGGCCCGCACCGCAGGTCTCCATTGGCACAGCTGGTGGCGCTCATCTCCCGATGCTGGAGCGCACCCGTGGCGTGCGATCAATGACGATCGATGGAGACCAAGCACTCCTCGAGGTCGACGATCTCGCTTTGGTGCCAGAGCTTGTCGGCTTACTGGTCGGTGCCGGCGCCGCGATCACCAACGTGGCGCCGTTCACCCCGAACCTCGAAGACCTGTACTTCGCCGTTCGCAAGGGTCGAGACCCGAACCATCAGCCGCCGCATCCAATGACTGACAACCGCCGCTCGCACGTCGCAGCGGCTGCTGACCCATCGAACCGCCGCACCGGACAGGAATCACGATGAACTGGAATCAGGCCTTCACGGTCGCACGCACCGATCTCAAGCAGTTGATCCAGGCCAAGGACTTCTGGGTTCCAATGGTGATTCTCGGCTCGCTGTTCTTTGCTGTCGTGCCGCTGATCTTGCTGACCTTGATCACCCAGATCGGATCGGTCGAGGTCATCGGCCAGATCTCCGGGGCGCTCGAAGCCTTACCGGCCTCGGCGCAGGAACAGATCCAAGGCGATACACCCGAAGCGCAGACCGGCTACGCGTTGGCCGTGTTTTTGTTCGCTCCTGTGGCCGTGATCGTCCCGCTCACGATCTCGACGGCCGTCGGCGCTGCCACGATCGTCGGCGAGCGAGAGAAGGGCACCGGAGAGTTCCTGGCCCACTCCCCCGCTGGTGTACGTGAGATCTACGTCGGCAAGCTCATTGCCTCGCTGGTCCCCGGCTACTTCACAACCGCAGTCGGCTTCGCTGTGTATTCGCTCATCGTTAATCTCATCGTTGGGCCTCAGGTCGGCGGATGGTTCTTCCCGACGGCCCAATGGTGGCTGATGATCCTGTGGGTGCTCCCACCATTCCTGGCGATCTGCCTGTCACTTGTGCTCCGCCTCTCCGCGAGAGTGAAGTCGACAGCTGCCGCTCAGCAGGCGTCCGGACTGGTTGCTCTGCCGCTGATCATGATTGCGTACAGCCAGAGCACGGGTGTGCTGTTCGGCGCTGGCTACATGCCCATCATTGTTGGCGCTGTTGCCTGGATGATCGCCCTGTTCAGCCTCAGCCGCGGCGTGCGTTCGGTGACTCGCCAACGCCTGCTCGGCGTCGCCTCAACCTGATCGATTCAGCCGAGCTGGTCCATGATGGCATCGTCGAGATCGACGTTGGTGTGCACGTCTTGCACATCCTCGTGGTCATCGAGAATCTCGGTCACGCGCAACACGGCGTTGGCTGAATCGACATCGTCGATCGGCACGAGATTCGTGGGCTTCATCGTCGTGTCGGATTCGAGCACGTCGATGCCCTCGGCTTCCAGAGCATCCCTGAGGCCGTTGAGGTCGGTCGGTTCGCACGTGACCTGCCAGAACTCATCGAGGTCTTCGAGGTCTTCTGCACCGTTGTCGAAGCCGACCATCATGATGTCGTCCTCGAGCGCAGCCTTGGAGACATTGACGTAGCCCTTGCGCTCGAACTGCCATGAGACGGCGCCTGGCTCGGCCAGCGAACCACCATTCTTCGACAGCAGCGACCGCATCTCGGAACCGGTGCGGTTGCGATTGTCTGACAGTGTCTCGATCAACAAGGCGACACCGCCGGGTGCATAGCCCTCGTAGGTGATGCTCTCGTAGTTGACGCCTTCGAGCTCACCGGTGCCGCGCTTGACTGCCCGCTCGATCGTGTCGAGGGGAACCGAGTTGTCCCTGGCCTTCTGGAACATGGTGCGAAGGGTCGGATTCGCTTCCGCATCGCCACCACCCTGGCGGGCAGCCACCTCGACCTGCTTGATGAGCTTGGCAAAGAGTTTGCCCCGCTTGGCGTCGGCGGCGCCCTTCTTGTGCTTGATGGTTGCCCATTTGGAATGACCAGACATCAGGCCATCTTACGCACGGGCCACCGTTTCGATGAACAACTGGTGCAGGCGAATGTCGTTGGTGAGCTCTGGATGGAACGAGGCGACCATGGTGTGACCGGATCGGCAGAGCACGGCGACGTCATCAACGGTGGCCAGCACCTCGACATCTGGGCCAATCCGTTCGACTTTCGGGGCGCGGATGAAGATCGCACGAAACGGCTCGTCGAGTCCCGTTACTTCGATGTCGGTCTCGAACGAAGCGATCTGACGGCCATAGCCATTTCGTTGCACGGCGAGATCGATGCGGTCAAACGAAAACTGATCTGACCGGGCATCGATGATCTCGTTGGCGAGCAAGATCATGCCTGCGCAAGTGCCAAGGACCGGCAGCCCGTCGGCAAGCCTGGCCCGCAGGGGCTCGACAAGCCCCTGCGACGTGAGCAGTTTGGACATCGTGGTCGATTCGCCACCTGGGATGACCAGCGCATCGACCGAAGCCAGTTGTTCTTCGGTTCGGATCTCTGAGGACTTGACATCGCTGGCCTCGAGCGCCGCGACATGTTTGGCAAACGCCCCCTGGAGGGCGAGAACACCGACGTGCAACGTCACCAACCGCGTTCGGCGAACTTGATGGTGTCGTCCATGCCGATGCCGGTCATGGGCTCGCCGAGATTGCGGCTGACCTTGGCCAGGACAGCGGCGTCCATGTAGTTGGTGGTCGCCTCGACCATGGCCTTGGCCCGAGGGCCTGGGTCAGAACTCTTGAAGATGCCGGAGCCGACGAAGACTGACTGCGCACCGAGCTGCATGGCGAGGGCGGCATCGGCCGGAGTGGCGAGGCCACCAGCGCAGAACAACGGGACCTGGAGCTCGCCGGTCTCGGCGATCTCCTGGACCAGCGGCAGCGGTGCCTGGAGTTGCTTGGCCCATTCGAAGAGCTCGGCCTCATCGGCTTGCGTGATCTTGCGAATGTCACCCAGGATCGACCGGAGGTGACGAACAGCTTCAACCACATTTCCGGTACCGGCCTCGCCTTTGGAGCGAATCATGCACGCACCTTCGGCGATGCGGCGCAGAGCCTCGCCGAGGTTGGTGGCGCCGCACACGAAGGGGACGTCAAAGGCGAACTTGTCGATGTGGTGGGTCTCGTCAGCCGGGGTCAGCACCTCGGACTCGTCGATGTAGTCGACCTGCATCGCCTGCAAGATCTGAGCCTCGACGAAGTGACCGATTCGGGCCTTGGCCATCACCGGAATGGACACAGCTGCCTGGATCCCTTCGATCATGACGGGATCGCTCATGCGGGCCATGCCGCCGTCGCGACGGATGTCAGCGGGAACACGCTCGAGCGCCATGACAGCAACGGCGCCTGCGTCCTCGGCGATCTTCGCTTGCTCGGGATCGACAACGTCCATGATGACGCCGCCCTTGAGCATCTCGGCCAAGCCACGCTTGACCCGAGTGGTTCCAGCGACGGCGGTTCGAGCAACAACTTCAGATGATTCCGACATGATCGGGAATGTACAATGAGCGAGCAGACCAATGGCCAGCGAAGCAGGCCAATTTGGTGTGGACTCGACTCGCGGACGTCAGCTGGTGGGCAAACGCACGTTCCCAGATTCGGGGTAGAGCGCCCAGGTCTGCCCAGGGGTGAGGGCAATCGGCGAACCGGCGCTGTCGAGCAGGACTGGTTTGGCGTCGGCAGACTCACGACTCCATGTGCCTTCAATCACAACTCCGTCGGTCAACACGAACGCCTGTCCCGATCCAACGCTGACCAACTCAGGAGAGATCGCATCGGCCGGGCTGGTGACGTAATCGGAAACGAAGATGACGACGTTCTCAGGAGCCAACTGTGCGCCGTCGCTGTTGGTATGCGGTTGACCGTCCTGGGTCCGGAGCCAGCCACCGAGGTCCTCGTCCCATGTGTGGGTGACCAGCGGCCCGCCGCGATAAGCGATGGTGACGGGCTCGCTCACTGCACGCCCCGTCTCGTTGACCGACGCCGTCGGCGCCCGATAGGCGAACCAGGCACTCGGCGGTGTTGCATCCGGTGGAGCCAGAGCGAACAGATCGGTGGTGTTCGTGTAGAGATTGTGCGGCGCTGGACGGGACCCGTTGCGGTAGTACTCGGTCCGCGACATCGCGGTGACCGAGTAGATCGGCAGGCTGCGGAGCGCATTGGCCACGTAGTCGTTGCCGCCCGATGAGGCATAAAGCGGCGTGTCGAGGCCGCTGAGAATGCCAAAGTCCGATGTGCGACTGGACCGCACAGGGCCGATGGCATCCGGGTTGGTCGAGTGGAACACGGCCAGGAACCGTGTGATGCCCTCGACGCGGATCTCGAACACGATGTCGGCGAGGTCGAGGCCACTTTGCGGTCGCGCCGACGGATGGTTGTCGATCTTGACCGCCAGCGCCGGCCGGTCGGCGACGGTTGGGTCCTCGAACGGCAGGCCCGTCAGTGGCGCTCCGTCGGTCACCAGTTGGTCACTGGGGATCGTGTTGGCCGTTGTGGTGGTTGCCTCGACGACGACCTCGGTGGTTGCCGTCACCTCGGTCGTTTCCGTCGTGGTGACCGGGACAGCCTCGTCGTCTCCCCCTGAGCAGGAAGCGGCAAGGAGCGCGAAAGCGAGTGTGCCCGCGACAATTCGGCGGGCATGGTGGGTGGTTGTCACTTAGATCTCCGAGAGAACGTCGAGCCGCCAGTTGATGGGAATGTGAGGTACGGCCGCGTCGGGGTGAGGCGGGGCGAACCACAGGTGTTGCAAGCCGGGGCTCGTTTTTGCAGGTTCATACGGACCGGATTCGATCCGTGTGAGCGCTGCGCTGAGCCCTGGCGGATAACGGGTGACGGAGACCGCGCCTTGGTCTCCTGCAATCTCGCGATCGGGCTCGAACAATCGCCCAAAGGCTGCTCGAACGATCGGAGCCGCAACCCCAGAAAGAGGTGAGTCGATGATGGTTCGACCGAAGAGAGACGCACCGAGGGTGGCCCGTTCGGCATCACCGTTCTTCAGTCTGAAAAGAAGTCCGGCGACCACACCTTCGAGTTCGATTCGGCCAACGGCGTCGAGCAGACCAGTTGTCAGCACGACGGCCCGCTCATTGCTCCAGTCCAATGCGACGCCGTTGAGCGAAGGGTCCTCGATCACGTAGAGGTCTGGCTCGGACAGGCCGGCGGAGAGGGCAAGGCCCTCGACCACGTTGTCGTATCGCTGGTATTCATCGTTGCCGAGGGGGCGGGCCCCGAGGGTGGCAAGCAAGCGAGGCACGCTGTTGCGGAGCAAGAGCCAAACAACGCAGGCGGCCAGAGCAGGTCCGAGGAGCAAACCGATCCAGAACGTCGGACCAACGAGCCAGAAGACCAGGGTCAGCAGGATCGCTGCCAGGACGGCCAGCGGAGCCCATGCCAGCGCAACGACGGCTCGAAGATGAGGTTGGATCACAGCGGGCGAACTCCTGAGGACGAGACCACAGGAGACTAGACCGGGTCGCTGCACTTTTGCGCGCCCCCGCTCAGGCCAGGACCCGCTCGTAGCGTTCCGCATAGGCCAAGGCCAGGCGCCGCATCGAATGTGCGTTCGCTCGCTCACGGCCGCGCTCCACCTGGCGATCCAGTTCGCTGCCCGCATCGAGGGTCGCCGCAATGGCTGCGGCAAGAGCCCGAGCGTCACCTGTCGGAAAAAGCTTGGCGTCGGCCCCGTCGCCCGTCGTCATCCGGTACGCATCGAGATCGCTGGCGACAACCGCTGTGCCTGCCGCCATTCCCTCGAGGAGGACCACGCCGAAACTCTCGCCTCCGAGGGAAGGCACGCAGAACACGTCGGCGCCCCGCAACCGTGCTGCCTTTTCGTGGTCATCGATGGACCCCAGCCACTCGATGCGTTCATCACCGGCGAACCGTTGCTTCAACTCGTTTGTCTGGGGCCCTTGCCCTCCAACCCAAAGCCTGACATCGCCGGGGAGATGTGCCATGGCCTCGAGTAGAACTCGCAAACCCTTCCGCTCCTCGTGGCGAGCCAGGAAGAAGATGGTCGGACGATCGGTGGCCGCCGGTTCAGCGGCCAGGATTCGTTCGACCTCGATCCCATTGGCGAGCACGTCGTAGCTCCCGCCGAGGTGCCGCTCGGCCATCGAAGCTGCCTCTGGAGACACCGCGACCTTGACGTCGAGACGATCGGTCAGCCGTCGAACGAGCGGACGAAGCCAGCGGTATGCGGCGATGTTGCCGTTGGCGTGGAACGTGCCGACCAGCGGAGCAGGCTTGACGGTCAGCGTCGTGAGCGTCGGACCCGGAGCCAACGGTTCGTGGAGATGCAGTACATCGAAACGCTCGTCCCACACTGCACTCAGAACGCGCAGCTGGGCGGCCGGGTCTGGGGCGAGAGGCGCAACGGATCCGTTCTGTGCGTAGGGGATCGAGTTGCCCAACGGCGTGACCCACGGTTCTGGGGGCAGCCCATCGCATGGAGCCAGCACCTGCGCTTGGTAGCCCTGCGCCCGCAGCGAACGGCCGAGTCCGAGCACCTGCGCCTGCACGCCGCCCCACACCCCGAGGCTGTAAGGGCAGATGATTCCGATGCGCACCCTCGAACCCTATGGGTGTTGACCCGAAGAGGTCACGCCACGAGCATGGTCAGCCGTCGGACAGCTCGTCGCTGAAGACAGGTTGCAGAACGTGCCACTGCTCTGGGGCGGCTTCGATCAAGACCTCGAGTTCGTTGGCCAACCGTTGCGTGGTCGCTTGGAGATCGGCTCGGAGGGAACCACCTCGTTCCACAGCGACTGGAGGCCGAATGCGGCAGATCCTCTGATTGCCTTCGAAGTAGACCGCCGTCGGCAGCAGAGGTGCGCCTGTCCGCCGAGCGACCAGTGCTGGCCCCACCGGCATGGTTGTGCGGGCGCCGAAAAAGTCGACCTCGATCCCAGACCCGGTCAGATCGCGGTCAGCAAGCAGACACACAACGTGACGAGCTCTGACTGCAGCGACGACGGGTCCCAACGCGTTCGGTCCGAGTGGCACGACATTGATGCCGTAGGACGATCGCAGATCGTGGAACCAGTCGAACACATCAGGGGGCTCGAGTGGCTCGACAACCGCGGTGACCGGAATGTCGGCCACGCGACCGAGCCATGCTGCCGCCCACTCCCACCCGCCGAGGTGAGGCAGGACCATGATCGGCCCGTGACCGTCACGGCGGGCCTTCAGGATGTGTTCGTAGCCCTCGACGCCGAAGCCCTCGTCGATTGTTCGTGACGAGAGTGCCGGCAGCTTGAGCGTCTCGGCCCAGTAGCGGCCGTACGAGGCGAAGCCTTGGACCGCAAGGCTTCGCAGCTCTTCGCCCGTCGCGTCTGGGCGAACTCGTCGGAGGTTGCTCTCCAGGGCATCCCTCGAATCAGGAAATTGAGAGATCGCCATCGAACCAATCGCGGCGCCAACCCGACGCAACGCAGCGACGGGGAGAGGGCGGACAGCAAGTGAGCCAGCTTCGAGGAGGCGCCTCGCGCTGCTGGTCACAGGTTCGAACTCAGGATGTCTGTCGCCGAGCGATCAACGACGACGAGTGCGCCGAGGGGCACGCTCGCGCCAGTCGGTGCGGGCCCGGAGTTCGCGGCGCCGAGCTCGACGAGCAGCAGACGGCGTGGCCGAGACAGGCACGTCGCGTCCAGCGGTGGCCTGACGCCATACCTTCACAAATCGCGTGATCGCCGTGAATACCGTGAGGGCGAACATCACCCAGAGCACCTCGACGAAGATCGCGCTGAAGAGCAGACCGAACCCCAACGCAAGGAATCGCTCTGCTCGTTCCATGAGTCCGCCCTTGGCGTCGAACCCCAGCGACTCGGCCTTGGCTCGCTGGTACGAGACCAACGATGCAGCGATGAAGAGACCGAACGGGAGCAGCGCCATGCGGGGGTTGTCGGTGCCAGCCAGGTTCCACGCAGCACCGGCGAACAGCAATCCGTCAGAGAGGCGATCAGAGACTGAGTCGAGATAGGCGCCACGAGGACCGGAGCTACCGGCGGCCTTTGCCACCGCTCCATCGAGAGCGTCTGGCAGACCGGTGAGAGCGAGGAGCAACACGGCGAGCGGGTACTGCCCCATGCCGATCGCCACGCCACAGGCGCCAGCCATGAGTACGCCGATGCCGGTGATCACGTCAGGCGAGATGCCGGCGCGATGAAGTGTCTGGCCGATGGGAGCGGTGGCTTTGTCGACCGTGGTGCGGAAGTTGCCGTCGAACATGGGAGTCCTACCGATGGGAAGATGGGGACGCTGTCTGGCGGAGCCGCGAGCGTCGCACTGGCGAAAAGTGTCTGAAAAACGAGTGCTTGCAAATGTTAGCAGCATGAAGTCAACCGGCGGCGGAAAGCGGGTCGGCTACCTTCACGACATGGCAAACGATAGACAACGTGACCGTTTCGATGTGTTGGCACCGCGCGATCTCATCATCACGCTGCGATCGCTTGAACGGCGCTTCGGCTCGGTGAAGGACCGAGCGGGCAACCCTCGACTGAGTGAAATCGTTGAACGTCCGGGGCCCTCGGGAGCGAGCCTCGATGCCGTGATCTCCGACGCTGCTCGCGGCGGGTCGCTCGTCGCGATCGCTCTCGAGACCTCGCTCACCGCGTCTGAGCCGGTTGTCGCTGCTGCCGCGCTCAACCCGTCCGAGCGGGTATTCACCGATGACCGACGCTGGTCAATCGAAGCCGCCGTCGACACAATCACCAGCGATGCCGCTGCAGCCGCCAGCCGCGTCGATGACGCCTCAGCCGACGAGCTCAGCCGAGCCGTGGCGGTCACCGGTTCAGGGGCCACCACTCCCCTCGCCATTGCCCAGCAACTTGCCCGCGAGTTCATCGAAGCACTCACGACCAGCGAGCGACACGTCGAGTGGCTCGAGGAACAAGTCTGAATGGGGATGACCGACCTCGATTCCAGCGAAGCCGATTCGCCGACGGCCATCGTTCGCGCCTTTTTGGAGTCGCTCGAAGGTGCCGATCTCGACGGCGCTCTGGCCTTCCTCGATGACGACGTTGCCTACATCAACGTTCCGCTACCCGCTGTTCGTGGCCGTGCTGCCGTCGAGCGCGCGTTTCGGCCGACCATCGGCCGCGTGGGTTTTCGTGTCCACTGCCACGCCATCGGAGCCGACGACACCGATGCTGGAATCGTCCTCACCGATCGCACGGATGCGCTGATCTTCGGACCGGTCAGCGTGCAGTTCTGGGTCTACGGACGATTCGAGGTGCGAGACGGCCGCATCACGCTCTGGCGAGACAGCTTCGACTGGGGTGACGTTGTCAACGGATTGATCCGAGGAGTCGTAGGCGTCGCGTTGCCCTTCGTTCGACGAAAGTGGCCGACCGACATCGGACGCCCTTGACCTGGCGACCCCCTGCCTACGGCAGAGAAAAGGACCAACTCATGTCACACAGCACCGATGACGAGCTCCCCGCCGAGCGGATCGCCACGCCAGACCTCTACCCCCGGCTGGCCTACAACGACGAGCTTGCTGCGGTCGAATACCTCAGTCGAGTCTTCGGATTCGTGGAAGCTCGCGAAGCGCGGATGCAGTTTGACGGCCAATGCCTCTGCTGGCTCCATCTCGGAACAGGAACAATCATGGTTGGTCGCGCCAACGCAGATGTGCACCAGATCCACAGCCCTGCCGACGCTGGGCTCACCACGGTGATGCTCAACGTGTACGTCCCCGACATCGACGCACACTACGCAATTGCCTCCGCTCAGGGAGCGGACATCACGATGGACCTCGAGGACGCCTTCTACGGCGAGCGACGCTACGAGGCAACCGACCTCGAGGGCCATCGCTGGCACTTCGCCGAGCGCTTCGCAAGCATCATGGAACGTGGCGGCCGATCCCCGGAGCCGGGAGAAGTGCCCTCCCAGTAGCCGACACACCCGGCCTCAATGACGCACTCAATGGTCTGCTGGTTGCGATCCATCGGTGATCTGACCAGGGATGGCATGGTCAGCGCGAGCGCTCGAATCAGGAGCCCCAGTCTTCGACGGCCTAGGCGGTCGACCGTTCGACCGTCCACGATTCTCGCCAGCAAACCCAGCACCTGACCCTGGACGCCCGATTGGGCGGGTGTGGCTCGAACCGTGAGCCGGAGGGAACTACCGAGAGCGGGAGTTGTGAGCCTCAGCGAGCAACTCCGTTAGTGAGCGAAGCGAACGGCAGGGACTGGTGGTGAGTAATCGGCC
>RCMY010004749.1_pt1 | contig 11653 bp, 8 predicted proteins | sample 2041341 | NCBI WGS metagenome assembly RCMY01 (sample SAMN09708234, study PRJNA481090) | Marine sediment metagenome, whole genome shotgun sequencing project.
GGTTGCTGGCCGGTCGATGCTCGGGTGCGGGTCGGCCCGCCACCCTGGACCGAGGCGGTCTCGACCGAGCGGACGACGCTGGCTCGGGGGTGGAGGTAGGCCCCGGCGACGGCGACGGCGACCAGACCGACCGCGATCGCTGCCGGCCGGTAGGCCTTGGCGATCGCGGCCGAGAGTGCCTGGCCCAACACGACGATCAGCACCATGATCAGGAGCGGCCCCGCGAGGCGGGCGGTCTGGCCCAGCGGAGTGTCGACCTGGCTCAGGGCGAGGTTGGCCAGCGGAACGCCGCCGAAGGGCCAGTACCAGCGAGCGATCTCGGCCAGCGTCAGCGCTCCGGGGAGCACGAGTCGACGCCAACGTGCATCGGGCGGAGTGATGGCCGCAGCGAGACCGAAGTAGACCCCATAGGTGAGGAAGGCGATCGGATAGCCGGGCGGGGTGAGGTCGTACATCCAGAGCATGGCCGGAGCCAGCCAGGCGACGGCGACGCCCCACATCCTCCAGAACCGCTGCCGCCCCGACTGGACGGCGAGCAACCGGTCGAGGATCGCGATGCCGACGAATGCCAGCGGCCACCAGCCCCATGGCGGAACCGAGCCGGCGAGACAGATCCCGGCAACGATGCAGCGACCGACGACCGCTGCCCGGGTGTCGAACCAACGTCCGGCATCCGCCGGTGGCGAAGCGGCTGTCACTCGTCGAGGAGTTCGCCGGCCACGCCACGAGCCAGGCCGATACAGGCGGGAATGCCGATCCCCTGATAGGGGGCGCCGACGATTCGAGTCGTCGGTGCCTCGAGCATCAGCGCTGCTTCGATGTCGGCCACTCGCTGGGCATGCCCCGGCGTGTACTGCGGCAGCGCATCGATCCAACGGTGGACGCGGGTGGCGGTCGGGGAGCCGGTGATGTCGATCACCGACGACAGGTCTCCGAGCAGCGTCGTCGTCAGTTGCTCGTCGTCGAGTTCGAGCGCCCTGGTGTCGCCGAAACGGCCCGAGGTCATCCGGATCAATGCCGTGTCCGGCCGGTCGTAGTGGGCCCACTTGGTCGAGAAGAACGTGGCGGCGGTGATGACCTTGCCGTCGACTCGGGGGAAGAGAATGCCCGAAGCATCGAGACCGAGCGCCCACGAGTCGGGTCCGATCGCCGCCTTGGGGATCTCGACGGTGACCTGGGCCACCGAGGAGTACTCGATCGTGGCCAGCAGCTCGGCTGCGGTGGGGGCAGCGGTCTGTAGCAACCGGGCGGCTGCCGGTGTCGGTGTCGCGATCACGATGTGGTCCGACGTGATCGTCGACAGGTCGGTGACCGGGTGGTTCAACACCAAGGTCGAGTCGGCGAGTTCCTCGACGAGTGCGTCGATGAGCCGAGCGATGCCGCCGGGCAGGCCGAAGAACACCGGGTCGGGTGTGCCGGTTCCACCGGCCTTTTGTGACCCGAGGGTGGGCCCGACTCCGGCGAGCGCTTCTCGGAGCCCCTCGATGATCGAGCGATGCGATGCGGCGGCCCGAGCGATCTGAGGAGAGGCCGAGGCCAGGCTCAGCCGATCGATGTCGGAGGCGTTGATGCCGCCGATCATGGGATCGATCAGACGGCCAGTGACCTCGTCGCCGAGCCGAGCACGGAAGTACTCGCCGACGCTGATGTCGCCGCCGATCGGTGTCGCCTCGAGTTCGAGATCGAGGGCTGCTCGCTGCACGCCCTCGGGCGAGATCAATCCGCTCTCGGCCAGGGCTTCGAGGTCGGTGGGGACGCCGAGCACGGTGCCGGTGGGCAGCCGATGGAGCTTGCCGTCGCGGTGGAAGTAGGCGGGAACCGGCGCGACGGGGCTGGTCAGCTCGCCGGCGAGGCCGAGGTCTTCACAGAGCTGACGGCCCTGCGGGACCCGAGCCAGAAAGGTGTCGGGTCCGGCATCGACCAGGCGGTCGCCGACGGGGGACGACCAGATCTTTCCACCGAAGCGGTCACTGGCCTCGTAGACGGTGACGTCCCAACCAGCACGCTGGAGATCGAAGGCGGTGACCAGGCCGGAGATGCCCCCACCGATGACGGAGACCGAACGGCGACTCATCAGCTCGTCTTCTGGGCATGCACGAGTTCGACGATGTGGAGCAGGACATCGGGATCGGTGTCGGGCCCGACGCCGTGTCCGAGGTTGAAGATATGGCCGGGGTGGCCGCCGTTGTCGTCGAAGACCCGTTGGACTTCACGGTCGACCACGTCGATGGGAGCGAACACGAGCGCCGGGTCGAGGTTGCCCTGGAGTGCGACTTTTCCGCCGGTTCGCTGACGGGCGTCGGCGAGCGGGGTGCGCCAGTCGACGCCGAGCACCTCGGTGCCCACCTCGGCCATGATCGGGAGGAGTTCGGCGGTGTTGATGCCGAAGTGGATCCTCGGAACGTCGAGGTCGGCCATCGCGGCCATGATCTTCTCGGAGTGGGGGAAGACGAATTCGCGGTAGTGCTCGGGGCGAAGCGCTCCGGCCCAGGAATCGAAGAGCTGGACCGCCGAGGCACCTGCCTCGACCTGTGCGGTGAGGGTGGCGATCGCGTAGTCGGCGAGCCGGTCGCACAACTGGTGCCAGAGTTCCGGCTGGCCGAACATCAGGGCCTTGACCTTGGCGTAGTCCTTCGAGGGCTTGCCCTCGACCAGGTACGAAGCGAGCGTGAACGGCGCACCGGCGAACCCGATCAGCGGGATCTCGAGCTCGGCGACGAGCTGTTCGACCGTGCGGGTCTGGAAATCGAGGTCGTTGCTCGGATCGAGAGGACGCAGCCGATCGAGGTCGGAGGCAGAACGGAACGGCTGCTCGACGGTGGGGCCGACCCCGGGGGTGATGTCGATGCCGAATCCGGCAGCCCAGACCGGGGTGACGATGTCGGAGAAGAGAATCGCCGCGTCGACGCCGTACCGGCGGATGGGCTGGAGCGTGATCTCGGTGGCACGATCGGAGTCCTTGATCGCATCGAGAATCGTCCCGTCGCCCCTGACCGCCTTGTATTCGGGCAGCGATCGGCCTGCCTGGCGCATGAACCAGACAGGAACCCGATCAGAGGGTTCTTGGAGTGCAGCCCGGATGAAAGGGCTGTTGCGGAACGGGCGGTCGTTCGAGGGTGCGGTGCTCACAGGAGGAACGGTACCGGTCCCGCCGGTTCTCCCTCTACAATCGAACGTCCCCTTCTCAGAGGTCAGGAGCGCGGTGACCCAGTCACACCCCGAGCTAGCCGCAGAGCAAGCCCATGTCGATCGTGCCTACCAGCGGCTCGATGAGAGTCGGGAAGAAGCCAAGCGTCTTCGCGAGATCGTCGAAGTCGGCAGTGGTGGCACGAATCAGGCTCGATACGAGCGCGAGGTCATCACCGACCAGATCGTCAACCGGCTCACCCAGCTCGACATCGGGGAGCGCTCGATCTGCTTCGGCCGAATCGACCAGAGCGAAGACGAGGGTGGCGGCAGCTACCACATCGGCCGAGTCGCCGTCGCCGACTCCGACCACGAACCGCTGATCGTCGACTGGCGCGCCCCGGTCGCCGAAGCGTTCTTCCGGGCCACCGGCGTCAAGCCACACGGTCTGGTTCGCCGACGCCACTTCATCTCCCGTGGTCGTGAATTGCTCGGTCTCGAAGACGAGTTCTTCGGCGACGCGGCAGGCAACACCGTGGCCTCGGTCAACGGTCGTCAGCTCCAGGGGCAGGGTGCGTTGGTCGCCGCGCTCGAGACGGGCCGAACCGGTCATCTCGGCGACATCGTCGGCACCATCCAGGCCGAGCAAGACGAGATCATCCGGGCACCGATCGCCGGTGTGCTCGTCGTCCAGGGCGGTCCTGGTACGGGCAAGACCGTCGTCGCGCTCCACCGAGCGGCCTACCTGCTGTACGAACATCGATTCCCGCTCGAAGGACAGGGCGTCCTCGTCGTCGGTCCGAATCGGCTGTTCCTCGGCTACATCGAGCAGGTGCTGCCCTCCCTCGGCGAGGCCGGCGTCGAGATGGCCGTCCTCGCTGATCTCGTGCCCCGAGTCCGAGTCACCGGGCGAGATCCGATCAGCGCCGCCAGGATCAAGGGCGACCTGCGAATGGTCGGTGTGGTTCGTCGAGCGGTCGCCGACCGTCAGCGTTCGCTCCGGAGCGATCTCGTACTCGGCATGGGCATCCGAAAGGTGCGGCTACGTTCGTCCGAATCCGAGCGCATCGTCGCCGAGGCGAAGCGTCGATTCCGTACGCACAACGGCGGCCGCAAGTTCGTCGTCTCGCAGGTCTACGAGGCCATTGCGGCCACGCACCCCGACGGAACCGACGCAGCAACGGTCAACGACCAACTCGGCAACGACCGCGACCTGCGGGCTGCCCTGAATTGGATGTGGCCGGTGCTCACTCCCGCATCGCTGCTGCACGATCTCTTCGGGTCGAAGGCGCTGCTCCGGTCGGCTGGGCGCGGTTCGAAGAAGAACGGTCTCTCGAACGCCGAGCAGGCCGACCTCTTCCGTGCCTGGCAGCCCGACATGGATCACCGAGCGGTCATCTGGACCGTCGACGATGTTCCCGTGCTCGACGAGGCCCTCGAACTCCTCGGCCCCCGTCCCACGAGCAATGACGACGACGAAGCCCGTACCTACGGCCACATCGTCGTCGACGAGGCACAAGATCTCTCGCCGATGCAGCTCCGCATGCTGACGCGCCGTTCGTTGAACGGTTCGATGACCGTCGTCGGCGACATCGCCCAGTCCACCGGCGCGTGGGCCCATGCCGACTGGAGCGAGGTGCTCGATCACCTTCCGAACCGTCGCCCGGCACGTCGGGCCGAACTGACGGTCGGCTATCGCATCCCCGGTCCGTCGATGGCGCTGGCCGCTCGCGTGCTCAAGGTCGCAGCGCCAGAACTCAGCGCCCCACAAGCTGTCCGTCGAGACGGCGACGAGCCGCGCTTCGTCGCCGCCGAATCCGGGACGTCGCTCGTCGATGCCGTCATCGACACTGCGGTGTCGGAACGCGACGCCCTGGGAAGCGGCAACGTTGCCGTCATCGTTCCGCCGTCGTCCTACAACGACCTGATCGAACGATTCGAGGCCCGCGGGGTCGGGATCGGACTCGCCATACGCGACGGGCTCGATCATCCGATCACCGTCGTTCCGGTCGGCGTGGTCAAGGGCCTCGAGGTCGATGTCGCCATCGTCGTCGAGCCCCAGGCGATTCTCGACGAAGAGCCCCAGGGAGCCCGTTCGTTGTACGTCGCGCTCACCCGTGCCACCAAGCGTCTCGCCGTTGTGCACGCCCAGCCGTTGCCAGACTTCCTGGTGTCGGGAGAAGCTGCGCCGACTGCCACCGAGTCCGTCGGCATCGTCGAGGTCCAGACCCTCTTCTAGACCGACCGCTCGGTTCGAGAACGTCATGCGATCGTAAATCGAGGAGCTGAGCCGACAGGCTGGGGGAGACTCGGTGCCATGTCCGAGCCGACACCCTCTCGATGGAGCGCGCTGGCGGCGCTGTTGCGGCCTGATCGCCATCGCTGGCTCGCGCTCGGACTGCTGGTCGCTGTGGCTTCGGCGTTGGGACTCGCCGGGCCGGTCGTGATCCGCCGAATCATCGATCGGGCAACCGAGGGCGCGACGACGTCCGACATCGCCCGGCTCGCCATCGTCTTCCTCGTGATCGCCGGAGCGGCACAGCTTGCCCAGGTGGCCGTCGCCTGGTCTGCGACGGTGGCGGCGTGGACCACGACCAACGAGCTTCGACTGTCGATGACGCGCCATGTCCTCACGCTCGACCATGAGTTCCACCGGACGCACACCCCCGGCGAATTGATCCAGCGGGTCGACGGAGACGTCACTTCGGTGTCGGACTTCCTCGGCCAGGTCGTGCCGAAAGCACTGGGGGCGATTTTCCTCGTCGTCGGCATGAACGCCGTGCTGTTCGTCATCGATTGGCGACTCGCGCTCGGCATGATCGTCTACCTCGCGTTTGCGGCGGCCGTGCTTGCCGCCAACCGGCACCGTGCGATCAGCGAGGCAGCGAGCGAGATGGGTGAGTACGCCCGCCTGTACGGAGGGATCGAGGAGCGCCTGACGGCGTCGGAGGACCTCCGTGCAAACGGAGCAACGGCCTACGCCGTCGATCGCTTCGTCACCGAGAGCAGCGCCGTACTCGTGAGCTCGGTTGCTCGCGAGCGAGCATTCATGTCGATGTGGTGGGCGGTCCAGGGGTCGCTCGCGGTCGGTATCGCCGTTGCCCTCCTCGCCGGTGCGGCACTCGTGCGGTCCGGAGCGATCACACTCGGCACCGCCTTCCTGTTGTTCCAGTACGTACTCGCCGTCTCCCGTCCGCTCGAGGAAGTGGTGCACCAGCTCGAGACCGTGCAGAAGGCCAACGGTGCGATGCAGCGTGTTGCTGCGCTCATCGCCATTCGGCCCGCAGTACTCGACGAGGGCACGACATCTCCAACGCCCGGCCCCCTCGCCATCTCGATCCGCAACGTCTCGTTCGACTACGGCGACGATCAACCGGTGCTGACCGACGTCGACCTCGAGATCGCTGCCGGTCGGTCTGTCGGGGTTGTCGGCCGGACGGGAAGCGGGAAGACCACCTTCTCTCGACTCGTCCTGCGTCTGACCGAGACGATGACCGGCGAGGTCCTGCTCGGCGGAGTATCCATCGCCGACATTCCGGTGGCCGAGCTTCGACGCCGAGTCGCACTGATCCCCCAGGAAGTCGAGCTGTTCAGCGGCACGATCCGCGACAACGTGACACTGTTCGACGACGGTCCTGCCGATGCTCAGGTCGTCGAAGCGCTCGAGAATGTTGGCCTGGGCGCACTCGCGGCTGGGGGCATCGAACGGCAGCTCGGAGCAGGCGGCGATGGCCTCTCGGCCGGCGAGTCCCAACTGTTGGCGTTGGCCCGAGTGTGGATTCGCCAACCCGACCTCATCGTGCTCGACGAAGCGACAGCTCGCGTCGACCCGGAGACCGAGGCCCGGATCGACGCGGCGGTCGGACGGTTGATGGAGGGACGGACGACGTTGGTGATTGCTCACCGACTGTCGACCCTGCAGACGCTCGACGAGATCGTGGTGTTCGATCACGGCCGAGTCGCCGAACACGGGAGTCGGAGCGATCTGACCGCCGACGGCTCCAGCCGTTTCGCCCAGCTGCTCGAGCTTGCGCTGGAGGTGTCGCCATGAACGTCTGGCGACTCGCCTGGCGTGTGGCGATGCACGAACCACGGAGCTTTCTCCTCGGTTGGGGCGGTTTCATCGTCTTCTTCGGTATCCCCGCCCTCAGCGGTTGGATCCTGGCCCGCAGTTTCGAGGCCATCGACACCGGTGCAACCGGCATCGGCTGGGGCGTCGGTCGGTGGGTGCTGCTCTTCCTCGGAAGCGAGATCCTTCGGATGGCCGCTCTGCACGGCGGCGTGATCGAGTGGACCAAGGCATGGGTCCACATGGAGAGTCTGCTGCGAGCGAACATGCTCACGGCGCAACTGTCCAGCGGCGGGTCAGAAGCCGGTCAGCCAGTTTCTTCGGCCGGTGAGGCGGTGACGCACTTCCGTGACGACACCCACGACGTCGCCCAGTTCATCGATGGGGTCATCGACGTGTCCGGCGGCTTGGCGTTCTCCGCGGCGGCAGGCTTCATTCTCGGTGCCGCCGATCTCTCGGCTGCGGCGGTGTTGGTGTTCCCGCTCGCGGTGGTGGCCATCGCCACCCGATTCCTCGACAACCGCATCAAGGCCTATCGAAGCGCCGACCGGGCCGCAGCCGCCTCGGTCAGTGGGTTGGTCGGCGACATCATGGCGGGGGCCACGACGATCAAGGTGAACGACGCATCGGATTCGTTGCTCGGCCGACTGTCCAAGCTCGTCGACGCCCGCAGCCATACGGCCGTTCGTGACAAGGTCCTCGACGAGGGTGTGCAGGCGTTCAGCCACGGTGCGGCCGATGTCGGGCTGGGGCTGGTGCTTCTGGTCAGCGCGTCGTCGATCGCCTCGGGCGCCTTCGGTGTGTCTCAACTGGCGTTGTTCGCGGCCTACCTCGGCTGGCTGAGCTTTCTGCCTCGGATGATCGGTCGACTCCTCGCTCGCCGAAAGCAGGCGGGAGTCGCGTTCGAGCGCATGGGGCTGTTGGTCGCCGGACGTCTCCCCGACAACACGGTGCTGTCGCGAGAGCTACCGATCGAGGCCCGCATGCACCGGCGGGCGCTCGACCCGCAACGCCCCGACCGATCCAGCCTGGTGCGGCTCGACGTGCGAGATCTCAGTGCTCGCTACGGCAACGGTGCGGGACTGACGCACGCCTCGTTCTCGATCGAGAAGGGCAGCTTCACCGTGGTCACCGGTCCCGTCGGTTCAGGGAAATCGACCCTGCTGCGGGCCCTTCTCGGGCTCGCCTCGCAGGCCGAGGTGCGGGGCGACGTGGTTTGGAATGGGGAGATCGTCGACGACCTGGCGGCGTTCTTCGTCCCGCCGAACGCCGCGTTTCTTTCGCAGGTACCGCAGCTCGTGTCGGATTCGGTCGCCGAGAACGTCTCGCTCGGCCTGATCGATGGCGAAGCGGTCGAGCGGGCACTGACGCATGCCGCGATCCGGAGCGATCTCGAAGCCCTGCCCGACGGTCTCGACACGTTGATCGGTCCGCGAGGGCTTCGGCTCTCGGGCGGCCAGCGGCAGCGACTGGCCACGGCCCGGGCTCTGGTGCACCAGCCCGAGTTGGTCGTGCTCGACGACCTGTCGAGCGCGCTCGACGTCGAAACCGAACTGGCGCTGTGGACGAACCTCGCCGGCGCCGGGATGACCGTCCTGGCCGTCTCGCACCGGTCGGTCGCCTTCGAGCGTGCCGACCAGGTCTTGCGACTCGACCACGGGGTCCTGACCAAAGCCTGGGCTCCGGGCGGCGGCCCCGAGTAGATCGTCCTGTCGACTCGCGGCCCGAAGAGGTTCTACAGTCCTGGTTTCGGGCTCGCTCCGAATTCATGACGCGTGGGGAGGAGGGCCAAGCCGGTGATGACCGATCAAGAGTTCGATTGGCCTGCCAATCCCGAACGCCCGGTGATCGAACGGCCGATCTTCCTCGAACCGGGGGAGTCGCTCCCTCCGCTCGAGTATGCCAAGACCGAGAACCACCATTCGGCCGAGCGAAGCCGCCGGCTGTTCCTCGCCACCCTGATCGCCATCGGGCATTGCGCGGCGCTGCTCGGAGCCCAGTTCCTGGCTGCGTACGTCGTCCGGGTGAACGGTTCGAGCGAGATGGTGCGTGATGCCGCGACGCTGCTCGACGATGCCTTCCCGTTCATGGTCGCCATCCACTTCCTGGCGGGCCTGAGCGTCTTCTTCTGGGCCCGTCAGACGCGCCCCCAGCGACGCAGCGCTTCGCTGGTCGCCTCGGGGGCGTTGCACTGCCTGTGTGTCGCCGGTTGGTGGACCCTCTACGAGATGGCCGCCGGCAACGTGGCCCAGACCGGGTTCTTCTGATCAGGTACCGGCGAGCTGGGCGACGACCGGAGCGAAATCTTCCATCTCGTCGGGACCGATGCCGATGTAGCTGAAGCCGTAGGTCTCGCGGCGCTCGAGGAGATCGGCAGCCATCTGCGAGGCGTTGCCACACAGTGCGAGGGGCGAGGCGAGTGCCTGCTCGGCAGTGAGACCCATGCCCTTGGCCATGGTCTCGGCCGTTCCCCGGCGATCGTCGGAGAACACGACGAAGAAGCAACGAACGTTGAGCTCGATGTCGTCGAAGCGGTCGCCGGCACCGGCTTTCACCCAGCCGATCTTCTCGACGTAGCGCTCGGCGATGGCGTCGCTGATCGTGTTGCCGTCGATCTTGCCCGAGTGGAGGTTGGGGTTCACGCCGACGATGTCGGCGTGCTTGCCCGCCAGGCCGAGCATGCGCTTGCCGCCACCACCGATGAGGAACGGCACCGAAGCCTGCGTGGGCTTCGGATGGAGATCGAGATCGGTGATCGTGTAGTGCTCGCCGTCGAACGAGAACGGACCCTCGCCGAAGAGGCCCTTGAGGATCTTCACCGACTCGACCATGCGATCGATCCGGACACCGGGTCGGTCGTAGGTCATGCCGGCCGCGACGTAGTCGGTCTCCATCCAGCCGGCACCGATACCGAGCTCGAGCCTGCCATCTGACAGCAGATCGAGGGTCGACATCTCCTGTGCGAACACGACCGGGTGGCGATAGTCGTTGCACCAGACGAGGGCACCGAGGCGGAGCTCGGTGGTGGCGTCGGCGGCGCACTGGAGGGCGATTGCCGGGGCCATCGAACCGTCGAAGTGGTCGGGGATCGTCAGCGTCGAGTAGCCGAGGTCTTCGGCCTTCTTGGCCAGCTCGACCCAGTCGGCTCGAGTGGAGGCGGCACGGGCTTGGATTCCGAAGCGGAAGGGTTTGGACATGGGCCGACTCTAGGAGGTCGGGGTGTGATGAGCACGACGAAATGCCATGCTGAGGCCATGTCCCCGGCACCCTCGTCCCAGTGGCTCGTCGATCTTCCGAAGCTCGAGCTGCATCTGCATCTCGAGGGTTCGATGTCGGTCGACACCGTCAAGTCGTTGACGGCTCGACACAGCGCCGATCCGTCGCCGGTCTGGCCCGACGGAATGCCCGACGCGTTCTCGTTCGTCGACTTTCCCGACTTCGGTCGGCAGTTCTTCTTCGGTCTCTCACTCCTGCGCTCGCCCGAAGATCTGGCGATCATCACCGATGACCTGGCGGCCACCCTCGCCGGTCAGAACGTCCGCTACGCCGAGGTCACCACGACCGCCTACACCCACTTCCTCGAGCGCAGCGGGAACCGGCTGAGCGAGACCGAATATCGCGACGGGCTCAACGAGGGGCGGCGCCGGGCCGCGGCCCGAGGTGTCGAGATCGGGTGGGTCGTCGACATCCCACGAGATCTCGAGATGCCCGACTCCACGATCACGATCGATTACCTCGAAGGCCCGAACACACCCGACGGTCTCGTCGGCATCGGGCTCGGTGGCTACGAAGTCGGATTCCCCGCAGCCCCGTATGCCGAGCAGTTCGCTCGGGGTCGTGCCCTCGGTCTCCGCTCGGTTCCCCATGCGGGCGAAACCGAAGGCGCCGACAGCGTGCGCTCCGCCATCGACGACCTCGGTGCCGTTCGGATCGGGCACGGCGTTCGCTGCCTCGAAGATCCAGCCCTCGTTTCCCGACTGGTCGACGAGGGGATCATGCTCGAGGTCAGTCTCACCAGCAACGCGCTGATCGGCGTGACCACCGGCATCGCCGACCACCCCCTACTGGAGCTTCTCGACGCCGGTGTGCGGGTCTGCCTCAACACCGACGATCCCGGCTGGTTCGACACCGACCTCGTCACCGAACTCGCGCTTGCCAGCGAACACTTCGGCATCGACGAAAATCGACACCTGGCGTTGCAGCGAGACGCGCTCGACGCCTCGTTCGCCTCGGACGCGATCAAATCCGCCGTGCGAGCAGAACTCGACGCCTTCGCCGGCTGACGCGGCGCCGCCGCTGGCGTTCCCGACCACGGCCGTCGAGCGCATCGGTGAGGTGGGCACTCCTTCCGATGAGTGTCATACCCCGCGTTCATACTGGTGTTTGTGGATGCGGGATCGGTGGCCGAACAACTCGACGGATACATGTCGGCCGATTCTTCTGAGCCGTATGTGACCC
>RCMY010004750.1_pt1 | contig 11652 bp, 9 predicted proteins | sample 2041341 | NCBI WGS metagenome assembly RCMY01 (sample SAMN09708234, study PRJNA481090) | Marine sediment metagenome, whole genome shotgun sequencing project.
TCAAGAACGTGTATATCGTGAACAACGAATACCGGGAAGAAATAGAAGCATTGGAAAACCAGACCCAGCCCGATGATCAGTAATTCGTACTTTTTGAACGTAATCCGATTTATACTGCTCGTATTGGTTCAGGTGCTGGTATTCAATCGCCTTAATTTTTTTGGGTTTATCAACCCAATGGTCTATATTCTATTTCTGTACTGGTATCCCATCAAGGAAAATAGAGCTGCATTCATAGGTCTTGCCTTTTTGTTGGGCATATCGATAGATTTCTTTTCCGACTCGATGGCACTCCACGCCGCATCGAGCGTGACCATTGCCTATATGCGACCGGCGATTATGCGCTTTGTATTCGGCGTCAATTTCGAATTTCAAAGTTTTAAATTAAGTAATACCACTCGCATACAACAAATTACGTTTTTGACGTTATTAATTATAGTGCATCATTTGGTCTTCTTTACGCTGGAAATTTTTAGTTTGGCGAATTTCCTATTAATTTTGAAGAAAGTATTGGCTACCGGTGCGGTCACTTTGATACTTTGCCTGCTTTTCGGATCACTTTTTAGTGTGAGAAAAGAATGAGAAAGACTGAGTCTAGACCACTGGGCCGCTAGAACCAAGATACCGGACTAAAATACGATGTGGGAAGTTTACATTTTCGAATCTCCCAAAAAGCAAAGCGGGCCGGTAGCGCCACAACCATTAAAACAAATCCTTAGTTGAAAAAATTACTCCTATCATCAATTATCGTAATTATCGGTATCACGTTTATCGGCAGGCTCTCCTATTTGCAGATATTCAGTTTTTCGCCGGATCAGGTGTTGGAAGACCCGGCAATCAAACGTGTCTACGATTATCCCGAGCGTGGTTATATCTATGACCGCAACGACAAGCTTTTGGTGGGTAACGATCCCGCATACGATGTGATGGTCATTCCGCGTGAGGTGCGGGAGCTCGATACTTTGGAGTTCTGTGGATTGCTGGGCATCAAAAAAAATAAATTCATCAAAGAACTTCACAAGGCCAGAATATATTCCCCCAGGCTTCCTTCTGTTTTTGTGCCCCAACTTTCGAAGCAGGATTATGCCAAGCTGCAGGAAAAAATGCGACATTATCAAGGCTTTTACATTCAAAAACGTTCCCTCAGATATTACGATACGAACAGTGCGGCCAACGTGCTTGGTTATATCAGTGAAGTCAACGAAAGGGACCTAGCCAAAAACCCTTATTACGTACAGGGCGAACTGACCGGCCGTACAGGGGTAGAAACACAGTACGAGGATGTTTTAAGGGGAAGGAAAGGTGTACAATACATTCAGAAAGACCGCTATAACCGTGATATCGGAAAGTATAAGGATGGTATCTTGGATACCCTGCCGGAACAAGGATTGGAAATTAATATTACCTTGGACAAAGTCCTGCAGGAATATGGGGAGCGGTTGATGAACGGCAAACGCGGTGGTATCGTGGCCATAGAACCGGCAACCGGAGAAATTCTATCGATGATTTCCGGACCAACCTACGATCCAGCATTGTTAGTAGGAAGAAAACGATCCAAGAATTACAGTAAACTTTATTATGATACTATAGCTAAACCCTTATTTGACCGATCTATTTCATTCGAAAAAGAACCTGGATCACCGTTTAAAATCATGAACGCTTTGGTAGCGTTACAAGAAGGAGCCATTACCCCTGAAACAACTATAAGATGTTATAATGGTTTCTATGTAGGTCGTTCTAAAAAGGGCTGCCATTGCGGTGGGGGTATGCGTGACTTGAATACCGGAATTTACAAATCTTGTAACGCCTATTTTGCGGAGACATTTCGTAAAATTTTCGAAAAATTTCCCACTACAGATCAGGCAATGGATGCCTGGCAAAAAGACATGAAAAGTTTTGGTTTAGGTGAATATCTTGGTTCGGACATATATACAGGAAGACCTGGCAGAATACCCGGAAAAGAATTGTACGATAAGTGGTACGGCGATAATAGATGGAAATCATCGTACATCATTTCAAACTCCATCGGACAAGGTGAGATAGCTGTTACACCGCTACAACTTGCAAACATGACCGCTGCAATAGCTAACCGTGGACATTATTTCACGCCACACCTTCTTAAAAAAGTAGATGGCAAAGATATTATCATTCCCGACTTTGTAGAGGCTAAACATACTACAATTGACAAGAAACATTTTGATCCGGTAATCCATGGTATGGCAGACGTTTATGAAAAAGGCACGGCCCAATGGTTACAAATTCCCGATATCAAAATTGCAGGTAAAACGGGTACCGTTGAAAATTTTATGAAAATCGATAGTGTAAAAACTCAATTAACCGACAATTCCGTTTTTATAGCCTTCGCCCCTGTAGAAAATCCCAAAATTGCCATTGCCGTATATATCGAAAACGGGTATTACGGATCAAGGTATGCCGGCCATATCGCATCATTGATGATCGAAAAATACCTCAAAGGTGAAATTACCCGAACCGATCTTGAAAAGCGCATGCTCGAACGTACTCTAGAACGTGAATATGCTAAGCCCTATAGCGGCAAGGAGTTTAAGATAAATGAATACGATTGGAGCCAAGATGCCGTCAAACATAAAGAAGAGGACTCATCCATATAACTATCTATGTCAGGTAAAAGTGTCCTCAAACGTATCGATTGGCTAAGCGTACTTTTCTACCTACTACTGATCACCATCGGATGGGTAAATATCTATTCGAGTACGTTCACCGAAAACGGCGCATCGATTTTCGACTTTGGCACCCTTCATGGCAAGCAATTATTTTTTATCATAGTAAGCCTTGCCTCTATTATTATCCTGCTTGCCCTTGAAGCCAGTTTTTACGAACGCTTTTCAAGTGTTTTTTACATCGCATCGATGGTATCGCTGCTTGGTCTATTTGTCTTCGGAAAGACCATATCTGGGGCGACCTCATGGTACGATCTCGGCTTTTTCAACCTTCAGCCCGCAGAATTCGCCAAAGTGGCCACTGCACTGGCCCTCGCGAAATATTTGAGCGATATTCAGACCGATATTAAACGGACCAAAGATCAGCTTTACGCCTTTTTGATTATTTTGATACCCGCGATACTGATTATCCCACAACCCGATCCTGGCAGCGCATTGGTGTTCTTCGCCCTTTCGTTCGTTATTTTCAGGGAGGGGCTTCCAGTCTATTATCTGGGCATCGCCCTTTTTGCCGTCTTGATATTCGTCACCACCTTGATGTTCGGTACTATTTGGATAGCCATTGCCTTGACCTTGATTATTCTCGTCTTCCTGTTATTAAAAAAGCAAAAATTTAAAGTGCCACTATTTCCTCTGGCTACCGCCTTAGTGGTCACCATTCTCTTTTCGTTATCCGTCGATTTTGTCTTCGACAATGTTTTCGAGCAGCGGCACCGCGACCGTTTCTCCCTGTGGCTTCGCTTGGAAAAAGACCCCGCAAAACTGGAACAGATTCAAAAGACCATCGGATATAACTCGTACCAGTCTGAGAAAGCCATCGAATCGGGCGGATTTTTCGGCAAAGGTTTTTTGGAGGGTACACGCACCAAGGGTAATTTCGTACCCGAACAGCATTCCGATTATATCTTTACCACGGTCGGCGAGGAATGGGGCTTTATTGGAACCGTAACCGTCGTGTTACTATTTACGTTATTACTTTTGCGATTGGTCTTTCTGGCAGAAAGGCAAAAGAACGCTTTCAGCAGAATGTACGGATATGGGGTAATTTCAATTCTCTTTGTACATTATTTTATCAATATTGGCATGGTTATCGGCATACTGCCCACTATAGGCATACCCTTACCTTTATTCAGCTATGGGGGATCGGGAATGCTCTTCTTCACCATGCTCCTTTTCATTTTTATTAAGTTGGATGCGAATCGGTTGAAGGAAGGAATTTGAAACAAAGTTCAAGTGTCAAGTTCAAAAAAGACCTGGGTGATGGATGCTCGATGCTCGGTATTAAAAATTCAAGGTTCGATCGCTACTTCGTAGCTGTGTTAGGTTTAAGGCAACCGCGATGAACCAAGCTATGGGAATGTAACAAATGTTGAGTCTTTCCCCCAGCATCGTGCGTCGTGCAATATTAACTCAAAATTTCCAATCTCCGACCGCTATTCCACTCTCTAGCCTCGCCTCTGACTCATTCGGAAGGTTCTCGAAAAAGTCTATGCCGGTCCTTTTTTCAATTTCGTCGACAGAAACTGTAAACTGACGAAGAGGTTTAGTGCTTTCCATTCCTAAAAAAAGAAAGGCCAAGATTTTGGGATTGCTTGGTTCTCCCCTAGCTATGATCTTATAGTAGTATTTAGGCACATCGACATCCTCCTCCCCTATTTCTTGTAAGCCAGGTTCAAGAACGCCGCCGGTCACGACGAACAGTTCAGTATAGCGTCTGGCCCAATCGCGTACCTGCAGTTCGAGACGGTTCCAGACGCCCGCGTTGAAATCGCGATTTTGAGGACTGATATTGCTGGTATAAAAAGTCTCGTTGTACGCCTGCTCCGAAAATCGACGGTCGCCTGCGGGGCAAAGGTGTCCCCTATCGTAGCCCGAACCTTTATAGTTACGCCAATCCGCGGATTTGGTTTTCACTTTTGGGTCTTCAATAAAAAAAGGGCGCTTACGTTGATTGCGGGTCAAATGGCTGTTCTTTATTATGTACGCCACCCATTCGGCCTGTTCAAAAGGCTCGTTATACGATAGGGTATAATAGCTGTGTTCGACAATGGCACCGGTAGTAGAGCTGGGCATAAAATTGTCAGGAAGATCCGTTTTCAGACCGGGATTCTCCGAATCCGAGTAGGTGTTCGGAGTATAAAAATTCTCGAAGAGCCAGAAACTGACGACACAGACAACAAGTAATAGGGAGTATATCGTTTTTTGTTTCATGTTAATGCTATGGCCGTCTTACGCTGTTCGTCTATCACTCTAAGGTCTTTTTGAGTACAGCGTATTGCGTAAGCGAACAACGTATTCAACTATAATCTCATTTCAAAGATGAGGAATTTACCCATAGCAGGATAATTTATTCGGGATAAAGAGTCAAGCGCTCCGTTCTATGCAGTACTACAGCTTCAGAAAGCGCCTTTTGCGATTTTATGGTCGCTTCGAAAATCACCTCGCCGCTCTGGTAATTGACTTCGATCGATTTTCCGAATTTTGCTCCATTGGGACCACAAGCGCCGGGAGAGATGAGCATGTGCTTTTCATCAGCCAAATAATCGACATCGGAAACGATCTTCGAATACATTTCAGCCCCCCTATCCTTGCCGTACTGCCAAATCTGTTTCACGGTCATATTCTCTTTATCGATTTGATATTCAACGGCGCGGCTGTAAGTCTCTGCACCGGTGAAATTTCTATTATCGCCGTTGTCGAACAGACTAATATTCCCATTGGGCATTAGCTTTGTAGCGTGTTGGTACCAGTTCCACTCAAAATCAGGATGGTTTTCCGTGCCTGATAAAACTGCTGCATCGGTGATAGGCTTGTCCTGACGGTCGAGAGGCTGCAACAAATACTGATTGAGATCTTTACCGCTGCCAGATGTATCCCAATCCGTATGTGGAGCCATAATCCAGACCACTTCGTTATCGGCGGTAAGCTTTATCATGCCCTGGGTACGGCCCGATATGATGATGGTATCGTCAGATTCATCATATGCAACAGCATTGACATGTATCCAGTCTTCTATAGAATCGGTCCAGGTCGTGCGTGAATTATCCATAGAAAAATTCAAGTCCCACACCTTGACTATGCTTTTGCTATCCCTCCCGATCTCAATAATATAGTCTTCTATAGTCGGTGCGCCAAGTTTGCTGGCCGATACCAAAAAATTACCGTTAGGCTTTTCTGTGATATCATGGTGAAAAGCGTATCCGGGCATTTCCCAAGTATTCAAAATGCTTCCGAAAAGATCGATCTCGTAAATGGTATTACTTCCTCCACCACCAAAATCAGCGCTTTCGGCAAAATAGAAATTACCGTTTTTCAGACGCGCCGGACCATTGTCATAGAAAAGTTCACTGAGAATAGGGCTTGCGGTATAGTCAATGTACCAGCGGATATCTCCCCATGCGTCGAAAATAAAGGGTTTTGCGGGACGCTGGTCCTCGGTATACCCCAAGTAGTTCACCAAGGTCATACCTTTGGCCATTTGGTCAAGGTTTGCCTTGTCTATGGTGATTTCGGGCAAATCGACGTTCAAGGGTGTCGTTTGTATCTCGTACGTTTTGGTTTCCAACGTATCGCCCGTCGTATCGAAAAAATCGAGGATGACCTTGTTGGCATAGTCTGCATAAAGTCCGTGTACGGGGATATCGAATTCCGAACCGGGTTCGGTAAAGTTATGGATGACATCGGAATCAGAGCCGTTCTTCCCTACCACGCGCATAGCCACAGTAACCGACTGCGAAGTCTTTAATTCGATCTGTGCAGATAATGGCGCAAACCCCGATGGATCGAGAACAAGCGAGTCGGACGTAATCAGATCGACCTCCGGTTCTTTCGGCACCTCTGGCGTCTCCGGCAGCTCAGGGGACTCGGGGGTTTCAGGTAAAACCAGGTTATCATCGTTCGAACAGGACCAAATACCGACCAGCAAAAGGGCGAGCATGCTAACTTTCAAAAAATTATTCATAACACTTGAGGTTTTAAAAGAGGGCAAAGTTAGGATGAATATTCTCCAGTAGAACCCTTTCAAAACTCTTTAAGTAGTAAGTTTTTGTTAATTTTGCCTATAAATTTTCACTTAATTATAAGAAAGTTTGACCTCCCTTTTCCGACTAATGCACTAACTTAGGATGACTAAAAAATAAAAAATATGCTTACTTGGAAAGATGTAATACATTTCAGTACAAAAGGAAACCCGGAGCCTGACCGAAAGGTCGAAAAGACGGAAGCCGAATGGCGGGAAATATTAACTCCCGAACAATTCCGGATTACCCGACAAAAAGGAACCGAGGCGCCACATTCAGGAGCCTACTGCGAGGCCCACGAGGCTGGAAAATATAATTGCATCTGCTGTAATACTCCCTTGTTCGACTCCACCATCAAGTTCGAATCCGGCACTGGATGGCCCAGTTTTCACCAACCCATCAAAGAAAATGCCGTTAGCTACATTAAAGATTCGTCCTTTGGTATGATACGCGTAGAGGCTCTTTGCAACACTTGCGATGCCCACTTGGGCCACGTTTTTGCCGATGGACCCCCACCGAGCGGATTGAGATACTGCATGAATTCGGAGTCTTTGAAGTTGCAAGAAGAGAAAGTGGAGCTTAGGCGGTAAGCAACGTTATGTGTAAATAAAAATGGATAAACTAGGTCTCGGCGGAGGTTGCCACTGGTGTACCGAAGCTGTTTTTCAATCACTGCGCGGTGTGGGAAAGGTCGAACAGGGCTTTATAGCTTCCACGGATCCAAACGCTACTTTTTCGGAGGCCGTTATTGTTCATTTTGACCCTACATTTATAACCCCGTTAGACCTCATCGCAATCCATTTACTTACGCACGAGAGCACGTCCGAACATGCTATGCGGCAAAAATACCGTTCTGCAGTGTATACCTTTTCGGAAGGCCAACTACAAAACACCAAAGAAATATTGATCCGTTTACAATCAAACTTCGAACGCATGTTGATTACCGGTGCTCTTCCTTTTGATAGATTCAGACCATCCGAAGCGCATTTTACCGATTATTACTATAAAAATCCTCAGAAACCGTTTTGCCAGAATTACATCCAACCTAAATTGCAGTTGTTATTGAAGCAATTTTCGAATGTGGTGGATACCGAAAAAATAATCCTAGCAGAATAATCAATCACTATACCCTTGCCATTTGTAAATTCTATATCTTCAAATCTTGTTAGGAAAAGATTTGAAAAAATGGGAACCACAACAAACCTCATCCCTGAATTGACCGAATATCCCGATGCAACCTATTGCAGCATTCTGAAAAACCATAAGATACCGATTATGACACATGAGAGCTCAATGCATCCAAAAATCACCGACGAACTATCCAAAAGCATACACAAAGAAAAACGTATAAAAACCGAAAGGATACTAACGCTCATATTACTGCTAATTTCAACAGCATTCTTTCCCGTGATCGGGCAACGGAACAATATTTCGGAAGCCGAAGAAAATAGTCGAACGGAAGCCTACGAAAAACAATTGGAAGACTATCTGAATGAATACCTCGTCGTACAATACAACGAACGGGCCGACAAAGCCTGGCACCGTGATTACAGCAGCATTGATGCGTTTACTAGAAGTACGGCCGCTAACCGCGACCGATGGAAGGCCATTTTAAATCCCCCTGTTCTCAGAAAGACCGGACCGCTGATTAAAAAGCCCCATACCTTTTTAAAAGATATGGGTGCCGAATGGATAGAACTGCCGTTGGGACCTCTAACCGCGGAGGCCGTTTTGGTGTTTCCCCCAGGCGCAAGCCCTAAAGACCCGGTGCCTATAGTCATCGCGCAGCATGGTATCGGAAGCTATCCCGAAATACCCTTCGGGGGTTATAACGAAGATTATCATGCCTATGCCACAGAACTTCTCGAGGCCGGGTTTGCCGTTCTCGCACCAATGAACTTAAGGTCTGTCGAGCGCCGCAACCATATAGAAAGGCTTTGCCGGTTGGCCGATACCAGTCTGCCCGGTATCGAACTTGCCCGTTTGCAACATCTACTGGATGTCGTACTGGCCGACCCTAGGATCGATAACGAACGGGTCGGCATGTGGGGCGTTTCCCTAGGCGGAATGGCCACTATGTTCTGGATGCCGCTCGAACCCCGTATCAAGGCCGGGGTCGTTTCGGCCTGGTTCAATAAACGGCCGGAAAAGATGGTGGTAGCTGATGATCGCTACATCAGCTTTATCGTCACCGAAGAAGAGCACGCTTTTTTTAGGGGCTGGCTTACCGAATTTTCCGACCATGACGTCGTTTCGCTTATTTGCCCCAGGCCCCTGTTAATGCAGCACGGGAAAAAAGATAGAATCGCGTATTGGCCACAGGTTATCGAAGAATTCGACATCGCCAAAACACACTATCAAAAATTGGGTCTCGAGGAAAAAATTGAATTAGACCTACACGAAGGCGGCCATGAGGCCATGGTCGAAAGTGGCGTGCAATTTATGAAGCGTTGGCTTATGACGGAAGAAACCGAATAAGAGAAAAAATCTACTGACCTGAGCACTTAACCCACACCACTAATTACACGCTACTCCGGGTTTCTTCGTAAATCGGGTTTTGAACAAACCCGACGACCCGAAGCGTATCAAAACCACATCTTGAAGTCGTGGGTGAGAGGAAATCATCGCCGATTTTCCAGAACTTACTAAGACCGATATACAGGCTGCGCTTGAATATGCTGCCAATCAGTTGAACAAGACCGTTACGGTTAGCTCATTGTAACTGCTTCACCGGCTTTCATAATACACACGTAGTCGCAGTTGCGCGTCCTCCAGTTCAAATTCGTTGACATCCCATTTTTGGCCTTTTTCAAAGCCTAGCCATTCCATCGTATCCTCATGTTCCGGATGTTTCCGGTCGTTAATGGCCTCCACCATGTCATAATAGCTCCACATACCGCCGCAGTCCTCCATCGGAGTCTTTCCTTTTCCGGCGAGGCAAACGGGCTTGAGGATTTCCTCTTCGGTTACCTCCTCCAATACCACCGTATGTTCCCAATCATCCCCAAAATCATAGATATAGACTATTTTTTGCTTGGGCGTGTTAAAATACTCCTTCAGTTTGATCTTACCACAGTCATAACGCTCGCCATGCGGCCAGGTCTTAGGCTTGCTGAAGGGTGGCATGTCCGGATGTGCCACCTCATGATTTTCTTGCAGACTTGGGAAACTGCCCCAACCGGTAGGAGTGAATTCGTGCAAGTGCGAGTTATGCCAACCAAAAACACCTTGAATGACCCAATGCAATTCCAAAAAAGTAAGGGATTCATATACCTTAACCTTTCTCCAAATAGGAGGTTTAGAGGACCCTTCCAATTTTATCTTAAAAACGTATGCCATGACCGGATTCCATTATTCGTTATTGTTTTCGTTCTTATTTGTGGGGTTCCGTTGTACGAATTCGATACACCCGCATCCCAAACTATGATACACTCCACATCCCGAATTATAAAGTACCTCTAATGCATTTTTAGAGAGCCCGTAGCGCTAACTCCAAATTTGTAATACCCTTTTATTAGGGTCTGCGCGCCTTGGTATTGGCCTTGATGGCGATCAACCTTGACTTCGGCTTTTCCTTCTTGAATATTGGCTCGATTTTCATGTCGTTATCTTTCCATTTTGGATAACTCCAATCCGGCCGCCTTGCATTTTTGCTTCCAATTGTAGAGTAGTAATCCATTCCAATCTCGATGTCCGGGCGATAGAAATTCGTATTCACCCTTTTCGTTCTTTTTTCCGCAGATCACCATGGATTGCAGATCAAATTCGACCGTAGAAATCGGCAAATGAAAGGAAGTAATGAGTTCGGGATGGGAAAGTAGTTGCATAGGGCATCCTTCAAAAAATTCAGAGACCTCTCGAAGTTCGAGAAGCGCTGTTTCCACCTTACATCATTATCCTCCATATTTTTATTGATTGCCTTGTGCGCTATTCCACAATCTCTGCCTGAGATTGTACTTATGAACAAAATCTTTCCTAAAAATAGTCAAAATTGAATTGCCAAGTGCAAATCGATTCTACCACTAAAAAACCCCCACACATCAGTGTCGAGGTTTCTTAAATCTTAAAAGCATCTATTTAGCAACAGGACTCACCCCTTGACCGCCAACTTCCCATGCTCCAAACTATTATTCTTTAAATCCTGCAAAACGTTTACAGCTTCCTCTACATAGACATCCTTTACAAGATTCTTGTGCCAGCGGTCGCGCTTCTCGCGCAATACGGAATCTTTAGTGAACAGGGCCTCTTCGTACTTCAGGGATTCAAAAGACAACTTGGAATCGTATTCGCCAATAGTCTTGAAGTATTCCGATTGCTTCTTGGCCTTTTCCTCATCCTCTTTATAGGTATCATAGTTTAAGGAAATGGTAGTTTCGTCCTGTTTTGATTTCAGCCATTTGGCGTTTTCCTCGATCAGTTTGATTTGGGAACTACCGGCCATTCTCTTTTTACTGTTGGCTATGGTTTGGTCGTAATCGATGTAACCGTTCCATAACTTATAGTTGGCAGGGGATATTTTATCCCACTGTAAAGGATTCGACTGATCACGCTCCCCCAAGTCGATATAGCTATACTTGTCCGGCACCACAACATCGCTCTTTACCCCTTCTAATTGGGTGGAACCTCCGTTGATACGATAGAACTTTTGGGTGGTCAGTTTTATGGCACCCAAATCACCGTGGTCGTTGCTGCGTACTATATTTTCCAAGGGAATCACATTCTGCACCGTGCCTTTACCAAAAGTCTGTTGGCTCCCGATGACAATACCCCTTTTGTAGTCTTGCATGGCCGCTGCCAAAATTTCGGAGGCGGAGGCGGACAATTCGTTGACGAGTATCACCAAGGGACCGTCCCATTGAATACGTTCGTCTTTATCGTCATATACATCTTTTCCTTTTCCGGAAGAACGGACCTGAACGATAGGGCCATCTTTA